>OIYW01000992.1_pt1 | contig 21542 bp, 18 predicted proteins | sample 1588351 | NCBI WGS metagenome assembly OIYW01 (sample SAMN03283268) | human gut metagenome | biome: human-associated habitat; material: feces | host: Homo sapiens | place: USA | collected 2013 | reverse complement strand
CGGAAATGTTTTCCCGCAGAACACGCCGGGCTATATTCCGCGTCCGGAAGCTGACGGTACCCGCCATTCCCGGACGCCCAAGCGTCCGTCCCGCGTCCTGTCCCGTCCGGTCACGGACTTAGCACAGCTTGGCCCCGGCAGGGATGCTGTCGTCCACCATCAACAGGTGCAGGGCCTCCTCGCCCTTTTCCGTGTGCACCGCGGAGATCAGCATGCCACAGCTCTCCAGGCCCATCATCTTCCGGGGGGGCAGGTTCACAATGGCCACCAGCGTCTTGCCAATCAGGTCCTCCGGCTCATACCACTTGTGAATGCCCGAGAGGATCTGCCGGTCCACGCCGGTGCCGTCGTCCAGGGTGAACCGCAGCAGCTTCTGGCTCTTTTTCACCGCCTCGCAGGCTTTCACCTTCACGGCCCGGAAGTCGCACTTGCAGAAGGTGTCAAAGTCCACCTTTTCCTCCAGCTGGGGCTCCACCTCGATGGCGGGCAGCTGGGCTTTGGCGGCCGCCTCCTCCATGGCGGTGACCTTTTCCATCACCTCGTCCACGTCCAGCCGGGCAAAGAGGATTTCCGGCTTGTCCGTCACTTTGCCGCCGCTGGGATACAGGCCGGTCTTATCCAAATCCTCCCAATCCCGTGCTTGGGCGTTGAGCTGGGCCAGGATCTTCTCTGCCGTCTCCGGCATAAAGGCCTTCAGCAGGCTGGCGCCCAAAGTAATGCAGTCCACCAGGTTGTAGAGCACCTGGGCCAGCCGGGGCTTCTTTTCCTCATCCTTGGCCAGGGCCCAGGGCATGGTCTCGTCGATATACTTGTTGCAGCGCTTGAACAAGGCGAAAATCTCCGTGATGGCGTCGGCCACCCGCAGGCTGGCCATCTTTTCCGCCACCTTGTCCCGGCAGGCGGCGGCCACAGCCTTCAGGTCCTGGTCCACGGCCTCGGTGACGCCGGTGCCGGTCACAACGCCGTCAAAATACTTGTTGCTCATAGAGACAGTGCGGTTCACCAGGTTGCCCAGCACGTTGGCCAGGTCAGAGTTGGTCCGCTCGCACACCAGCTCCCAGGTCAGGTTGCCGTCGTTGTCATAGGGCATCTCGTGCAAGAGGAAGTACCGCACCGCGTCCACGCCGAACATGTTCACCAGGTCGTCGGCGTAAATGATATTCCCCTTAGATTTGCTCATTTTGCCCCCGTTCATCAGCAGCCAGGGGTGGCCGAACACCTGCTTGGGCAGGGGCAGGTCCAGGGCCATCAGGAAGATGGGCCAGTAGATGGTGTGGAACCGGATGATGTCCTTGCCGATCAGGTGCAGGTCTGCGGGCCACAGTTTCCCAAACTGCTCGGTGGATTCCCCGCCGCAGTGGTAGCCGATGCCGGTGATGTAGTTGGTCAGCGCGTCCAGCCAGACGTACACCACGTGCTTGGGGTCGAACTCCACCGGGATGCCCCACTTGAAGCTGGTGCGGGAGACGCACAAATCCTGCAAACCGGGCAGCAGGAAGTTGTTCATCATCTCGTTCTTCCGGGCCACGGGCTGGATGAACTCCGGGTGCTGGTTGATATACTCAATCAGCCGGGGGGCGTACTTGCTCATCTTGAAGAAATAGGCCTCCTCCTTGGCGGGGTGGACCTCCCGGCCGCAGTCGGGGCACTTGCCGTCGATGAGCTGGCTCTCAGTCCAGAAGCTCTCGCAGGGGGTGCAGTACAGGCCTTCGTAAGCGCCCTTGTAGATGTCCCCTTTGTCATACAGGTACTTGAAGATCTTCTGCACCTCTTTCTCGTGGTAATCGTCGGTGGTGCGGATGAAGTGGTCGTAGGACACGTTCATCAAATCGAACTGCTCCTTGATGATGGCCGCCACTTTGTCCACGAACTCCTTGGGGGTCACGCCCTCGGCTTCGGCCTTCAGCTCGTTTTTCTGGCCGTGCTCGTCGGTGCCGGTCTGGAAGAACACGTCATAGCCCTCCATACGCTTAAAGCGGGCGATGGCGTCCGCCAGCACAATCTCGTACACGTTGCCGATATGGGGCTTGCCGGACGTGTAGGCAATGGCTGTTGTGAGATAGTACTTTCCCTTGTTGCTCATTCTAAATTACCCTCCATGCCGCCAGGGCGGCGAAAATTCATTGAACCAAAACGAACGCTCTCTTACCGGAACAGCAGCACAGAGAACACCGTGGCCACCATCAGCACGGCCAGCACTGTTGCCGTGATGCGGATGAACAGCTTGCGCCGCTTGTCATTATAGCCCTTCATCGTGATGCGCCATCCTTTCCGGCCGGTTTCATCCAAAAGCCGATAATTACTAATTAGTTTACCATTTTCTGCGGGGTTTGTAAATCCCTTGTTTTTCCAGGGAAAAGGGCCGCCGGTTTCCCAGCGGCCCTCTCTACCTTCTCTCTACTTAAAAATCTATGGTCCCCTTTATTTTCGCCGCGCGGATGCCCGGCGCGCTTAGCGGTCCCAAAACCGGGCGAGGTCCCCCAGGGGCAGGCACACAAACCGCCGCTGGGAGTCCAGGTCGTGCCAGACGCACCCGGCCATCCACAGCTGGCCGTCCGTGCCGAAGAACAGCGGCACGCCCTCCAGGGAGAGGTTCTCCGGGGAGAGGGTCTGTTGGCGCAGCTCTTCCACCAGCCCCTCGTCCGTCAGGCCTCGGAACTCCAACCACTTGTCAAAGGCGGCGTCCAAGGCTTCTTGGGCGGCCAACTCGTAGCCCTCTAAAGAGTCCTCAGAAAGCTCCAGCACCGCTTCGCCGGTGTTCCACTGCTGGCCTGTCTCCATGCTGATGTTCCACACTCGGAAGCGGTAATTCGTCTCGTTAGAGCGCTCCCAGGTCACCAGGGAGAGAATCTTGTCCCCGTATTTTCTCACGTTCCAGAAGTAGCCGATCTCGTCCACCATGGGGGCAATCCCCTGCTCCATGCTGGCAATGGCGTCCTCGTATAGCTGGGCGTATCTGTCCTGAATCTCCTGGTTCACTTGGGTGGTGTCCACGTCGGGAATGTCCACCTCCGGGATGCGGTAACGGTAGATGGTGTCCCCCAGCAGATAGCCCGCGTCCGGCACCGGGTGGACAGGGGCCTCTCCCAGCGCGGTCTCATCCATGTCCTGCGAATAGAGCTCATTGGCAAATTTGTGGAGTACCGCAGCCGCCTGGGCACGGGTCAATGGCTCCCCCGGCAGGAGCTTCCCATCGCTGCCCTTGAAAATTCCCTGGGCAACGGCCCATGCCATAGCGTCACGGGCGTAAAGGGAGGTGTCCCACCCGTCCGGGAAGCTGTTCAGCGGATAGGTGGTGGTTTCCGTGTCCGCGCCCAGCAGCTGGGCGTATTGGTACAGGATCACCGCCGCGTCCTGCCGGGTGACAGGGGCGGCAGGGGAGAAGGTCTCCAGGGTGGGGGTGTCAAAGGTGAAGCCTCCCTGGCCCGTGCCGCTGACAATGCCCCGGCTTGCCGCCCACTCAATGGGAGCGGTGTACCATACATCCGCCTCTACGTCCTGGAAGCGGCTGCTCTTGAAATCCAGCTCCGTGGGGGACGCCCGGTTGTACAGGGTGGTCACCAGCATGGCCCGGGTCATGGGGGCGTTTGGCTCAAAGGCGGCGCCCGTGCCGCTCATAGTTCCCGTGATGGTGGCCCAGTACACGTCGTTGTAAAACCAGTCCGTCCGTTTCACGTCGGTGTAGGTTTTTTCCAGGTCCAGGGTCAAGGCCCCCGCGGGCAGGGCGCACCCCAGCAGAAGCAGCACACCCAGCAGCAGGCTGACGATTTGTTTCAAGGCTTTCTTTTTCATACGTTTCTTACCTCCTTTGCAAACGGGGTCCTTCCGCCCCAGGGGGAACAGGGCTTCTCCCTGTCCTTTCACCTATAAGAATACCATAAAACTCTCTTTGGTTGCGCATGGTTTCAAATATTTTTTGGAGAAAATAAAACGTTTTTTTGTTTTGTTTGCCGAGTCGGCTTGTCAGAGGGAAGAGCCGCCGGAGGCCCCGCTGTTCAATGCTTTGGCGGGTTTGACATTCCCCGCCAACTGTACTACACTAATCCCAGCCAACAATCCTTTTAGAAAGCGTGATATCCAATGGAATATAAAGAGATGAGCTGCCTTGCCATCCACGATATCTCCGGGGTGGGCAAGTGTTCCCTGACCGTGGCCCTGCCGGTGCTCTCCTGCTGCGGGGTGGAGACCAGCGTGCTGCCCACAGCGGTGCTCTCCACCCATACCGGCGGCTTTACCGGCTTTACCTACCGGGACCTGACCGATGACCTGCTGCCCATGGCGGAGCACTGGAAGGGGATTGGCTGCCGGTTCCAGTCCCTTTACAGCGGCTTTTTGGGCAGCGCCGGGCAGATCGGCCTGGTGGAGCAGATCTTCGACTGGTTCCGGGAGGAAAACACCCTCATCATGGTGGACCCGGTGATGGGGGACGGGGGAAAGCTCTACAAAACCTACACCCCTGAAATGGCCAGCGGCATGGCCCGCTTGTGCGGCAGGGCGGATATTGTGGTGCCCAACATGACAGAGGCCCATCACCTGCTGGAGCGGGAGTACGACCCGGGTCCTTACACCCGGCAGCAGATCGAGGGCATTCTGAAAGGGCTGTGCGCCCTGGGGCCCCGTATGGCTGTCCTTACAGGGGTGTGGCTGAAGGAGGGCAGTCTGGGCACCGCCTGTTACGACGCCGCCACCGGCGAGGCAGAGCTGTATCTCACCGACCGCATCGAGGGGTTCTACCACGGCACCGGGGATCTGTTCGCCTCCGCTTTGCTGGGCGGGCTTTTGAACGGCATGTCCCTGAACGCCGCCTGCGAAACCGCCACCGAGTTTACCTGGCGCACCATCGAAACCACTCACGAAAAGTGCGCGGACCACCGCTTTGGCCCCAAATTCGAGTGCCACCTGCCCTGGCTGGGGGAAAAAATGGAAGCGTGTCGAAAAACTATTGCAAATCCTGGGGATTTACGGTAAAATGAGCTAAGGCTGCTTTCTCGATTTACCAGCTTGAAGCTGCGGGAAGAAAACTCCTTTCAGCAAGGGACTGCAGCCTGGAAAGAAGGTTTGCAAGGCCATGGAAACAAGGTTTTTCCAAAAAGACATCGAGACCATGAGGCGCCCGGATATCGAAGCGCTCCAGCTGGAGCGCCTGCGCCGCATGGTGGATTACTGCTACAATAACGTGCCCTTTTACCACGAGCGCCTGGGGGCGGCGGGCATCACCAGCGGGGACAAGATCAAGGTCCTGTCGGATGTGCAGTACATCCCCTTCACCACCAAGGACGACATCCGGGACAACTACCCCTTCGGCATGCTGGCTGTTCCCATGAAGGACATCGTCCGCATCCACGCCTCTTCGGGCACCACGGGCAAGCCCACGGTGGGGGCTTACACCAAAGAGGACATTGAGAACTGGTCGGATTTCGTGGCCCGCATTGTCACGGCCAGCGGCGTCACCAGCGAGGATATCATCCAGATTTCCTTTGGCTATGGCCTGTTCACCGGCGCTCTGGGCCTGCACTTTGGCCTGGAGAAGGTGGGGGCCACGGTCATTCCCGCCTCCTCGGGCAATTCCCAGAAGCAGCTGATGATGCTGCGGGATTTCGGCGTCACCGGCCTGGTGGCCACTCCCAGCTATGCCTTGTACCTGGGGGAGCTGGTCCGGGAGAGCCCCTATCCCAAGGAGGCCTATTCCAGCTTGAAGTACGGCATTTTGGGAAGCGAGGGCTGCACCGAGGAAATGCGCCAGCGCATCGAGGAGAACCTGGGCGTCACCGTCACGGACAACTACGGCATGACGGAGCTCACCGGCCCGGGCGTCTCTGGAGAGTGCCATCTCCGCTGCGGCCTCCACTTTGCCGAGGACGCCTTCCTGCCGGAGATTATCGACCAGGACACCCTGGAGCAGAAGGCCCCCGGCGAGGCCGGCGAGCTGGTGGTCACCACCCTGACCCGCCAGGGCATGCCGGTGCTGCGCTACCGCACCAAGGACATCACCCGCCTGAATTACGAGCCCTGCGCCTGCGGCCGCACCCATGTGCGCATGGAAAAGGTGATGGGCCGCACCGACGATATGCTCATCATCAAGGGGGTCAACGTGTTCCCCAGCCAGATCGAGAGCGTGCTGGTGGGCATGGAGAACGTGGGGCCCCACTACCAGCTGGTGGTGCGCAAGAAGAACTACCTGGATACCCTGGAGGTCAAGGTGGAACTTATCGACGGCTCCCTATTGGAAAGTTTTGGAGAACTGCAGTCCCTGCAGCATAAGATTCACGACCGGTTGAAGAGCGTGCTGGGGCTGGAGACCAAGGTGACCCTGGTGTCCCCCAAGAGCCTGGAGCGCTTCCAGGGCAAGGCCAAACGGGTGCTGGACCTGCGCAATCAGCCGGAAGAATAAAAGCAGAGCCAAACCGCGAAGCGGCGTAAAAGTTTTGATCAAACTTTTTCAAAAGTTTGCGAGGTGTGGAGCAGCGCTCCACGACCTTGACCTTACCCGGCGCAGCCGATGGAAAAGTGTAGCGTACGAGGCGCATACGCCCAACGGGCGGTAGCCCCGGGAGCGGGAGCGGAGGCACTGCGCTTTGAAACACCGCTGTCGCTTCCGCCAAAGGGCAGCGGGCGCTTGGAGCGGGTTTCAGGCTGGCTTGTGGAAGGCCTCTGCGAATCGGAGATTCGCCCGGGAGAACCGCCCGGCGAGGGGCGCTGGTGCCCAGTGGGCACCGTTCAGCGCTTGACCGAGCCGGCAGGCGAGAGTGGACTCGCGTTAGCGAGGACGGAGAGGGCAAGTTGCCAGCCTCACCGGCCGCTCCTGTGGCTATCGCCCTTACGGGCGCGTGCGCCCCGGTCGCTGGTTTCTTTTCAGGCTGACGCCCAGTAAGGGCAAGACCGTGGGGCGCTGGTCTCACCTGCCGGTTCGGTCGGCGCAGGGCGTTTGCCACTGGCAAACTGCGCCCCACCCCCCGCAGCTTTTGAAAAAGCTGGCAAAACTTTTACGCTCGCTTCGCTCGGTATCCATGCAACAATTCTACTCTTTATCCCAGCCTATCCCAGTTTTTACGAAAGGATGAACTCTCATGTCTAAACTTGTCAGCACCGCCACCGCCCAGCTGCGTCAGGCTTTGGAACAGGCCATCCAGGCGGCCATGGAAAAGGGGCAGCTGCCCCAGGCCCCCCTGCCCTCTATTTCCCTGGAGGTGCCCGCCGACCGTTCCCACGGGGATTGGTCCTGCAATGCCGCCATGGCGGGGGCCCGCACCTTCCGCATGGCCCCTGTGAAGATCGCCCAGGCCATTCAGGAAAACCTGGATCTTTCCGGCACTTATTTTGACAAGTGCGAGATTGCCGGGCCGGGCTTTCTCAACTTCACCTATGAGCCCCGCTTCTACGGGGAGGTGCTCCAGGACATCCACCGGCTGGGCGGCGATTACGGCCGCTCGGATTACGGCCAGGGCAAACGGGTGCTGGTGGAGTTTGTCTCTGCCAACCCCACTGGGCCCATGCACATCGGCAACGCCCGGGGCGGCGTGCTGGGGGACGCCCTGGCCTCGGTGCTGGACGCCGCGGGCTACCAGGTAGAACGGGAGTTCTACATCAACGACGCGGGCAACCAGGTGAACAAGTTTGGCGCCTCTCTGGAAGCCAGGTACCTGCAGCTGTACAAGGGCGAGGAGGCCGTGCCCTTCCCCGAGGACGGCTACAAGGGCGAGGACATCATTGCCCACGCCAAAAACTTCGCCCAGGAATACGGGGACAAGTATGTACAGGCCAGTGAGGAAGAGCGCCGGGCCGCCCTGGTGGCCTACGCCCTGCCCAAGAATATCCAGGGCCTCCACGATGACCTGGCCCGCTACCGGGTGGAGTACGACAACTGGTTCAAAGAGTCCAGCCTTCACGAGAACGGCGCTGTGGGCCGGGTGGTGGAACTGCTGAAAGAGAAGAGCGCCACCTATGAGAAAGAGGGGGCCACCTGGTTCCACGGGGAAGCCTACGGCAGTGAGGACTTCGTGCTGGTGCGCGGGAACGGGGTGCCCACCTATGTGGTGCCGGACATTGCCTATCACTACGGCAAGCTGGTGACCCGCGGCTTCGACCTGGCCATTGACGTGCTGGGGGCTGACCACCACGGCTATGTGCCCCGGCTGAAGGCCGCCCTCACCGCGCTGGGGGTGGATGCGGACAAGCTCCAGGTGGTGCTGATGCAGATGGTGCGCCTAGTGCGGGACGGGGAGATCGTCAAGGCATCCAAGCGCAGCGGCAAGGCCATTACCCTGGTGACGCTGCTGGACGAGGTGCCGGTGGACGCCGCCCGGTTCCTGTTCAACTCTTACGAGGCCAACACCCGCATTGACTTTGACCTGGACCTGGCTGTGCAGCAGGACAGCCAGAACCCGGTGTACTACGTGCAGTACGCCCACGCCCGTATCTGCTCCATTTTGAAGAACCTGGCCGCCGACGGCATTCAGCCCCGGGAGTGCGGCGCCCAGGAGCTCTCCCGCCTGACGGCCCCCGAGGAGCTGGAGCTGATCCGCCACCTGTCCAGCTACACCGGCGAAGTGCAGGCCGCTGCCAAGGGTATGGACCCCTCTAAGATCACCCGCTATGTGATGAACCTGTCCACCCTGTTCCACAAGTTCTACAACGCCTGCCGCGTGAAGGGCAGCGACGAGGCTTTGCAGGCCGCCCGGCTGTACCTGTGCACTGCCACCCGCACCGTGCTGGAAAACGGCCTGGAGCTGTTCAAGGTGACGGCGCCGGAGAGCATGTAAAAGCGGGCGGAGTGCCTCCGCTCTCAATTCGCGCCTTGGAGCGGCGAGCTTACGCTCGCGCTTGATCGAGAGGAAAAAGCGCGTCCGCGCCGCTGGCTTTGCTGTGACCTTCCCGGTCTTGGCCATTTCTCAGGGAATCTCCCGCAAACCTATACTAGAAAAAGCATCCAAGCGTTGGCTTGGATGCTTTTTTACTGCCATATGCCATATATTCTATGGGAAAGCTGGGCCTACAGCTCCTGCCCCAGCAGCGCTTTTATCTCCGGCACGGACTTGCCCTCTTTGCGCAGCTGGCGGATGCGGGCAATGCGGGCCAGGCTTTCCTCCCGGCGGTAGCGGCGGGTCAGGTTCTCCCCGGCCTGCTCAAAGGGCAGCATGCCCTCTTCGGTGTAAAATTTCAGCGTGCTGTAACGCACGTCTGTCAGGCGCACCAGTTCGCCGATCGTCACATACTCCGCCTGGCGGATGACCTCCAGGCTTCTCTGCCTTGCCACGGGAACCTCAGTGCATCATGGTGGTGAGGACCGTCATGGTGGCAATCATGTTGTAGATATACTCCACCATCTCTCCCACCAGGCGGCCGTTGGGAGAGGCGGCGATCTCTTTCAGCCGCTGCTTGATCTCCTTCTGCTCGAACTTGGAGAAATACTCCTTCAGGCAGCCGCTTTTGTCCAGCAGGGCGGTGAGGGCGGCCACCTCATCGGTGACCGTGCCGTCCTCCAGCAGCTCGGAGCGCACCATATCCACCACCCGGTTGATGGCCTCCTTACTGGGAGCGAAGGCGGTCTTGCTGCCGAAGAGCCCGGCCTTCACTGCCTGGGCCAAGCCCATCTCCTCCAGAGAGGTTCCCACAGAGCCCATCAAGGCGTCGATGTGCTTGTCAGAGAGGGAGTAGGTGTAGGCCTCCATCACCTTTTCCGGCTTCATGGTTCCCTTCTCCGCCAGGAACTCATACAGGGGCTTCAGGTAAGCCCGGCCCGCCGGAAGAGGCCCGGTGACAGTGACGTTCTTCTTATCCAGAGAGAGGCAGCCCTCCAGCTGCAAATCCAAAAGGCCGGCGGCCACAAAGCACACCAGGCGCTCGGTGCTGAAATCGGAAATGCGGCCCTTCTCGTTGACAGCACAGATGTAGTACTCTTGGGTGATGGACAGGTCTTGCATGGCGGATTCTCCTTTTCCACTGGCTACTTATCACTTATTACTTACTACTTACGATTTATAGTGTACTGGATGGCGCAGCGTTTGTCAACAGGGGTTTCCCAGAAAATGGAAAAAGCCGGGCAAAGCCCGGCTTGGTTTTCGTATCTCAATGGACTGCTCCCCAGTGATGGAGCACCTGGGCGGCGGCCTCTTGGCCCACCTGGGGGAAGGGCACCAGGGGCTGGGGCTCCCCGTGGGGAGCGATGGGCTTTTCCAGCCAGAGCACATCCAGCCAACGGCCGTGCTTATAGCCCACCTTGGCAAAGCGCCCAGCCTCCCGGAAGCCCAGGGCCTGGTGGAACGCCACGCTGGGGGCGTTCTCCGCGGTGACGCAGCCGTACACTGTGCGCACCCCCTGAAGCCGCAGCAAGTCGAACAGGGCGCCGTACAGCCGGGAGCCCAGCCCCTGGCGGGCCGCCTCCTGGCGGAGGTAGACAGTCAGCTCGGCGCTCCACTGGTAGGCGGGGCGGGCGGCATAGGCATGGGCATAGGCATAGCCCAGCAGGCCCCCCTGCTCCTCCCAGACCAGGTAGGGGTAACAGGCAGAGACCTCCCTCAGCCGCCGGGCAAACTCCTCACAGCTGGGAACCTGGTATTCAAAAGAGGCTGTCGTACCCGTCACATAGGGGGCGTAGATGTCCAGCAGCGCGGGGACATCCTCCTCGCGGGCCAGCCGGATGGGCGATGGCATGGGAATTCCTTCTTTCCAGAAAAAATCAGGCGGCCCCGCAGCGGCAAGGGTGCGGGATCACTTTTTAAAGGGCCAAAAATACAGGCCATAGGCCACCAGGCACACAGAGATCAGCCCCGCGCTTACCGCCGCGCCAATGGCCATTGCCGTGTGCTGCAGAGGCCCTGCCACCATGCTGATGATAATTGCCGCCGCATCAGCCGCCAACAGCAGCCGGTAAAATTTCCGTTCCACTTCGGTCATGGCAATTCTTCCTTTCTCAGCCTCCCACAGGTTTTTTCCTTATTGTACCCCCTTTGTCCCTTTCTTGCAAGCCCCTTCCCCCAGCAGGGCGTTGGCAAGGGCTGCCAGCTGCTCCAGGGTTAGGCGCTCGGCCCGGACGTTCTCCGGCGCCCCAGCGGCCGCCAGGGCCTGCTCCACCTGGGGCTTGGGGAGCCCCAGCGTGGCGGAGAGGGAATTGGCCGCCGTCTTCCGCCGCTGGGCAAAGGCGGCCCGGGAGACCCGGAAAAACCAGTCCTCGTCCGCCACGGAGACCGGGGGCTCCTGGCGCAGGTCCAGCCGGAGGACGGCGGAATCCACCTTGGGGGGCGGCAGAAAGCTGCCCCGCCCCACCTGGAACAGGAGCTTGGGCTGGCTGCGGTAATGCACCGCCACGCTCACGGCCCCGCACTCCCGCTCCCCGGGGGCGGCACACAGCCGCTGGGCAGCCTCCTTTTGCACCATCACCGTGATGGAGGTGATGGGCAGCCCCTCCTCCAGCAGGCGCAGGATCACCGGGGAGGTGATGTAATAGGGCAGGTTGGCGCACACGCACACCGGCCCGCCCCCAAACTCCTGCTGGATGAGCTGGTGCAAATCCAGCTTCATCACATCGCCGGGGATAATTTTCACGTTGTCCCGGCCCGCCAGGGTCTCCTCCAGCACGGGGAACAGCCGGGAGTCCAGCTCGACGGCGCAGACCTTTTGGGCCACTTGAGAGAGCTCCCAAGTGAGCACGCCAATGCCCGGCCCCACCTCGATAACGCCTTTGCACCCTTGGGCGCCGCACTCGGCGGCCATGCGGGGGCACACCCCGGGGTTGATGAGGAAATTCTGCCCCAGGGCCTTGGAAAAGTGGAACCCGTGGCGGGCGAGCACCTCTTTGATATGGCCGGGGTCGGAAAGGCCGCTTTTACTCATGGTCATCCTCCTTGTCTGTCACTTGGTACACCACCCGGACGCCGTCATCATAGACCCGGGGGTACAGAGAATCCAGGGCGGCTTCATCCACCGGATACGAGCTCCGCTCAAAGTCGCTGACCAGGATGTAGTCCACCCCAAAGCCCTCCAGCAGGGGCTGGGCGTCCGCTGGATGCTCATAGATGATCTGGACGGCCCGCTGGCTCTTGTCGTAGGGCAGGCCGTGGTAGAAGAGATAGGAAGGGGACCCGCACACCACGTTGCGCCCCGCCAGGGAGGCCACCTCGTTGTTGTGGCGGGTGTCCGTCAGGAACACCGCCTGGGGCTCTGTGTTCTCCTCCACCCATTGGGAAAGGGCAAGGGCCCCGGAGCCGAAGAGCTCATAGCTGGCCACGGCCTCCCGGCCCATGGTCAGCGCCGCAGAGAGGGAGGTCACCGCCAGCATCCCGGCGGCAGCCCCCGCCCGAAGGCGGCGGCCCCGCACCCACTGGAGCAGCCGCCCGGCACACTGGGAGGCCGCGCAGCAAAGGAAGGCAAAGGCCGGGTAGAGCAGCTTGTTGTTGTCGTACTCATTGGGCTGGAACACCACCAGCTCCGCCAGCAGCCAGAGGAGCAGCCCCGGCACATACAGGGAAAACTCCCGGCCCTTGGCAGCCAGCAGGCCCCCTATGGCCAGCACAGCCACCAGCCCCACATTTTTCAGGTAGAAGGGCAGGTAGCCGTCCTGCCCAATGACCCAGCCCAGGTGCCCCTGGAGGAAGCCCCCCGCCCCCGCCTGCTGGAAGGTCCAGTAGAACAGCTGGGGCAGGGCCGGCACCAGGGCCGCCGCCAGCAGCGCGCCCCAGGGGAGAAGGGCCCGCCATGCCCGCTGCCGCCGGAGCACCTCCCCGGTGAGAAAGCCCACCGTTGCCAGAAAGAGGAGCAGCACCCCGCAGGCCGCCCACAAAAACAGGGGGGAATCCTCCCTCCCACGGAAGAACTCTTTCCCCACGGACAGGGCCCCAAGCCCTGCCAGCAGGAGGAACTTGCCCAGCCAGGCGGCCCATTTCTCCCAGGAAAGGCGGCGCAGAAGGAATGTCAGCAGCCAGCCCCCGCAGACGACCCCCAGAGCCAGGAAGGAGTGGGTGTGCACCATGGGCATGGCCCCCGCCATGAGCCCCACCAGCAGGAAACACCGGGGCTCCCGGCCAAAGACAGCCCGGTGCAGCAGGTACAGGGCTGGAAAAAGCACCGCCCAGCCAAACAGGGTGGCCCGCTGGGGGAGCATCATGTCCACCAGCACGTTGACCCAGCGGATGTTCTCCCCGATGAGGTTGGTGGGGGTCTCGTAAAAGGCGGTGAAGATGCGGGTGAAGTTCTCCCAGCCGCCGCCCAGGAAATACAGGAAGCCAAAGCCCCCGTTGCACACAAAGAACATCCAGGCCAGGGCGGCACGGCCCTTTTCAGGGGCCATCCGGGCGAAAAAGGCGTAAATTCCAAAAAGCACCTGGGCCCCCGCCACCCACATGGGAAACTGGTAGGCCAGCCACAGGGGCGCCCCCAGCAGGTACAGGCTGGCGGAGATGCTGTCCGACAGAAAAGGATAGGAGAGCCGCGCGCCGGGCAGCAGGGAGTAATCCGGGGGGAAGTCCCCCTGGTTTGCCAGGCTGGTCAAAAAGCTCAGGTGCATGCTCATGTCCCCGTAGGTGGCCTGGCTGGAATAGACCGCGCCGCCCTCCCAGCGGAAGGAATGCCACACCAGAAAGCAGAAGAACTCCCACACCCCCAGCACCACCCAGAGGAATTTCCTCCTGCCAAAGGCGGAGAGGGCTTGGCGGACGCCAGGGCGGCCACGGCCTTTCCACAGGGCCGCGCCTGCGCAGAGCAGGGCCAGCGCCAGGGCCCCCAGGTGGGCCGCCGGGGCAAAGCCCAGCGGAAAGGCAAACAGCACGGGGAACCACTGCAGGCACAGGCTGCCCCACACGCTGCCCAGCAGCAGCCGGACCCCGGCGCTTTCCCGGGGCAGGGCCAGCCGGGCCAGGCACAGGCCGCAGAGCTGGAACACGCCAAAATAGGCCAGGGCCAAAAGCGCCCCCGGCAGTGAGCCCTCCATAAGCTTCCCCCCTCCGGTGAACTAAGGACGATTCTACCATGTTCCCAAAGAAATGTAAAGCGCGGGCCCCTTCAGGGGGAGGCTCCTGCTCTTGCCAAACCAACCTGGGGAGAGTATAATAGCAGGAAAAAGGAAAGGGGAATGGACATGCAGCGGCGGGACAAGGTAAATTACTATCTGGATTTGGCGGAGGCAGTCAGCCAGCGGGGCACCTGCCTGCGAAAGCTCTACGGCGCGGTCATTGTAAAAAACGACGAGGTCATCTCCACCGGCTATGTGGGGGCCCCCCGGGGACGGCAGAACTGCTCGGACCTGGGGTACTGCCTGCGCAGCAAGCTGGGCATCCCCCGGGGGGAGCGCTATGAGCTGTGCCGCTCCGTCCACGCGGAGGCCAACGCCATCATCTGCGCCTCCCGCCGGGACATGATCGGCGCCACCCTGTACCTGGTGGGAAAAGAGGTCTCCACCGGGGAGTATGTAAAGGACGCCATGTGCTGCTCCATGTGCAAGCGCATGGTGATCAACGCGGGGATCGAACGGGTGATCGTCCGGGACGACAAAGACCGTTACCGGGTCATCGGCGTGAACCAGTGGGTGGCCGACGACGAGAGCCTGAAAGGGGTGCTGGGCTATTGAGTCCGAAAGGGAAACGCCCCCACTACGGCCTGCTGGACACGGTGCGGGGGGTCTGCATCCTCAGCATGGTGGCCTACCACGGCATGTACGACCTGGTGGACATCTTTGGGTTGCCCAGCGCCTGGTACACAGGGCTGCCGGGATACATCTGGCAGCAGAGCATCTGCTGGACCTTCATCCTGCTCTCCGGCATGTGCTGGCAGCTCTCCCGCCACCATGTGAAGCGGGGGCTGCTGCTGGTGGGCTGCGGGGCGGCCATCAGCCTCATCACCTGGCTGGCGATGCCCAGCCAGCGCATCCTCTACGGGGTGCTGAACCTGCTGGGGCTCTCTGCCCTGCTGCTCATCCCCCTGGACAAGCTGTTCCGCAAGGTCCCTGCCTGGGCGGGGCTTGGAGGGGCGCTGCTTCTCTTTGCCCTGACGAAAAACGTCTCCCGGGGCAGCTTGGGATTTGAGGGGCTGGTGCTCTGCCAACTGCCCAGCTGGCTGTACGCCACGGACCTTCTTGCCGTGGCGGGGTTTCCCTCCCCCGGCTTTTGGAGCACGGATTACTTTCCCCTGCTGCCCTGGTTCTTCCTGTTCTGCGCCGGGTACTTCCTGTGGGGGCTCCTCTCCCAAAGCGAGCGGGCCAAGGAACGGCTGGCGCCCGGCGTGCGCCCCCTGAGCTTTCTGGGCCGCCACAGCCTCATTATCTACCTGGCCCACCAGCCGGTGCTGATGGGGGTCTTTCTGGCGGTGGGCCAGCTGGCGGGTTAGCCTCTCCCCCCTGCATAAAAACGGGCATCCCCTGGCGGGATGCCCGCTTTCTTTTCCTGTGGCGGCTTTCGGGGCCGCCGGTCAGCGAACCGTGTCCCGGTTGATGGCGCAGAGAATCCCCTTGATGGAAGCAATGCCGATGTTGCTGTCCATGCCCACGCCAAAAAACGTCTCGTCCCCGCGGCGGAGCTGGATATAGCTGACCGCCTTGGAATCAGCGCCGGTGGCCACCGCGTGCTCGCTGTAGGAGACAAACTCGTATTCCGTCAGCCCCAAGGCCCGCAGGGCGTTGAAGAAGGCGTCGATGGGGCCGTTGCCCCGGCCCATCACTTCCTTATTCACCCGGTGGGTGCGGATGACGCCCTCAAAGTCCACCATCACCTGGCCCTGCCCGGCATTCTCCTCGAAAATCCGGTAGGTGAGCAGGTGGTAGGGGTGGAGAATCTCCAGGTACTCCCGCTGGAAGATGGCGAACACCTCCTGGGGAGAGAGCTCCCGCCCGGCCCGCTCGCAGGCGGCCTTCACCAGGGCGCCGAACTCCGGGTGCATGGCCCGGGGCAGCTGGTAGCCAAAGAACTGGCTCATCACAAAGGCGGCCCCGCCCTTGCCCGACTGGCTGTTGATGCGCACAATGGGCTCATACTGCCTGCCCAGATCCGCCGGGTCGATGGGCAGGTAGGGCACCTCCCAAGTGGGCAGGTTGTGCTCCTTCCTATAGCGAATCCCCTTATTGATGGCGTCCTGGTGAGAGCCGGAGAAAGCTGTGAACACCAGCTCCCCGGCATAGGGATGGCGGGGCCCCACTGCCATCTGGGTGCACTCCTCATAGACCTTTTTGATGTGGTTCATGTGGGAAAAATCCAGGCGGGGGTCCACCCCCTGGGAATAGAGGTTCATGGCCAGCACCATGATGTCCACGTTGCCGGTGCGCTCTCCGTTGCCAAAGAGGGTGCCCTCCACCCGCTGGGCCCCGGCCATCAGCCCCAGCTCTGTGGCGGCAATGGCCGTTCCCCGGTCGTTGTGGGGGTGGATGCTGATGACGGCGCTGTCCCGGTGGCGCAGATTGCGGCAGACATATTCCACCTGGTCGGCATAGGTGTTGGGGGTGCACAGCTCCACCGTGTTGGGCAGGTTGATGATGGCTTTGTTTTCCGGAGAAGCCCCCAGGGCCTCCAGCACCTGGTCGCAGATGAGCACGGCGTTCTCCACCTCTGTGCCGGAAAAGCTCTCGGGGGAATACTCATAGCGGATGTGGGTCTCGGGCTGGTCCCGCAGCAGCTCCTCCGTAAGGGAGCGGATGAGGCGGGCCCCCTCCACGGCGATGTCGATGACCCCCTGCATGTCCGTCTCAAAGACCACCTTCCGCTGGAGGGTGGAGGTGGAGTTGTAGAAGTGGACGATGACATTCTTGGCGCCCCGGATGGCCTGGAAGGTGCGTCGGATCAAATGCTCCCGGGCCTGGACCAGCACCTGGATGGTCACGTCCTCTGGGATGAGCTCCCCCTCGATGAGGGTGCGCAAAAGGGCGTACTCCGTCTCAGAAGAGGCGGGAAAGCCCACCTCGATCTCTTTAAAGCCCACTGCCGTAAGCATGCGGAAGAACTCCACCTTCTGCGCCGGATTCATGGGGGTGACCAGGGCCTGGTTGCCGTCCCGCAGGTCCACGCTGCACCAGGTGGGCGCTTTTCGGAGGGTCTTTTCCGGCCACGTCCTGTCCGGCAGATGGATGGGCGCAAAAGCCCTGTACTTTCGATACCCTTCATTCATATCAGGTCTGTCCTTTCCAACCACATTTTTCCCTTTGCCCGTGAAAAAACCCCGGACACGGCCATGCCATGTCCGGGGCGAATTGTTTTCGCGGTACCACCCGTGTTCAGAGCGGGCCCGCCCGCTCCCTTAGGGGCCCTGCGCAAAGGGCCCAGCGTATAACGCCGCCGCACGTCCTCCCCTACCCTGCTTCGGAGGAGGCAACTCCAGGATGAGCTATCCCGGCGGGGGCCCGCCTGCTTCCACCTGCCGCAGGCTCTCTGTGCGGCGCCCCGCCGTCTTATTCCCTTCACAGTCTTTGCTCTTTGATGGCATTATAGGACGGGAAGCCCCCCTTTGTCAAGCCTGAGTTTCCCCTTCTTCCCCCGTCCCCTTCGGGGCCGTCTTTTCGCCCCAGGCCCGGCCGGCGGCCTCCCGGGCGATATCCACCACCAGATGGTCGGGGCGCTGGCCCTCCTCCCCCTGGGGCAGGGTTTGGTAGACCTCCATCACCATCGAGCGCATCCACAGGCTGGGGGTAATGCGCACCGAATAGCCGCAGCCAGGCTGGCACATCCACTCATAGGGCTGGGCGCGGGGCAGCCCATAGGCGGAAAGCAGCCCCGTGATAACCCCGGCGTGGGTGCACAGCACCGCCTCTGTCCGCCCGGTGGCCATCAGGTTCTGCACCAGGGTCTCAAAGCCCCGGCACACCCGCTGCAAAAAGACCAGCCCGCTCTCCCCGTTGGGCGGGGCGGCCTGGCCCCCCTGCTCCATCCAGGAGAGGAACCGGGGGTCGGCTTGCAGCTCTTGGGCCGTTTTGTTCTCCCAGTCGCCAAAGTCGCACTCGGCCATCTCCAGAATGACCTCTGGGTCCGCCGCGGGATAGAGCAGCTTCAAGGTGTCCACGCAGCGGGTGGAGGGGCTGGCGTAAAAGGCCCCGGCCGAGGGGTAGCGGTAGCGGCGCTTCAGCTCCAGCAGGTCCTGGATGGACGAGGCCGCCAAGGGCGATTCGGTGCGGCCGATATAGCGGCCCTCCAGGTTGCCCTCGCAGGGCATGTTGCGGATGAGATGGATCACATATGACTGCATAAGCTGTCCTCCCTGGCCCAGCCAAAAAAGCGGGCTATTTTTCTACATGTTTCTTTGCCTTTATTTCTTCTATGGTATTTACTTTTCCGCGGCGTACTGTATAATTATAATAGATATTCTGGATATCCGTTTCCATTTTCGTCTTATTTGAGGGCACGGGAAAGGGATTTGGGCTTTCCCGGCGAGGATGGAGGTGTTCTGAATGGCGAACAGCGATTTCCCACGGCTTTTGACACTGCTGCGGAAGGAACGGGGCCTCAGCCAGAAACAGGCGGCAACGGACCTGAAGGTTTCGCAAGCGCTTCTCTCCCACTATGAAAAAGGCATTCGAGAGTGCGGGCTGGACTTTTTGCTCCGGGCCGCGGAGTATTACGGCGTTTCCTGCGACTACCTGCTGGGGCGCACCTCCCACCGGGGGGCCGCACCCACCCCCGCCAGTCCCCCCAGAGAGGGCGGGGTAGGGGTTCGGGGCGGCAGCTCTACGGCAGAGACGCAGCGCAGGCTGCTGGTGGGCTCTCTCAATATTGTATTTGGTATTTTGAAAAAAATCAATAGCGAGGGGCTGACACGGCAGGTTTCCTCCTATTTTTCCTGCGCCGTGTACAAGATGTTCCGGCTGCTCTACTCTGCCCGGGGCAAGAACCCCCAAGAGGCTTTCTTCTTGGACCAGCGGCTTTATTCCGCCCAGGCGGACGCCCACATGACCCTGTCTGAGGCCAAGTCCCGCTATCTGCTGGAGGGCGGCAACCTGGAAAACGCCCAGGGCCTTCAGCAAGAGCAGCTGCCTGCCATCACGCCGGCCAGGCTGCAAAGCGCGGCCCCCCAATACGCCCCCGCCCTGCTGGAGCTGGTGCGCAGCATAGAACAAGAGCTCTCTACCCTGAAAGAGCCTTAAAATCCCTGCGGGAAGGGCTTGGGCGGCGCGCCCTTCGCCATATGGTATATTCTTTGCAACTTTATACATTTCAAAAAGCGGCAAACCCTCTGCCAGGGGGCTTGCCGTTTTTTCGCAGCCTTTCTTCTGGCCGGGGAGAAAAAATCCACAAAAAGGGAAAGCCGCAAAGGGCAAAGCTGGCAGGAGGGGAAAAAGTGAAATAGTATTTGTCATTTTCCACCGTTCTGTGGTAGAATAATAGAATGAATAGCTGTGGGCACCGCCCGCGGCTGACCGGGAGAAGGCGACACCTGCGGGAAAGGGCGTCCCTCTCTGAAAGACACACGAGAGAAAGGCAGGTATCTTCACCATGTGTGGATTCGTTGGCTTTATCGACGGCGGCGATACCCAGCAGGATGCCGGGGTGCTGCGCTCGATGACAGACGCCATTCGCCACCGCGGCCCCGACGACGCGGATTACTATATGGACGGCACCATCTCCCTGGGGTTCCGGCGGCTTTCCATCATCGACCTGGAGGGCGGCCGCCAGCCCATCCTCAACGAGGACGGGAGCAAGGTGCTCACCTTTAACGGGGAGATCTACAATTTTCAAGAGATCAAAAAGGACCTGCTGGCAGCGGGCCATGTGTTTAAAACCGCCACCGACTCGGAGGTGCTGCTGCACGGGTACGAGGAGTACGGCACCGGGCTGCTGAACAAGCTGCGGGGCATGTTCGCCTTTGTCATCTGGGACAAGGAGAAACGGGAGCTTTTCGGCGCCCGGGATTTTTTCGGCATTAAGCCCCTGTACTACGCCAAGATGGGCCAAACCCTGATGTTCGGCTCGGAGATCAAGAGCTTTCTGCACCACCCCCACTTTCAGAAAGAACTCAATGAGAAGGCGCTGGAGAGCTACCTCTCCTTCCAATACTCCCCCGGGCCGGAGACCTTCTTTAAAAACGTGTACAAGATGCCCCCCGCCCACTGGTTCCGCTACAAGGGCGGGAAAATGGAGATCACCCGCTATTGGCTGCCCACCTTTCAGGCGGAGGAGGACAAGAGCCTGGACTACTGGGTGGACGAGATTGAGAAGACCTTTGACGACAGCGTGGAGGCCCACAAGATCTCTGACGTGGAGGTGGGCTCCTTCCTGTCCTCCGGGGTGGACAGCAGCTATGTGGCCTGCTCGGCCCATGTGGACAAGACCTTCACCGTGGGCTTTGACAACGGCACCAAGTACAACGAGATCAGCTACGCCCAAGAGCTCTCCGAGCAGATCCCGGTGAAGAACATCAGCCACATCATCACCCCAGAGGAGTTCTGGGGCACCTTCCCCAAAATCCAATACCACATGGACGAGCCCCTGGCGGACCCCTCTGCGGTGGCCCTGTACTTTGTGTGCAACACCGCCGCCCAGCACCTGAAGGTGGTGCTCTCTGGCGAGGGGGCGGACGAGATCTTCGGCGGGTACAACATCTACAAAGAGCCCCTGGAGATGCAGTGGTACGACAAGATCCCCTTCCCCATCCGCAAGCTTATCGGCAAGATTGCCGGGGCGCTGCCCGCCCACCGGGGCCTCAACTTCCTGGTGCGCCGGGGCAAGCGGCTGGAAGAGCGGTTCATCGGCAACGCCTACATGTTCACCCAGAAGGAGCGCCGGGCCATTTTGAAGCATCCGGCAGGGGCCCCCGCCCCGGAGGACTTGTGCAAGCCCTACTACGACATGGTGGCGGACAAGGACCCTGTGACCAAGATGCAGTTTGTGGACCTGAACATGTGGATGGTAGGGGACATCCTCTTAAAAGCCGACAAGATGAGCATGGCAAACTCTTTGGAGCTGCGGGTGCCCTTCCTGGACAAGAAGATTATGGCGCTGGCGGGGCGCATCCCCCTGAAGTACCGGGTCAACCAGGAGAACACCAAGTACGCCATGCGCAAGGCTGCCCTGCGCCGCATGCCCGAGAAATGGGCGGGCAAAAAGAAGCTGGGCTTCCCGGTGCCCACCCGGGTGTGGCTGAAAGAGGACAAGTACTACAACATCGTCAAGGAGGAGTTTTTGGGAGAGAACGCCCAGAAGTTCTTCCACACGGAGAAGCTGATAAAGCTGCTGGACGACCACAAAAACGGCAAGGCGGACAACAGCCGCCGGGTGTGGACCGTGTACGCCTTCTTGATCTGGTATAAGCAATTTTTCAGCGAATCCCCCCGCGAAGCGGCGTAAAAGTTTCGCTCAAGCCTTTTCAAAGGCTTGCGAGGTGTGGAGCAGCGCTCCACGGCCTTAACCGGCGCAGCCGGTGGAAAAAATGCAGCGCAAGCGGCGCATACGCCAAAGGCGGTAGCCGCTGGAGCGGTCGCGGAGGCACCCTGCCCGCCCCTTCCACAAGCAAAACCCCCGGGCGCGGAGGCACCCCAAGAGGGGGACATACGTCCCCCCTTTTTTGGAGTATGGGAAGGCAGGGGCTGCGGGTCTCGGCTGCCGCCTCGGGTGCTGTCTGCCAGTGGCAGACGCCCAGCACCG
>OIYW01000987.1_pt1 | contig 21648 bp, 18 predicted proteins | sample 1588351 | NCBI WGS metagenome assembly OIYW01 (sample SAMN03283268) | human gut metagenome | biome: human-associated habitat; material: feces | host: Homo sapiens | place: USA | collected 2013 | reverse complement strand
ATTCCAAAACAGATTTAGAAGCAACCTTTATGAGGATGAAGGAAGACCATATGCTGAACGGACAATTAAAAGCAGCATATAATGTTCAGATTGCAGTAGAGAATTATTTTATTGTCCAGGCTTATGTAAGTAATGACCGCACAGACTATAATACCCTGATCCCAGTCTTGGAGAAACATAGAAATGCATTTGGCGATATTCTGGAAGAAGTTACGGCAGACAGTGGCTATTGCAGCGAGAAAAATCTTCTGTATTTAAAGAACAACAAAATATCCAGTTACATCAAGCAGCAGGATCATGAAAAACGGAAAACACGTGCTTATAGAGAAGATATCGGAAAGTATTACAACATGAAAACGCAGATGTTTGAGGATGAACTCTATTATGTTTGTCATGACGGAAGGGAACTTCATCATATCAGAACAGAGACAAAAAAACAGGCTGACTATACACAGACTTTTGAGGTGTATGGATGTGCTGATTGCAGCGGCTGCATACATAAAGCAAAATGTCTTTATAAATATGATGCTGAAAAAGATGAAGAGAAAAATAAGGTCATGAAGATCAATGAACAATGGGAAACATTGAAAGAAGAATCCCATGCGAACATCCAAAGTGAGAAAGGGATTTTAAACCGTCAGATTCGTTCCATCCAGACAGAAGGACATTTTGGAGACATCAAAGAAAACGACAACTTTCGCCGGTTCAATTACCGAACATCAGAAAAAGTATATAAAGAATTTATGCTGTATGCAATGGGAAGAAATATAAACAAATATCACCGTTTTCTTCATGATAAGATTCAAAAATTTGAAGGAAAAAACGAAGAAAAGACTGCTTAGAAAAAGAGTGCTTTCAAAAATGCAGTTAAGGGGTCTTTATGCCCTAAAATACATACAGAAAAGAAAAAATAAGAATCTCCCATAGAAGATCAGATATAAGAAACACTGATTTCTACGGGAGATTCTTATTTTAAGATTGTGAAACTAAAAAACGGTATTTACCGATAGCTCCTTCTTTTACTCACATTTGGCATTTTTGAAACTTTCCCGTAGTAAGAGATAAGAAAAACTTTTTGAAAAATTTTTCTCAAAACTTCGGCAAAATCGCTCTGTCCGGTGTTGTAGGTAGTGAGAGGAAAATTAAGAGGGTTTGGGACACTTCCCAACAAGCAAAATGCAGGGCATTTTCGGAAAAGGGTACTCTTTTCCTATGCTTGCTACGAAACTTATCACATTACAAATCAAAGAAAGGACGGGAAAAGAATGGAACGGAAACAGGAACAGGAAATAACAGATAATAGGCAGAAGCAGGGAAATCCGGCAGATGAAACAGTGATTTATAAAATCGGCGGCACATTCTATGAAGTGTCTACCTCTTGCGGCGGCTCTGAACCGCTTTTTGAAAAGATGAAGCGGCTCATAAAATCAGAAAATCTCAAAGCGCCTACTGACAAAGGAAAAGAAGTCCGCTATAATGAAGATAGCAACCTGGCTGTCGGGCGTTCATTACAGGAGGAATGAACATGGCAGCAAATACATATAAGCCCGAACAGATAACCGCATTATACGCCCGTTTAAGTCAAGAGGACGCACTGGACGGGGACAGCAACAGCATTGTCAATCAAAAAGCTGTTTTAACAAAATACGCTTCGGATAACGGCTTTACAAATCCTGTATTCTTTATTGATGACGGCGTTTCCGGTGTAACTTTTGACCGCCCGAATTTTAACCGCATGATTGCAGAGATTGAAGCCGGAAATGTGGCGACAGTCATTGTCAAGGATATGTCCCGCTTGGGGCGTGATTATCTGAAAGTCGGCTACTATACGGAAATCTTTTTCGTTGAAAGAGATGTACGCTATATCGCAATCAATGACGGTGTGGACAGCGCAAAAGGCGACAATGATTTTACCCCTTTCCGAAATCTGTTTAACGATTTTTACGCCAAAGATACCAGTAAAAAGGTACGGGCAATCAAGCGGGCGCAGGGCATGGCAGGGGAACATCTGACTAAGCCGCCCTACGGCTATAAGGTAGACCCAAACGACAGAAAGAAATGGATTGTAGATGAAGAAGCCGCCGTTGTGGTAAAGAGGATTTTTGATTTATGCGTTGCCGGAAACGGACCTATGCGGATAGCGAAAACTCTGAAAGCGGATAAAGTGCTGACAACACGCGCCCATTATGCAAAGCAGAAAGGGAAACCACTTCCCGATAATCCGTACAGTTGGAATGAAAGCACGATTGTAGCAGTTTTGGAACGCATGGACTACTGCGGACATACGGTAAACTTCAAAAGTTATTCCAAATCCCACAAGCTGAAAAAGCGTATTCCTACCACAAAGGAACAGCAGGCAATTTTCCACAACACCCATGAAGCAATCGTTGAGGAAGCTGTCTTTGAACGGGTACAGGAATTAAGGGCAAATAAACGCCGCCCCACAAAGGCAGAGCGGCAGGGAATGTTTTCCGGCTTGGTATTCTGTGCGGATTGTGGAAGTAAACTGCACTTTGCCACCTGCAAGAGCTTTAACGGTTCACAAGACAACTACCGCTGTGCAAGATATAAAAGCAATACAGGAGATTGTACGGCACACTTCATCAGAGAAGAAGTCTTGCAAAAAATCGTTCTCAACCGGATATTTGCCGTAACTGCCCTGTTCTATGAGGACAGCACTGCTTTTATGGAACTGATACAGAAACAGCGGTTTGATGAAGCGGAAAAGGACATGAAACGCAAGCGGCGTGAGGTCGGACAGGCAAGAAAACGGATTGCGGAACTTGACCGGATTTTCAAGCGGATTTATGAGGACGACATCAACGGCACAATCAGCCATGAGCGATTTTTGAAGCTGTCCGCAGAGTATGAAGCAGAACAGAAAGAGCTGACGGAAAAGGTAAAGGCAGAACAACAGGAAGTCGATACCTACGAACAGAATAAAAGCGATTTTGACAGCTTCGCCGCCATTATCCGCAAGTATGTGGGAATAACAGAATTAACTCCCACTATCGTCAATGAGTTTATAAAGAAAATCGTTGTCCATGCGCCGGAGAAGATAGACGGCAAGCGTTTTCAGAAAGTGGATATTATCTTTAACTTCGTGGGAGAAATCCATTTGCCGACTGACCCTCCTCTCTTATAGTTGCTTCTTGTAGCTAATTCCCCATTCTTCCATAGCTTTGATAATAGGGCGCATGGATTGTCCTAAATCACTCAGAGCATATTCAACGCGGGGCGGGACTTCCGGGTAAACAGTCCGGGTAATAAGACCGTCTGCTTCCATAGAGCGCAGGCTGTCGGTCAGCACCTTTTGACTGATACCATCTATTGTTTTTTTCATTTCATTAAATCGCCATGGGCGTTGCAAGAGATTTCTTAAAATCAGTAACTTCCATTTACTTCCGATAAGCTGTACCGTTGTAGCCACCGGACATTCTGGTAATTCTTCTTTTGTAAGCATGATATAACTCCCTTCAAAAGTTCCTAAAAGAATGTTGCACTCAAATTATAATCTAACATTCAAATTCATTCAATAGGTAGGTTATAAAAAGGTAACTAGGTAATAGAATTGTGCGTACTTTTTTTAGTGTAAAGCGTATCGTACAATATAATCAAGGAACAGGAAATGTTCCAAAATACAAAATGGAGGTATGAAAAAAATGGCACTTTCAAATTTAACTGGTTGGAATGAAAAAGAAGTTGCTGCCGCTTGTGGTACAGCTTGTGGGGCTTCAGACAAGCCGGAAGAAAAACCTGCTGCTTGTGGTTCTGCCTGCGGAGCAGACGATAAGCCGGAGGAAAAACCTACTGCTTGTGGTTCCGCTTGTGGGGCTTCGGATAAATAAGATATTTCATTTTCAACAATCTCCGGTAAGTCTGTCTGCTTTGCCGGAGATATTTTCAAATCAATCCGATACTATCGGTTTTTATATAGATTTTTATACAGAGAGCGAGGAAACAAGATGAAACAATATTTTGCTTTTCAATGGCACATTACAGACGAGTGCGACCAACGCTGTAAGCATTGCTATATTTTTTCGGAAGATAATTGCAAAAAATTAGACGCAATGAGTTGGGAGCAAATGCAGGAAACCTTGTATAACTGCCTTGATTTTTGTGAAGTTTACAGACGCTTACCCTATTTCTATATTACGGGCGGCGACCCTATTTTGCACCCGGATTTTTGGCGATTGCTTGCCTTAATAAAAGAACATGAAATACCATTTACAATTTTAGGAAATCCGTTTCATTTGACAGATGAAATTTGCAGGAAATTAAAATCTTATGGTTGTCAGAAATATCAGCTTTCCCTTGACGGTATGAAAGAAACACATGACTGGTTTCGCAAGTCAGGTTCTTTCGACTGTACGCTTGAGAAAATCAACTGTATAAAAAAAGCTGGTATTCGTTCTGTCATTATGACTACTGTATCTGGTACAAACATTAAGGAAATTCCCAATATTATTGATACAGTCGTTGCAGCGAAAGCAGATGTATTCGCTTTTGCCCGCTACTGTCCGACAAGTGAAGAAAAAGATACTGGGATTTCTCCGCAAGAGTACAGGGAACTACTGGATATTTGCTATCAGAAATTCCAAAAATACGAAGCGGCGGGCTGCTCCACTTATTTCAACAAAAAAGACCATCTTTGGACGCTTTATGAATACGAAAAAGGAATTTTCAAAATTCCGGAGGACATACAAGACGGTATGATATACGGCGGTTGTAACTGCGGTAACTGTCACATGACGATTTTACCGACAGGAGATGTATATGCCTGTCGTCGGGTACAAAACAGCAAAGTCGGGAATGTGTTGAATGACCGTCTTGCGGATATTTGGATTTGTCAAATGGAACAATACCGAGATTACACAAAATTTGAGAAATGCTCCAAATGTGAATTACTGGCATTTTGCCGGGGCTGCCCTGCGGTAGCAAGCGGCAGGGACGGAAATTTCTACGGGGCAGACCCGCAATGTTGGAAAGAGGTAATTTGATTATGAATGAAACAATTAAGACAATTTTACATCGTAGGACAATCAGACGCTTTGACACAAAGCAGATTGAAGAAGCAGTTTTACAGCAGATTTTACAGGCGGGGCTTTGTGCTCCAAGTGCCGGAGGACGGCAAGGCGTTATCTTTGCTGTATGTCAAAACAAAGAAATCAATGAACGGTTAGGAAAAATCAAACGGGCAAATTCCAATCCCCGTATGGCAACGGCGACAAGCTATGTATCAAAAGAGCAGCCAAGCATCGCAGATGATGTAAACCTAAAAAATGCCTTTTATAATGCACCAACGGTCATTACAATGTTTGCACCGAAAAATTTTCTTTTTGCGGTAGAAGATTGTGCAGTTGCGGCTGAAAATATGATGTTAGCTGCCGACTCATTAGGTATTGGCTCTTGTTATATCGGGCAGGGGTGGACAGCCTTTGCAGATACTTACGGACAGGAAGTTTTGCGTAAGTGGGAAATTCGTACAGATTATTATGCTGTTATGCAGCTTTTACTGGGCTACCCTAAGCCGGAAGATAACCACCCGACAGCAAAGCCGCGAAAGCATGACAGAATATTAAGATTTTAATTTTTGAAGAAAGCAGGGATAATATAGGTATGAAAGAAGTTGCAACAAAAGATATAGAATTAAATCCATTCATAACATTTGGGGAAAACTGGGCGGCTTTAGCAGCTGGAAATGCAGAGGACGGTTATAATGCTATGACGATTGCGTGGGGGCACTTCGGTACATTGTGGGAAAGGGATAGCCACTCAAACCGTTTACCCACTGTAATTTGTTATGTCAGACCAAGCAGGTACACGAAAAAATTTCTTGATAAAGAGCCTTATTTCACGATTTCCTGTTTTGACGGAACTCATAAAAAGGCGTTGGGATATTTAGGAAGTCATTCGGGGCGTGACGGCGATAAAATAAAAGCCGCCGGATTAACACCGAAATTTGCAGACAAGACTGTATATTTCTCCGAAGCGCAAACCATATATATTTGCCGGAAATTGTACCAAGCTCCATTGATAGAAAACGGATTTGTAGACCAAGAACTGATTGATTTTAATTATCCATCAAAGGATTTCCACGAGATGTATGTTGGTGAAATTGTAAAAGTGTTGAATATAAAGGATTAAATTTTAACAACTAAAAATATTAAAAATAAGTCTGCCGGACGACGGCAAAGAAAAAAAGCCGTCGTTCAACAGACATACTCCTATGCTCTTAATGCGGCGGCTTAGATTAAGCCGCTGTTTTATTATGCGGCTTTGGGAGGTAGCCGTCATGTTGATTACAGTTATCACGAATAGCATATTATCAAAAAAATCCTGTTTTCTGCAACGTCATATTCCGGTCATAGAGATGAACTCACAAATCATCATAATTACTTAAATAACTCATATTACCAAACGCCTATGTGGTTTTACGCTGCATGGGCGTTTGTTGTAATAGCCCCCTACCGGGAAGAAAGGGGGTGAGTTATGATGAAATATTCTGAACAATTCATGGAACATATCGAGTACACCTTTGCGGCGTTCTGTAAAGTCGTTCTCCACAACGCAGCACTCAGTGCATATCGTGATTTCGGACGGAAACAGAAGCACGAAGTATCACTTGACTATCTGATTTCGGAAACGTCTTTTGAACCGTTTGTAACCGATAACTATTTTGAGCAATATGCTTATGAGAAGCCGACTATTTTTGTCGTGCAAGGGAAAGAAATTGTCGTTATAAGTAAACGGTTAGCCGACGCATTGGCTAATCTGTCAGAACAAAGGCGTACTGTTCTGCTGATGAATTTCTTCCTTGGTTACAGCGAAAGAAAAATCGGGAATGAATACGGAAGAAGCAGAAGTACAGTCAACTACTGGAAACTGGCGGCATTGAAGCAGTTAAGAAAAGAACTGGAGGAAACAAAACATGAGGAATAAGAAGCTGATACCCTTTGAAACCATTGAGAAAGCTGTTGCCGGCGAGCCGGAAGCCATAGACGCGGTATTACGGCATTACACAGCGCGGATTAAATATCTGTCTACCTATCGCGGGTATATTAACGACGATATTCAAGACCGTCTGAAAGCACAGCTTATCAAAGCTATCCTGCAATTCCGTTTTGACAGGTAGTAGCAAAGTCAGAAAAAGCCGTCAAGGATAAAATGCACACTTGCGCGTCCTTGACGGCTTTCCCTGTCTTTGCTGTCGGGCAGCCAAGAGAGCGCAATCGCATAAACCGCTTACGCTCTCTATCCAGTATAGAATGTTATGCGATAGAGTATGCTTCTCACTTGATTTAAGCGGCATTACAGCGAAGATAAGGGCAGGGGTAAGGGTTTTATACTCCAACCCTTAAAAATGAGGTTCTACTGCGTAACATAACAAACGATATTTTTATATTGCTGTTTCCGTTCCATTCCTTTCCGGCGGCTCTGCCGCTTTGCTTTGCCCCCAAAGGAGAGGGATTAGGGAATGGATAGGAAGGGAATGGATATTTGATTAAATCCGTATTTGATATTTCTTTAGTTATTTATATCTTTATTTAATTGCGTTGGATTTTCCGATGTCGGAAAATCCAATATCGGATAATCCAACACCGGAAGTTATGCGGTATTCAAAACTGTCTAATCCACCTGCTTTATAAAACTGCTGATTTTGGGATAGGTATGTTACGCAGTAGAGGGTAAAAAACGCTTGATTTATGCGGCTTGCAGAATATGAAAAACGCTTAGACGATATTTTATACTTCTACCCTCAAAAATGACGTTCTATTGCGTAACAAAGTGAAGATAGAAAAACAGAGAGCCAACCACTATTGAAAGTGATTAACTCTCTGTTTCTGTTTGCACCCTGTCTGTCAGCGTTAGTGATAAGTTGTTTTGAATACTTCCTTATCAGCGTAAAACTAAGGAATTCTATCTCTTTTTGGTGTAAAATTAAAGTGACCAAACGATAACTTTACTAAACAAAAAGAGAAAGGATCCCTTATGGCTAATTTTACATCAAAAACCTACCAAATGAAACGGGAAATTTTAACTTTTTCCAATAAATTTTCCAAAAAGCTTCCCAAACCGGAACGAAAGTTTATGGCTGACATGAATTATGGTATGCTTGCTTCCAACAGTTGTCTGCTTACAGACATTGTTGACCAGTTACATGAGCATTCCAAAAAGATTAATAGCGTCGACCACCTTTCCAGACATTTATCAAAAGGCACACCAAAAGACGCTTTAGATGCTTACCTGGACAACATAAAAAAATGGTGTCCGGCTCACCCTGTCATTCATATCGATGACAGTGATGTTGTAAAACCGAATGGTTATAAATTTGAGTCTCTTGGACGGGTACGTGATGGTTCTGAGAGTACCGCTGCAAAAAATGTTTATAAAAAAAGGGTATCATGTCACAGAAGCCACTGTACTGACCAACAGCAATCATCCGGTCAGTCTTTTTTCAGAAATACATTCTTCAAAGGAAAAAAGCTTTACATCCATCAATGCTATTACTTTTTCTGCCATGGAGCGTGCAGCTGCACGCTTTGATAAAGCAACCTTTGTCATGGACCGGGGCTATGACGATAACAAGATGTTCCTCAAACTGGACTCCATGGACCAGGAATATGTCATCCGTCTGACTGCAAAGCGGAAGCTTTTATATCATAATAAATGGGTATTTGCCACCGAACTGCGCAACCGGAGAAAAGGCAAAGTAAAGCTTCCTCTTTTCTACAAAGGGAAAGAGCACGAGGCTTATCTTTCCCATGTAAAAGTACAGATCACTGCATCCAGAAAAAATATTTATTTAGTCCTTGTTTATGGCGTTACGGAGCACCCTATGATGCTTGCAACCAATAAAGAGATTAAATCGAAAAATGATGTGATAAAGGTCGCAAAGCTTTATTTTTCCAGATGGCGCATTGAAGAATATTTCCGCTGTAAAAAGCAGATGTTCCAATTTGAAAACTTCCGGGTACGGAAGCTCAAAGCAATCAATGCCTTAAATTTTTATATCACTTTATGTATGGCATTTCTGGCACATCTTTCCATGAAGCCGGAAACGAATGCCCTTAAGGCTGCCATTATAAAAAAAGCAGCTCCAATAAAAGTGAAAATATCTTTCTGCTATTATCGGCTGGCAAAAGGTATTTCCGGCATACTGGCTTATGCAAAAGAAGGCATTCGGCTATGGTTCCGACCGAAACGGCCTGCATACCGTCAGCTTTGTCTTAAGCTGGTAGTTTAAACACACAGGAAAAATACGTCTTCCCAAGTCCGGTTCCGGCGGGGCTTATTTAAGTGCCCCTAATCGCAAAACTGCCATTCTGAATTTTTCAAAAAGTCGGCAGATTGGCACTTTGGGCAGACATATTCCTTTTTGAATTACAGTTTGCGGAAACTCAAGATGCTTGGGAATTGTGTGATGGAAGGAAAAATAGTATAATTAATTCTGATTAATGAGTAATTTGAAATATGATGTGTTTTTTTAATAAAATCATATTTAGGGAGAGTGGCGAAAGATTATGGCTGAAATAAAAATGAGTTATATTTTTATTGAGAAGCAAAAGCACGAATCAAAAACAATGCAAGAAATTTTGTTGGAGATAATAGATAATACTGTAGAAACACGAGATGATAAGATTCTTAGAGTTGATGATGTAGATATTAGCTATCGCATTATTCAAAAAAGAAATTCCAAACGATGTTTTTTAGAAATGACTTCGAAGGAAAGAGTAACTCGATCTATTCCGGCATTGCAAAAGGTAGATAGAGCTCTTTTCACATCTAATCAGCAGAAATACTATCATAGTATCCGAGATTATGATGGCATATCTGAAAGTTTTTGCAAAAGGTTATATCCGAAATATGCAGAGTTTGAGCGAAAATTAAGAAGTTTAGTACTTTTTATTTTGACGAAGGCATATGGAAGTAACTGGAGAACAGAAACTGTTTCAGATGAAATGCTAAGTGTGTTACAAGAAAAAGCGCATGGAAAAGTTTCATTGAACGAAACTTTGGAGAATATGGACTTAGCTACTTTGGAAACATATCTTTTTGAACAAAGACATGTAGATTATTCTAGTATTATAAATGAACAGCTGTCTTCGAAATGCTTAGAGACATTAGAAAAAGAAGAAATCTGTTCGATTATCGAAAAAATGAGACCGACTAGTCTGTGGGAACGTCATTTTGAAAAATTCGGTAGTCAAGAATCTTGGATGAAAAAAATAGTTGATGTTCACAGCACACGAAATAAAGTTGCTCATCAAAAAACAATTTCGGTTGAAGAATTTACAACGATCAACAGGAAACTAAATAGTGTTAATAGGGATTTGGCAAATGCTATTGAGGGTATTAGAGAAGAAAACTTTACCGAATATAGTATTGTAGATATATTGGGAAGCTTTGCTGCTATAGCTGGTAATTTTGTGAAAAATATTGTGGAATCACAAGCATTTAAAGATGTTGTAATAGGTTTTAATGCAAAGATTCAAGAAATGCTGAAACCAATGACAGCCGTTTACAGGAGTGGTGTAGCAGATGCTTTGAGTTCTGTTGGAAAAGCTTATGCAAATATGAATTTGGGAATAGCTCAATCAGAACTGATAAAAAGTATGAATGCAATGGCAGAAAGTTTTTCGGCATCAAAAGCTGTTGCCAATAGTTTTGCAGCTACAAAGGTTCTTGGAGACAGTTCCTCGGCTACAAAGTCGCTTGCAGATAGTTTTGCAGCTACGAAGGCAATTACAGATAGTTTTGCTTCTACAAAAGCTCTTACTCAAAGTTTTGCAACATCTCAGCTGTTAGCGGAGAGTACGAAGACGGCTGAAATGATACAGAAGTCTTTTTCATTTCCTCAATGGAGTCACATTGACCCAATAGTATCGTATGACGATGAAGAACAAACTGAGGATTCACATGAAAAAGAGGTTGAAGGAGACGAAGAGGAGTAATGCACCCCTTCCCTTTTCTATCGGTAAAAGGTTCAAAAAACCTAGTAGTCTGCACCCCCTAAACTGACTACCAATTGACTACTACAGACTACTACACTTGGTCTCGAACTGCCGTATTTTGCCACTTTTCCTACAGTCTACGGAAAACGGTAAGTCTTGAAGAAATTCAAAAAAGTGCGTAAAATAGGGCAAAACGAGGCGTTTCAGGAGGAAAAATATAATGATTAAAATACTTTTCATCTGCCACGGCAGGAGTTTCTCTTTTGCCTAAATCTCCTTATTTTATGCGGTCTTGCTTACAATAGGAGGGTGTATTACAACGATTTTATAACTTTTGAAAAGTGTTCCGATATGACGAAAAAGGAGATGGTAGAGAATGAAATATTTATACCATTATACAAGTTTAGAAACATTAGCTTTGATTTTGAGAAATAAAACAATTTGCTTTAATAACTTGTTGTACGTTGATGACCTTGATGAAGCAGAAACAGAAGATATGGGGAAGTTTGGAAAATTTGTCTATGCGAGTTGCTGGACTGAAGATTCAGAGGAATCTATACCTTTGTGGAATTTATATACACCGAATATGCATGGCGTTAGAATACGAATGCCTGAATTTCCGTTTAAAAAATATAGATTTAAAAAAGGAGAATATTTTTTATCTGAAGATGTAGATACATATATAAATTTAAAGAAAATATATGAAGAAAACAAGGCTAGTATTGTTTCTACAGAACCACATTTAGAAAAGATTGAATATACAGATTCTCAAGATAAGTTATTTCCCAAAATTAGAACAGAATCTTGTGAAGATGCAGTTAAAAAGTTTTTGGAAGCCAAAACAATGTCTGATATTACCCAGGGTAATATATCTATTTCCTATTCATTAAAAGATATAGGACGATTTAAAAGAACAAATTGGGCTTTTCAGAAAGAGTGGAGATATATAATTTCACTTTCTCCTATGGGATTAAAAGAGGCTTATCCGGCTAGTTTTGAAAAACATCAAGAACAAATTAGAAGAATTGAGGACACATTATCAAAGCCACCATATAATCAATTGTTTTTAGAAATAGATGATAAAGTGCTAGAAGAAATAGAAATTGTATTTGGACCTAAAATGAGTGAAGCGGAAAAAATATTAGCTATTGCGTTGATTAAAGAATATTGTCCGCAAGCTGTATATACAGAAAGTGTTCTGAAAATAAGATAAAATGTATTATAGATTGAGTTTTTTACTAACCTAAAATTCATACTGCTGGAGGAGTAAAAAATAATGAATTGGGAAGCAATTAGTGCCATAGGGCAAATTTTAGGAATATTAATTACATTTATGGTAGGGTGTATTGCAATGTTACCATATATAAGAAAATGCAATATTTATTTTTCTTTTATGTATAACGTAGATAAAAAACCTACATTTGTTGTAACGAACAATAGTCAAAAAGGACAGTTTATAAATCGTATAATTTTGTATAGTGGAAAATGGAGTAGAAAATCATTTTGTGTTATAGAAATGTTAGACATTCAAGATGATTTGCTAGCAGATAATATTGAATTTTTTGTTGCTCCGAATTCTTATTGTAAAATTAGTGCTAATGCCACTAGAATGGTAAAATATATTACTCATTGTGATGTATATCTTTCAAAGCGTAAGAAAGTCTATATTACATTAGATTTTGGAGATAAACTTTCTAAAAGATATTGTACGCAGATAAGAACTTATGAGTTTTTACAAATGCTAATTAGTGAAACAGAAGCATATCAAGACTTGAATATTGATACGCTGTTTTAGGAATAAAGTGAACAAGCATGTAATCGGTTAGTTGTAAAATAGGGAGAGTTTTACAACTTTTAAAAGATATTTCGATATGAAGATATAATACGAGGAAAAAACAGTATGAAGGCAGGAAAAGAATTGGAAAATTATGTACAATTTGTATATCAAAAATTGTTGGATTTTATGGATGAAGGTGCAATGGTATCATCTAATGTATCAGTAATAGGAAAATCGGGAGTTAAGCATGAGTTTGATGTATACTATGAATTTCAGCATTTGAATATGAGACATCGTATTGCTATAGAATGCAAAGATTGGAATACTCCTGTAAGTAAAGGTGAGGTGGGAGAGTTTTTGTCAAAATTAAATGATTTGAATAATATTTCGGGGATGATGGTGGCTAAATCAGGTTATCAAGAAGGCGCAAAACAATTCGCAGAATCCAATGGCATTCATTTAATGGAAACAAAAGACTTACCTTCTTTAGGAGAAATAGTTGCTGGTGTAATTAAAAAGGCATTTCTTCCAGATGAAGCCACTCAAGGGGCTCCTTTCTGGACATTAATGGAAATACAATCAGGTGAAATAACAGGAACCTATTTTTCTTTGCCAGAAGGGAAGCCAATAGTACCATTTTTCTATTCTAAAGTAATTGCAGAAAAAATGAGGGAAAAATTACTAGATGCAGAAAATTGGGTGGTTAGAGGGGTATCTCAGTATCAATTAAAAGGATTTGTAGCTCAAATGGAAGTTTTGGGTGTTGAAGCAGCGGTGTTTTATGTGCCATATTGGAAAGAAGGAGAAACAGATGTGCCAATGGTTATCATACCGAAAGAAAAATTAAAAGAAGAGTATATATATTAATACCTATTTTACAACTTTTGACTGCCAAAACATGAGAATTTATAAGAAGATACAGAAACTACAATAAAAATGAAAGTTGTAAAAAGCCTTTAAATACAGGGAAATACGACGATTTAAGGAGATATAAGAACATGATAAAAATACTATTCATCTGCCACGGCAATATCTTGAAAAGTCCTGAAAAAGTCTGTAAAATCAATGGTTTCGTGGCAGATAAAGGCGTTTACTACACCACTACTACACCATTTTTGAAAGAGCCTTGAATGACAAAATAGCAAAAGATGAATGAATTTAATAATTTTGTAGAAATCTAAAATATACTGGATTATACTGCGAATTGGGTAGACATCGTCTACCCAATTTGTAAGAAAATGTATGCTTGTTGACTTTTACGCTTTGCAATTATATAATAGTAAGCATAAAAGTCAATAGAAAGTAGAGGATTAATGTGGGAGCAACTGAAGAGATTATTAAGATGGCAAAAGGGAATAATGGAACAGTTACTACTGCAATGGTGGTTGCAGCAGGGTTTTCACGTGGGAATATTAAATACCTTGTTGATAAGGGAGTGATAGAGAAATCCTCTCGAGGTATTTACATTTTGCCGGAAGTTTGGGATGATGAAATTTTTAATTTACAGAATCGATTTAAAAGAGGAGTTTATTCCCACGAAACAGCATTATTTCTATGGGATTTAACAGATCGAACACCGAACAAATATCACATGACTTTTCCGATGAATTACAATTTGACAAACCCAAAGAAAGAGAATATTAGGTGTGTGCAGTGTAAGAAAGAGATATATGATTTGGGAATAGAAGAAGTGGCTACACCGGGTGGAAATGCTGTAAGGGCGTATAGTGTAGAACGAACGCTCTGTGATATTTTAAAGCCTCATAGCCATGTGGACATTCAGGTGGTAACAGAGGCTTTTAAGCGTTATGCGGCTAATTCGGATAAAAATATTCCTGTTTTATCTGAGTTTGCAAAACTTTTAAAGGTTGAAATAAAACTCAGATCATATCTGGAGGTACTGTTATGAAAAATGCAATGCAGTTAAAGGCAATTATTAAAAATCTTGCAAAAGAAAAACATATATCTGCACAGCTCGTAATGCAAAATTTTATGTTAGAGAGGTTATTGGAACGAATATCTGTTTCAAAATATCAGCAAAATTTTATCTTGAAGGGCGGATTTTTGATTGCAGCGATGGTTGGTCTTGACACTAGAGCAACTATGGATATGGACGCAACAATAAAAGGATTGCCTGTAAATGAACAGACTATTCGGGAAATGTTTGAAGAAATATGTAAAATAAAATTGGATGATGATGTGCGGTTTAGTTTTCGTAGTATTGGAGAAATTCGAGAGGGTGATGAATATACAGGGTATCGAGTGTCGCTGTTTGCCAATTATCAGCCTATGGCAGTTCCCTTGAAGTTGGATATTACCACAGGTGATAGGATAACTCCAAAAGAAATAGAATATCGGTTCAAACTTCTTTTAGAAGACAGAAGTATTTCGGTGCTTGCATATAACTTAGAAACAATAATGGCAGAGAAATTGGAAACTGTGATATCCAGAGGTGATCAGAACACAAGGCCAAGGGATTATTATGATATATACATATTAGCTAAGTTGCAGTATTCCAATATAAACCTCGATCGATTAAAAGAAGCATTAAGTGCAACAACGGAGAAACGTGGTTCATTAATAGTGGTTAAAGATTATCGTAGAATTATGAATGCTGTTAAAAATAGCGAAGTTATGCAGAGGCAATGGAATAACTATCAAAAGGATTTTGACTATGCAATAGATATATTATTTGAGGATGTGTGTGACGTGGTTGTGAAATTGATGGGTGATTTGACAGATATTTAAATTATTTTATTATTTAAAAGGATTCTTTTTATAAAGGGGAATTAGGAAATGAATTATTCCGAGAAAACAAAGCCTGGAATGGGAGATCCATATTGGTATGAATGGTCTGTAGGACAGCAGTATATCATAGATATGCTTAATCCGGATAACAACATAAAATGCGTAGAGTTACAAGCTGATATAGGACTAGGCCTGGATGATGTGGTGGTAACATACGAGGATGGAGAAAAATTGTTTATTCAGGTAAAGCACACAAGAGCTGATAATACATTGACATTTAGAGATCTTGTTGCGATTGATAATTCAAAAAAAGATGAGAAAAACAAGTATTCACTTCTGGGAGAACTTGCGAAATCTTGGATTGATGAAAAAGATAAGTATCAAAAAACAAGAGTATGTTTATTTACAAACAGGAAAGCAGGAAATAGAGTATCTTCTGCGGGGCAGGACAAGGGTGTTAAGCGTCCTGCATTAAATACATTTTGGAAGGAACTGAAAGAACAAATTAAAGATGCAAAAGCATTTGATGAAATAATATTTCCAGAATATGAATCAGCATGGGGTGAGTGGAAATCACAGTTGAAATATATTGGAAAAGATGAGGATAAACTATCATTTTTGCGATGCCTAGAAATAGAAACAAATCAAGTGGGATTGGAAGAAATAGAGGAAGATTTATTAAAGAGATTGCAGAGGATATTTAATACGAAGCCAGATGTGGCGGGAATTTTACTGATGAAGCTTGATCATGCATTAAGAAATTGGACAACCTCTGTAAGAAGAGTTTCACGCATTACGGCGGAAGATGTCTATGCCGCTCTTGCTGTGGATGAAGGTACACTCTGTTACAATCATGATTTGATTCCGTCAGAACCATTTTTTCAAAGTCGAAACGGTTTGGTAAATAAACTGGAAACAGAACTGTTAGATGGGAACAGTAGAGTTGTTTTCTTATCAGGAATTCCAGGTACTGGAAAGACAAATATTGTAAGTAAAATTAGTGGAAAAAGAAATAGTATAGTTGATATCAGGTATTATGCATATGAGCCTATAGATCCATCAAAGGAATATCTTCCTATGGATGTTTCAAAACGTGTTGACAAGACGAATTTCTGGAATGAACTTTTTAATCAGCTTAGAAAACTTTTAAAAGGCAAATTACAAAAGTATAATGTTCCTGTTGTTAATGGATTAATGACACTGGAAGAGATGAAAGAGCAATTTTTTAAAATAGCATCTAGGTATGCGGAAGATAATGAAAGAACATTTATTATTGCAATAGATGGAATAGATCATGCAGCAAGAGCTGGTTTTATGGAAGAAACTTTTTTAGCTACGCTCCCAGATCCAGAATATATTCCGTCAAATGTGAAGATTCTTCTGGCAGGTCAGCCAAAAGAAGACTATAAGAATTATCCGCTGTGGCTATTTGAAGAATTAAAGAATGTAAAAGAAATAATTGTATCACCCTTACAGGTATCGGATATTTTAACGCTTGTAGAAGATAAAATGCCAGAGAAAAATGCAGTTTATAAACAGCAGATATCAAATCTTATAGGAAAATATGCACAGGGGAATACGCTTGCAGCAATTTTTGCAGTACATGAAGCTATGCAGCAGTCTAATCCGGTGAAACTTGAGGAGCAGTTGAAAAATAGAAAGTTAAGTGGAAATATTCAAGAGTATTATAAATCCATATGGGATGCGGCAAAGAAAAATATGCAAATTCCGTTTGTGGATTACAAAATGGCGGGAGTGTTTGCTTTTTTTAATGAACCTATTAATGCAGAAAAAATGCAGGCGTTTTTTCCGGAAGAAAACATTTCTGTATCAGGATGGAAAAATGTGTTGAAAGCATTAAGCCCGTTGCTGATTGCAAATGGTGATAATTATACATTATTGCATAATGATATCAGAGTATATTTGTCTGGAATTATAGGACAGGATATAGATCATGTTAAAGAGGTATATGCTGGACTTTCGGATTATTACTTGAACTTGAAAGAGAAGAGTCTGGCTTATTATAGTGATATTTTGCGGTTTCTAAAGCTGGCGGGGCGAGAAAAAGAATTTACAAAGGTTTATTCTGCAGATTACATTATTTCAGCATATGTTCATGGTGTTGAAATAAATGAACTTAGAGAAATCTCCAAAGATATTTTAAAAGGTATAATTGCTCATAATCCGATTGATTGGACAAATATGAGATGTTTGGCTTTGGGATATATGACTATTGATCAAATCGAAAAAAGCAATTATGAAATTGAAGAATCGAATTTCAGAAAAAGTTTGACATCAATAAATATTCACCCATATGAATGTTATGTACAGCCGGAATCTGCATGGAATTTTGATATACTGGATACAGTTATAAGCCTAGTAAAGCGTTTGTATGATGGAGGGGAATTAAATAGAGCTAATAGTCTATTTAAAAGTTGGTTTTCGGAAATAGACATTGCAAAAATATATACATACATGGTATCTGAGGATGATGAAAAGGAATTCATTTCGCCAGGATTACAGAATGTCGCAGACAATTTGGCTGAATGCGTGTGCCGTTTAGGAGAATTTTCAATCTTATGTGGGATGAGAGAATTAGCGGAAATTAATGATCTATTTGCATATCGTTTAACAGAATCGGTTTTGAAAAATATTTTTCTGTTTTTATCAGGAGAATCCCTTTCGAGTGCGTTAGATACATTGGAAATGGTATATATAGATCCGCTTGTTGAAGGTGTAAAGAAGTTGCTTGAACAAAATCGATTTGAAGATATCAAACGTGTAGAGAATATTTTACACGATAGATTGTCTCAAAATAGTATGGGGAAATTAATATCTACATTTATGCAGATTGTAGCGAATCCTCAACAGTGGTCTAACGATTGTAAAGAGAAAATATGGAATCAGATTAAAAATGTCCATTTACCAGACAACAATATTGAAAACGTAATGACGTATTATAGTATTTATGCCATTGTAGCAGCATATTTGCAACCGAAAGTAAGAAGCGAAGTAGCATCATCCATAACTAATACTTTCATGGAAAAGCATAATCATTATAATCGTTCTTATTTTGGAATGTATTTTAATAATATTTGTTTTATTGGAAAATGGTTATCAGCAAAACATGCAGGAATGAAGTTTTTCGAAAATGTAGCGGAAATGAAGCAACTCATGACAGCATTATTTTTAAAACACTGGAATCCAAATGATAGAGACTTTGAAACCATTAAATTAAGGTCCTTTATACTTAAAACATATATTGCACTGTCCAGAAATGAGTCTGATATGTTTAAAGATACTGTTGATGATATATGCGAGACTGCATTTTCTACAAATCCGGTTAATCAATTATTGGATGCAGGTATGTTTTATTATCGAAATGATGAAAAGCGGTTACATGACTGGTTCAGTGAATGGCTTGCAGAAGACGGCAAAGTTTGGAATGAAAGCATAGGGGACCGCAATCGTATTATTCAGGATTTTTGTGCCGCTAAAAAGAAATATGATATTAATACAATTGATATGAACGATGTGTTGGAAAAAGTTCGGTGGTCAGTTGTTGGATATGTATCTCATAAAGAATACGCCGGAGATTATTTGCTAAACTGGTACAATGAACTTGTTAAATACGATGATAAATTCATATATGAATATGCGAAAACAGTGAAAGAAATTTCGGATAAAATGGAATTAGTAGGAGATAATCGTCTTGAGTATATGTTAAATAGCAAAATATTTGCAGACATATTCAATGGCGGTTATTCGAAAATAAAAGAGATTTTACAAAATAACCATTATCTTGCGCAGGGATTTAAGGAACCATCTTATTTTGTGGATGGTTTGATTGGATATTTGAAAAATGCAAAATTAAGAGAATCGGAGCTGCTTTCTATATGGGCAATAGGCATGGGGCTTCTTGATTGGCGAAACGAAGATAATCATGCAACTATCCATTCCCTTCAGAGAGCATTAGAATTATGTGCAAAAAAAAATGGAATTAAGTCGATATATCATAGACTTAGAGAATATGGAGCTGCATACACCGATTTAAGTTCAGATCCTGTTAAATATATAATTCCGAATAGATGGTGTGACACTGAAAATTCAGTTTCCATTAATGAAACCTCAATTAAAATGATTGAGAAATATCTTTTAGGCGATGAAAGTACTGTAAAAAATACCGAATTAAAAGAAATGATTCGGGAGTTGATAGACAGACATGAAATGCCAGAAGAAATTTTTAAAGAATTGTTAAGATATGAATTTGGAAAAGATTCTTATAGTATCAGGGATAATAGCATTTTGGAATATTTAGTTGAACAGTCTACACCAAATCTTTCTGATCAGATAATTTGTGATTATCTGAATGATGTAGTACAACGGGAAAGAAATTATTTGGAATTAGATTTACCGGAATTAGTTCGATGGAAAATGCATCAACAGGGGGAACAATATTGCAAAGAAGGAATGGATGAAATTATAAAAATGCATAGAAGCTGGATGACAGCAGCAGGACATTTTCAAGAACCGGAGATAGAGGAGGACTATAATTATTATAATCTGATTAACTGGGAATATGCAGATAAAATAGAGACGTTATTTTATCAGATAATAAAGCTTTTGATTTTGTCAGAGGATGCAGATGCTGCTCGGACAGCATTGACAGGATTGTTTGCAATGTTAAGATGCGATAATGGCTATTTGAAAAATATTGAGATGGACTGGAATAGCTATCATTATCGAGCTAAAGAGTGGATACTGATGATATATGAACTGCTGTGGTGTTTCGATGAAAATAGTAGATCTGTGCTCTATGAGATTGTTCAAAAACACTGCAATGATGATGATTTCAATGTTGCACTATATTCAAATATTATGCTGGAAACATTGTGGCCAAAGCAGTTTCGAAAATATTTGAGGGAAGATAAAAAATTCTTTTCAATAATTCCAGAATACGGAATAAAAAGGTTGATAAAGACAACAAGAGATACTACATGGATCAATGGATATGATTGTGTCATGGAAATGAAGGAAAGAATTGAAAAAAGCCTGGAAATAAATTTGGATGATGTTGAAAGAAGAACAGCTGATTATGTGGAACAACTGCCAGAAATTCCAGAACTTATAAAACTAAATCGTTCCTCATCAAATTGCCGAGTTGTTTGTGATAAAGTAAATATTGCATTCTTTCGAGTATTGTATAAAGATTGGGTATCTGGTAGATGGGATGGAGTAGAGAATGAACTGGCACGAGTTATTTTGTCAGCATCAGAGCCATATACATTATTAGTTACGCCATCATATTGGTGTGAGAATAAAGGAATGCTAATCAGTAATGTTGATAAATTTACAGAACTCAGCAAAGAAAAACAGTTATTACAAATTCGAGAAATATTGGAAATGAATGTACCGGATGAAAATGTAGTACTTGCAGGCGCTGTTGTGGATTACACTTATAAACAAGAAATATTTGGTTTTATACTGACTTATTTGAATATTCTTGGTATGAAACCTGAATATGCAGCTTGCGCGTATGAGAGAAATTCAAAATTGGTATTGCAGAGAAGAGATGATTTTTATGAGGATCCACATTATAATATTACTATGCATCATAATGGAATAGAGAGTTTTAAGCAAAGCAATATTATGTGTGGTTTTAGTAAAGAAGCATTGTTGGCTTTTGGATGGAATATATCAATTGATGCTGGTGGTGTTAAATTATTTGATGAAGATGGTTCACAGATTGGAAAATTTGAATGTTATTATGGAAATAGAATCAGTCTTGGAAACCGATATCATAGTAATCAACCATACATGCAAAGGTGGATTGTAGATAGGACTGAGTTGGAAAAGAAATTATTTCGAGTGGAAATTCCAAACGTATTAAAAGATGTAGTGGATGTAGTAATTCGAGAATATGAGTAAGAAGTTATATCTTGTGTATTAGTTATTGTTTTATAGATCCGGTTACTACACCATTTTTGAAAGTGCCTTGAGTAAATGCTCATCTGCCGTAAAGTAACACATAAGAATTTGATAGACAGCAGCTCCCCTATTCCTAGTGGGGCTGTTGCAAAATAGATGAGTAATCATCTATGGAGCAATAGCTCCCTTTTTATGCCTAAAAGCAGAAAACGGACTCCGAAGAGTCCGCAATCCATGGTA
>OIYW01000974.1_pt1 | contig 21964 bp, 19 predicted proteins | sample 1588351 | NCBI WGS metagenome assembly OIYW01 (sample SAMN03283268) | human gut metagenome | biome: human-associated habitat; material: feces | host: Homo sapiens | place: USA | collected 2013 | reverse complement strand
GCCTCGTGGCGGTCCTTCAGACGGAAGATGTTGTCGCCGTATTCCTCCCAGCGGTGGGTGGCCTCATACGGCTCGCGCGGCAGCAGTCCGGAGAAGTGGACTTCCTGGGCGTCGATGGACGCCATCTCCTCGCGGATGATGTTCTCGATCTTGTTCAGGACATTGAGGCCCAGCGGCAGCCAGGTCCAGATGCCCGGAGCGGCCTTGCGCAGGTAGCAGGCGCGCTGCAGCAGCTTGTCCGACACGACGTCGGCATCGGCGGGGTCCTCGCGCAGGGTGCGCAGGAACATGGTAGACATACGAAGTGCTTTGGTCATACGTTCCAAATTACTCAGGTAAGCCGACTTGGATGCGCCACACGTCCTCGAATCGCACACCAATACGCGAAAAACGTTATTTATAGAGTTATAAATAAGTCTAAAGCCGTTTCTATGATACTGGAATCAGCACCATATCGCTTCATAAGGAAAGGACGCAGCATGCGTCACGTCACCGCGCACATTTCGATTTGGAACAAACTCGGCTGGATCGGCATCATCTGCTATTTCGTCTTCGCGGCGGCAGCGCCGGAAGTGCTGACCGAAGGCAACCAATGGATCGGCCTGTGCCTGGCCGTATTGTGCGTCACGTTGATTTCCCTGCCATGGAAGAAGCCGTTCAATGCGATTGCGCTGGCCGGCATGGTGATATGGATCATCGTCACGCGGGCGATTCCAGGTCTTGAGTTCCTGCAGCGCAACCCGCTTTGGTTGCTCGTCGGACTGGCCTGCGTGATCGCCAGCTGTTGGGACCCCGATCCGGAAAGCGTCGAGGACGAAGTTGAGCTCGACCCGGATCTTGCGCGTTCCCTGCAGGCGATGGGCCGATATTTAGCAGCGGGTCAGAACAGCACGTCCTGCGCGAATTCGTCATCCTCACCGGCGGCCGGTTGCGGCATGCGGGCGCGGAATGCTCCGACACCGTCGGAGGCAAGCGTATCGGCGGCCTGAGCCGACTCCAATCGCAATTGTCCATCAAGACGGACCGCGTCCGGTGAGACCAGGAACATGCGCTCGTTGACGCCTTGCAGATACAGGCCGTCGAGCCCTTCCACTCGCGACAGCGCCACGTATCCCATGCCCGGCGCGAATGTGCGTCGCAAATCCATGACGGCACGATCGAGCGTCATGCCTTGCGATTTGTGGATGGTGATGGCCCACGCGCAGCGCAACGGCACCTGTTTGACCGTGGCGAGCACGGCATCGCCGTCCTGCATCTGCCAGGAATTCGGCTTCATGGTGACGATGTTGCCGTTTTCGAATTCGACGATCGGCCAGCCGCCCTGCGATTGCGTGGTGAATCCACGCACGGTGCCGAGCGACCCGTTGACGTACTGGTGGTCGGTGTCGTTGCGCACCGCCATCACGGCCGCGCCCGTCTTGAGACACAACCGTTCGGGGGCCAGCATGTTCTTTTTGAGCCGTTCCACCAGATTCGCCGCACCCTCGGATTCGGCGAGGTATTCGTGCGGCTCCTCCTTGATTTCGAACAGGCGCAGGTCATTAAGCGCGTCGGCCTGCCTGTTGACGGGGAACAGGTTCACCGCCTGCTGCCCGGGTTCCGGAATGGCTCCCAACCGGGTCAGCAGCACATTGCGGTCGCCATCGTCCACCGCGCCTTCGCGAATGTCGGTCAGCACGTTCAACAGCTGGCCGTCATCCTGACGATGCTGTTCGGTCAGATAGCAGACAACGGGGTTCAATTCGCGCCACACCAACGATTCGGTGACGAAACCTTCGGGATTGAGTCCGGCGCGCATGTACCGTTCGCGACTGGCCAGATATTCGGCGGACGGCGCGATCAGGTCGTTGTTGCGTCCCGATACCGAAACCGGCGGCAGCTGGAAAAAATCGCCGGACAACACCACCTGCAGCCCGCCGAACGGACGTTCGTCGCGGCGGATGATGCGGCAGATCCGGTCAACCATGTCGAACAGCCACGCGTGCAGCATGGAGACCTCGTCGATGATGAGGATGTCGGCTTCCTGCAGCTTGCGTTTGCGGCGTGTGCGAACGGTTTTGACCAGATTGTCGGTCAATGCCGTGGCCAAGCCGATGCCGCTCCAGGAATGGATGGTGGTGCCGTTGATATGCGTGGCAGCGATGCCCGTGGATGCGGTGACGGCCACGGATGCGCCGTCGGCACGCGCCTGCCGTATGAATTCGTTGAGCACGTAGGTTTTGCCGGCACCGGGCGCGCCCGTCAGGAACACGCTTGCGCCGGAACCCAGAATCGCAAGCGCCTCGGATTGCCTCATTACGCCACCTTCTTTACGTCACCGCGCCCCATGCAACGAAATCGTCAGGCAACCAGCCTGTCCACAACCTTGAGCACACCGTGCTCGACGTTCGACGGTGCGATGTAGCGCGCGGCGGCCTTCAAATCGGGGTGTGCGTTGCCCATGGCGAACGACCAGTCGCCCGCCTCAAGCATGAGCAGATCGTTGAGGTAGTCGCCGAACACCGCCGTCTGCGCGGGTGTGACGCCGAGCACGCGCTGCAACGCCTCGACGCCCTGCTTTTTGTCGGTTTCGATGTTCATGATGTCCACCCACAGTTTGCCGGAGACGACCACCTGGTAGTCCGCGCGCAGATGTGTGAGCTTTTCGTTGGTGAATCGTTCGGAGCCGTCAAGGTCGAGGATCGCGAGTTTCAGAACGATTTCAGCGTCGCCGTCAGGGGTGTAGGCGGACGGTTCCTGCGCGAAGTCGAGCACTTCGTGCAGATCGTCCACGATGCTCAGCGCCGCGTAGTATTTGCCGACTTCATCGAGGAACGGCTTGTCGGAACGCTGCACGTATGCCGATTTGAGGCCACACACCACCAGTCCCACGTTATGCTCGCCGGAGGCAGCGGCGTCGGCGACCAGGTCGATGACGTGACGCGTGACGTCCAAATCGACGCCATGCACTTCCACGACTTTGTCGTCGAGCGCCACCACATTGCCGTTTTCCGCGATATAGGACAGTTCTCCCCCGTCGAGAATCTCCGCGGCTTTGTCGGCGAACATGTTGCGCAGCGTGGCGTATTGGCGTCCGGACGCGGGCACGAATTCGACGCCACGGCGTTTGAGCCGGGCGAGCATGGGCCAGAATCCGTCGGGGATTCGGCTTCGTTCGTCAAGTAACGTGCCGTCCATGTCGGCGACCACAAGGCGGATATCCTGCGGTTGGCCGATGGTGGTCCAATCAGCTGCGGTCATGCGGTTCCTCTCGCTGGAGTCGTGCTGTCAGTCCTTGTTGAGCAGGCTGGTTTCCTGGATTTCAGAGGCGATGGCCTTCGCCTCCGCTTCGCTCGGACCGGGCACCGGGGCCATGAACGCCTTGCGGTAGTAACGCAGTTCGTCGAGCGATTCGATGATGTCGGCGAGCGCGCGGTGGCCGCCGTTCTTCGGCGGACGGTTGAGGTAGACGGCCGGATACCAGCGGCGGGCGAGTTCCTTGAAGGTGCTCACGTCGATGGTGCGGTAGTGCAGGTTCTCCATGAGTTCCGGCATGTAGTGGTCAAGGAACTTCTTGTCGGAGCCGATGGTGTTGCCGGCGAGCAGCGGCTTGACGCCGGCCGGAGTGAATTTCCTGACGTATTCGATGACCTTGGCTTGCGCTTCGTCGAGGCTCAGACCGTGTTCCCATTCGTTGATCAGGCCGGAACGGGTGTGCATGGCGCGCACGAAGTCATTCATGTGGTCGACAGCCTTCTGACTGGGCTTGATCACATAGTCGACACCTTCGTCGAGCACGTTCAGGTCGAAGTCGGTCGGCACCACGGAAACCTCGACGAGCTCGTCGCCGCCGAAGATATCCAGGCCGGTCATCTCGCAGTCGATCCAGATCAGACGTGAGCCTTCGGACGTGTATGTTTCGCCATCGTGTGCATCTACCATCGTTGCCTCTTTCGATTGGTCCGCGGTCGCGCCCTCTGCGCAGGCCGAACATATGAAGATACCGCAGGGTAGGTACGTCGGACCGTCATCGTTGGAAAACGGTCGTTGGAAACAGGAAAGCCGTCCGCGCCCAAATGGAGGGACGCGGACGGCTGGAGCGCGCTGCCGGTTCGATGGTTCAGCGCACGAGTGCGGTATCCGGCACGGACACCCTCAGATCGGGGCATCCTGCGTGCGGTCAATCGGCCAGTTTGAGCCAAGCGCTGGTATCTTGCGGCAGCTTGCCATCGTCGGTAAGCGGTCCTGATGTCAGCAGCACTTCGCCTTGCGGCAACGTGATCGGTTCTTCGCCGAAGTTGGTGATCGAGGCCCAGCCGTTGGCACGGCGGTACGCGATGGTGCCACCCGGGAAACCGTTGGCGCCGTCATGCGCCTTGCCGGGCTGGTCTTCCGGAAGCCATTCGAGACTCAGGTCGGTGGTCTGCAACTCATGTCGCAATGCCAGCACGCGGCGGTACAGGTTCAGCATGGAATCCGGGTCGGCCGATTCGACATCGACCGCGAAATCCTTGTACCACTTGGGTTGCGGCAGATGCGGCTCGGCCTTCGCGTCTGCCGGCGAGAATCCGAAGGAGCCGCCATGGCCGAACTCATCGTTCGGATCGTCCAGCTGCGGAGCGTCGGCCGCAACCCACGGCAGCCGTCACGGCCTTTGGTGCTGGCGGAACGGGAGGTGCGCCATGCGGACGGATCCTCCAGCTCATCCCACGGAATGTCGGCCACTTCGAACAGGCCGAGTTCCTCGCCTTGATACACGTAGGCGGAGCCGGGCAGCGCCATCTCCATCATGATCGCGGCGCGGGCGCGCTTGGTGCCGAGCGCGCGGTCCTCCCGGTATGTGGTGCCGTCGCGCAGCAGCCAGTCGAGCGGCAGTCGATGGTATTCGCCGGTCGGCACCTGGGGCAGCGCGTAGCGGGTGGCATGGCGGACCACGTCATGGTTGCTCATCACCCAAGTGGCGGTGGAACCGGACCGTTCGGCGCTTTCCAGACCTTCCTCGATGGCGAGGTGCATGTCGTCGCGGATCCAATCCTTCTTGGCGAACTCGAAGTTGAAGATCTGGCCGAGATCGTCCGGGGAGGCGTACAGATGCTGGCGGCTTGGTCGGACCCACGCCTCAGCCACGGCGAACGCCGGCGGATCGTACTCGTTGAACACCTTGCGCCACTCGTGGTAGATGTCGTGCACTTCGTCGCGGTCGATCACCGGATGGGAGCCGTCTTCGGGCTGATCGTTGGTGCACCAGACCACATAATCGTCCAGATCATCGCGGTCGAGATCCTTGGCCAGGCCGTGCGCCACGTCCACGCGGAAGCCGTCGGCACCGTGGTCAAGCCAGAAACGCAGGGTTTTGATGAAATCGGCGCGCACGTCCTCGTTTTTCCAGTTCCAGTCCGGCTGTTCCTTGGTGAACATGTGCAGATACCATTGGCCGTCGGGCACGCGCGTCCATGCAGGGCCGCCGAAGTGGTTCTGCCAGTTGGTCGGCGGCTCGTCGCCGTTCGGTCCCTTGCCGTCGCGGAAGATGTAGCGGTCGCGTTCCAGCGAGCCGGGTTTCGCGGCCAACGCGGCCTTGAACCATTCGTGCAGGTTGGAGCTGTGGTTCGGCACGATGTCCACGACGATTTTGATGCCGTCGGCATGCGCGGCTTTGGCGAGCGCGTCGAAATCGTCCATGGTGCCGAGTTTCGGATCGACGTTGCGGTAGTCGTCCACGTCATAGCCGCCGTCGGCCAGCTGGGACGGGTAGAACGGGCTCAGCCAGATGGCGTCGACGCCCAGTTCCTTCAGATACCCGATTTTCTCGGTGACGCCGGCGATCTGGCCGAGGCCCTCGCCGCGGGAATCCTTGAAGGAACGTGGATACACCTGGTAGACCACGGCCTGCTTCCACCACAGCGACGGATCGTTGACTTCGGTCATGTTGTCCCCTTTCATACAAACGCTTGTGCACCGTGCGCACGTATCACAACTCCGTACGTAGAACGATTTTCGTTGATTTTCCTACGATGGTTATGTTGTGTTGTGTAGCTTCGTTGCTGTTATCGCATTGCTTGACATAATCAATAATAACGCTTGTGCAAAAAAGCGCAAACCACAGGAGGCAGAACAAGGTGGCAGCACTTCAAAAAGCAAGCAATAACAACACCTGAAGCCATGCAAGCGTTTTTACAAAAGCAGCGTGTCGTGATAGAGTGAAGCAGTCGCGGGCAACCGACCGCCCGCATAGTCCACCCTAAGGAGCCATCCGACCATGCCACGAACCACCATCGCAGACGTAGCCCAGGCAGCCGGAGTGTCCGTCTCCACCGTGTCCCGCGCGCTTCGCGGGCTCGACAGGGTCAGTCCCGAAACCAGGGAACGCATCGAGCAGGAGGCGAAGCGCCTGCATTTCTCCTTTTCGAAAAGCGCGTCGTCCCTGGCGTCCGGCAAAACCATGCGAGTCGCCGTGCTGCTGCCGAACGAAATCAGCAGCTGGTTCAACGCCCACGCCTTCGAAGGCATTTACGAGGTGATGTCGAAGGCCGGATACGACATCGTTCCTTACATCGTGTGGACGCAGGACGATTTGGATGCGTTTTTCCAAAATCTTCCGGGCAACCGCAACGTCGACGCGGTCATCGAGGCGTCATTTGACTTCGACGAGGCGAAGAAGCAGGTGCTTGGCGATCTGACCATTCCGGTGGTCGGCATGAACGCGCCGAGCACGCACGGTCTCGACGCCGGCGTCGCCATCGACGACGAGGCTTCCATGGCGACGATTGTACGGTTCCTCAAATCGTTAGGGCATAAGACGCTCGCCTACATCGAACAGCCCATCAACACCACGCCGTTCGTCTGCTCCGACAGGCTGCGCAAGAAGGGATTCAGCGAAGCCTCACAAGCTTGCGGTTACGCGGATGAAGACATCATCGTCATGCCGTCACTATCCCATATCGATGCTCGCAGCGAGCAGGACATCTATTCCGGCATCGTCGCGCAGCTGCTCAGCGCTCCAAAGCAGCCGACCGCCATCTGCGTCTCCGTCGACGCCGTGGCCGCTCCCCTGCTGAAGGAGCTGCGGCGCATGGGATGGCGCGTGCCACAGGACGTGTCGCTGGTCGGATTCGATGATGACGACACCGCCACCGCATTGGATCTGACCGCCATGCATCAGGATCCGGCGGAAATCGGCCGTATCGCTGCACGTAAGACGCTTGCGCTGCTCAATGGCGAGACGCTTGACGAGCCGTTCACCGTCATGCCGACGTCGCTGGTGCTGCGTGGCACCACGGAACGCGTAAGTTGACGTTCATACGGTGCCATCGACATGGCTCAATTAACTAAACGTCACTAGACCAATGGCTGTCGAAAACGCACGAAACCCGTCCAGCGGCATTCCTGCCACCGGACGGGTTTCGTATTATCTAGCGTTTAGTCGCGTCGTATGCGTTTCGCGCGGTATTCGCCAATCACTGACGGCCGGAGTAGTTCGGCGCCTCGGCGGTCATGACGATGTCGTGCGGATGGGATTCGCGCAGGCCAGCGTCGGTGATGCGGATGAAGCGGCCACGTTCCGGCATTTCGGAGATGTTGTGCGCGCCAATGTAGAACATGGACTGGTGCAGGCCGCCGATCATCTGGTACAGCACGGCGTTGAGCGGTCCGCGGTACGGCACTTCGCCTTCGACACCTTCCGGAACGACCTTGTCGTTGGAGGTGACGTCGGCCTGGAAGTAACGGTCCTTGGAGTAGGACTTCTTGCCGCGCGGGGCCATGGCACCCAGCGAGCCCATGCCGCGGTACAGCTTGTACTGCTTGCCGTGCAGCAGGACCTTCTCGCCCGGAGCCTCCTCGCAGCCGGCCAGCGTGCCGCCGAGCATGACGGTGTTGGCACCGGCGACGAGCGCCTTGGCGATGTCTCCGGAGTAGTGGATGCCACCGTCGGCGATGCACGGCACGCCGGCGGCCTTACATGCCTGGGCGGCGTCATAGACGGCGGTGAGCTGCGGGACGCCGACACCGGCGACCACGCGGGTGGTGCAGATGGAGCCGGGGCCGACACCGATCTTGACGGCGTCGACGCCCGCGTCGATCATGGCCTGGGCGCCGGAACGGGTGGCGATGTTGCCGCCGATGACCTGCACGCCGCGGAAGGCGGGGTCGCGCTTGATGCGGCTGATCATGTCGAGCGCCAGACGGGCCTCGCCGTTGGCGGTGTCGACGACGAGCACATCGACGCCGGCCTCCATCAGAGCGGAGGCGCGCTGCCAGGCGTCGCCGAGGAAGCCGATGCCGGCGGCCACGCGCAGACGTCCCTGCTCGTCCTTGGTGGCGTCCGGGTACTGCTCGGTCTTGACGAAGTCCTTGACGGTGATCAGGCCGGCGAGCTTGCCGTTGTCGTCGATCAGCGGCAGCTTCTCGACCTTGTGCTGGGCGAGCAGACGGTGGGCGTCATCCTTGGAGATGTTCGCCGGACCAGTGATGAGGTTCTCCTTGGTCATCACGTCCTTGACCTTGAGGTGGTCGTAGTCTTCGGACGGGATGAAGCGCATGTCGCGGTTGGTGATGATGCCGACGAGGCGGTTCTCCTCGTCAACGACCGGCAGGCCGGAGATGTGGAACTTGCCGCACAGCTTGTCGAGGTCGGCGAGCGTGACGTCCGGGTTGACGGTCAGCGGGTCGGTGATCATACCGGACTCGGAGCGCTTGACCACATCGACCTGGGCCGCCTGGTCGTCGATCGACAGGTTGCGGTGCAGCACACCGATACCGCCGTTGCGGGCCATGGCGATGGCCATCTCGGATTCGGTGACGGTATCCATCGCCGCGGAGATCGCCGGAACCTTCATGGTGATCTCACGGGTCAGATGAGTGGTGGTGTCGACTTCGGAGGGAATCACGTCCGTCTCGTTCGGCAGCAGCAGCACATCGTCATACGCGAGGCCCAGCTTGGAGAAAATCGGGGGGACGGGAGCATAGGATTGCATATTCGCTTCAGAATTTGTAGCCATGTATTCACTATATGAGCGTAATGCGACGAATGCGACACGAACATGGTCTCGACCATCATCATCGGCAGGTCACGGGCGCCGTTTTTTCCCGTCACCGCTTTCGTCAAACGAATGACGTGCCCGTCGCCGCGCGGATGCATACGACTGGTTCTCCGCGGCGATCTCCGGCAGGCGACGCTTCAGATACGGGTACATCGTCGCCACCGTCAGCAACACCACGGCGATGACGAAGCCGATGAGCACATAATGGACCTTGAAGAACAACGTCATGATCGAGCCGACCGCGATCAGAGCCGCCCACCCCCACAGAATCAGCACCGCTCCCTGCACGGTGTGGCCGATGCGCAGCATGCGGTGGTGCAGATGCATACGGTCCGGGTGCATCGGCGACTGCCCGTGGCTGAGTCGGCGCACGATCGCCAGACACATGTCCAGCACTGGCAGGAACAGCACCAGGATCGGCAGCAGGATCGGCATGAACACCGGCAGGTACACGCTGGCATGAATCGACGCCGGATCCAGACGGCCGGTCATCACGATTGACGCGCAGGTGATGAGATACCCGAGCAGCATCGAGCCGGAGTCGCCCATGAACAGCTTGGCCGGATGCCAGTTGTGCAGGATGAACCCGATGCAGATGCCGACCATCGCCACGTCGATCAGCGTCGCCATCGAGGCGTAGGACGGCGAATTGCGCGCGATGATGTAGGAGTACGCGGCGAACGCGACGCCGCCGATGGCGACGATGCCCGCCGCGAGGCCATCCAGGCCGTCGACGAAATTGACCGCGTTGATCGACGCGACGATCAGTATCGCGGTGATCGTCACCGAGATACTGGGGCTGGCGGTGATCAGGGAGCCGATCGGCAGCGATATGATCTGCAGGCCGCCCCACGCCACGAACACCGAGATCAGCAGCTGCCCGGCCATCTTCAGCATCCAGTCCAGATCCCACAGGTCGTCGGCCATGCCCAGCAGGCATATCAGCACCGCGCCGGCGAGGATCACCCACTCCTGGTTGTTGTTCTCGAACAGTCCGGTCGTGAATGCGATGCGACTGGAGTAGATCATTGCAAACGCGAATCCGATCAGCATGCCCAGTCCGCCCATGCGCGGCGTCGGGATGGTGTGCACGTCGCGCGCACGAACCTCTCCGACCGCGCCGATATGGATGGCGACATGGCGAATCAGCGGCGTGACCAGCCAGGTGACGCCGCCTGCGATGGCGGCGATCAGCAGATATATCCTCATGCGCCCAGACCACCACCGTTCATGTGCACGGCCTTGCGCACGACGGGCTGAGGGATGACACCCTCTCGCAGGATGACGATGCCGTCGCGCTCATGAGGGTCGGCGGCGACCACCGTGCTGGCGACATGGCCTTGCGTCGGCCCGCCGTCAAGATACAGCTGCACATCGTCGCCGAACGCCTGCACGGCCTCTTCGACCGTCTGCGCGCTTTCGTCGCCGGAACGGTTCGCGCTCGACGCGGCAAGAGGACCGAGCTCATTCAATATGCGCAGGGTCAGGGCCGAATTCGGCACGCGGATGCCCTGCGTACGCCTGCCCTGCGGGGTGGCACTGACCGTGGCGAGCGTGCAGTCCTCGCGGGCCACCGCGATCGGCGAGAACGCACCAGGCAGGAACTGCGCGGCCAGCCGGTTCAGCGGCGACGGCAAGTCGAGCCCGAGCCCGTCCAACTGGTCGACGGATGCCAGCAGCACCTGCAGCGCTTTGAAGCGCGGGCGGCTCTTGACCTGATAGATGCGGTCGATTGCGGCCTCGTTGCGCGGGTCGCAGGCCACGCCATACACCGTGTCGGTGGGAATGACCACCAAGCCTCCGCCTGCGATGACCGACGCCGCCTCGGCGAGGGATTCCTCATTCACCTTGCGAACCGCACTCATCAGACCTCCCGTATCGCGTATCACGCCCATCGCGGCGGTCACATGCCGCCACGCGTATCCGAATACCGCTATCCAAGTATTATGGCACGTCCTGCCACACCGATGGTAGGCCGGTGCATGGCCCGACGCCACGGGTTCGCTCTCCCCCGCGTCGCGCGGGCCGGCCTGGACACGGCTTCCCATTGCACCATTGCGCCACGACTTGGCGCTGGCCGGCGCCGGCGACGACGGGCCTCATGTGACGGTACGGCGAGAGACACGACCGTATCCGCCCGCGAGCGCGAGGAAATGCTCGCCGGCAAACTCTACAATCCCGCCGGCCCCGAGCTCTCCGCTATGCGAGAGCGCGCAGGCGACTTGTGCACCCGGTTCAACGCGCTGCCTCGGGGAGACCATGCCGGCCGAGCCGCGGTACTGGACGAGCTGCTGCCGCCGATGCATCCGATCCGGTTCCAGGACCGCAACGTGCGGCGTGCGGCTGACGGGTCGTATTACGACTACGAGTATGGCAAGCCGATCGTGATCGGGTCGAACTGCTGGTTCGGCGGCAATGTGACGGTGGTCGGCGGCGTGACGATCAGCGAGGGCTGCGTGATCGGCGCCGGCTCGGCCCGGCCACGGCATCAGATCCTGGGTCAGGATCTGACCGCGAACAGGTACCGGGGCCGGCCGGTCCAGTCGTCGCCGGTATGAGCCTGGCCGAACCCGTTGGCCTGTGCGAAGGAGACCAGCCGCGGCCCCTGAGAGATGTCATGCTCCATCACCAGCACGCCGCCGGGGCGCAGCAATCCCGCCGCTCGCATCACGATCCGCTCCGGTATCAGCGTGCCGTCGGCGGAGCCGCCATACAGCGCCACCTTCGGATCATGGTCGCGCACTTCGGGCTGTTCGGGGATCTGCGCTTCGGGGATGTACGGCGGATTCGTGACCACCATGTCGATGGTGCCGTCAAACTGGGTCAGCGTCGTGCCGCTGGTGGCGTCGCCGAGCTCGAGATGATAATTATCGGCGGCCAGCGGGTCGAGACGTGATATCCTCCGCCAGTTGCGCATCGTCCAGTCATAGGTGCGCGGCACCTTCTCGACCGCCCACACCTGCGCGCCGCGCACCTCGGTGACCAGGGACAGTCCGATGGCGCCGCTGCCCGCGCACAAATCCACGATACGCGGGGTGGACAGCCGTTCGCGCGTGAGCCAGTCGATGCCGGCCTGCACCACGGTCTCGGTTTCCGGGCGCGGGATGAACACGCCCGGACCGACTTCCAGATCGAGGTAGCGGAACGGGGCATGGCCTGTGATGTACTGCAACGGTTCACGTGCGGCCCGCCGAGCGATCATGGCGTGGAATCGGGCGAGCGCCGTGGTGACGGCATCGCCCACAGTGTCGGAGCTGTCGGAGCTCGCGGCGCCGGCATCCGGGGCATCAAAACTCGCATGCTCGTGTGGCAGGCCGTCCAGAGGCTCCCCCATCAACATCGCCTTGTCTATGTCGCGCAGGTCGCGGCCGCACGCCTCGGCGAGCAACAACTTGGCATCATGCTCGGGCGTGTCGATGTCGGCGTCATGCAGCGTCCGCGCCGCGGAGCGTATCACGTCTGTCACGTCATGGATGGATTCGGATGTCATGGTGTCCTTCCGCTCGTTGGTGGCTCATCGTCTCAGGGCGTTCATATCACGGCGTTTCGCACCGGGGCGTCTGCCGGCATATTCGCCGTTGCGTCGCTAAGTGCGCGCCGAAACGAAGTACGCGCGCACATAGCGACGCAAACCACGGATTTTCCGTTCCTAAGTGCGCGCACTTGTCGTTTCGGCGCGCACTTAGCGACGCAGAGACATCAACGGGGGTGCGATTCCCCAGGGAACCATCACTCTGACCCCGCCGATGGCCGGTCACTGCTGGTTGGCGAGCCGCTCGGCCTCGTCGGCTTGGATGTCGGAGTCGATCACGGCCTGCAGGTCGCCGTCGAGCACGGCGTCGAGGTTGTACGCCTTGTAGTTGGTGCGGTGGTCGACGATGCGGTTCTCCGGGAAGTTGTAGGTGCGGATGCGCTCGGAACGGTCGAGCGAACGCACCTGCGAGTGGCGCATATCGGCGGCCTCGGCGGCCTCCTGCTCATGCTTCATGGCGAGCAGGCGCGATTTCAGGACCCGCAACGCGGCGGCGCGGTTCTGGATCTGCGACTTCTCATCCTGCATGCTCACCACGATGCCAGTGGGGATGTGCGTCATGCGCACGGCGGAGTACGTGGTGTTCACGGACTGTCCGCCTGGACCGGAGCTCATGAAGATGTCGATTTTCAGGTCCTTCGGATCGATCTCGATCTCGTCGTCGTCCTCGTCGGCCTCGGGGAACACGATTACACCGGCCGCGGAGGTCTGGATGCGGCCCTGCGATTCGGTGACGGGGATGCGCTGCACGCGGTGCACGCCGCCCTCGTATTTCAGGCTCGCCCACACACCGTCCTCCGGCGCGGGCGTGCCCTTGGCGCGAATGGCGATCTGCACGTCCTTGACGCCGCCGAGCTCGGTGGTGTTCTCGGACTGCACGGTGACGGCCCAGCCGCGCTTCTCGGCGTATCGCAGATACATGCGCAGCAGGTCGCCGGCGAACAGCGCCGCCTCCTCGCCGCCCGTACCGGCCTTGATCTCCATGATGACGTCCCGGGCGTCATCGGGGTCGCGCGGGATCAGCGCGTTCCGCAGCTTCTCCTCGGCCGCCGGCAGCTCGGCTTCGAGCCGCTTGGCCTCATCGGCGAATTCGGGGTCCTCCCCCGCCATCTCGCGCGCGGCCTCAAGGTCGTCGCGCACGGCCGTGTATGACTGATACGCGGATACAATCGCGCCGAGTTCGGCATGACGACGACCCAGCTTGCGCATCTTATCGGGGTTCGTCACCACCTCGGGGCTCGCCATCCGCTGTTCGATGGATTGGTATTCCTCCAACGCGGTCTGTGCCGCGGGGAACTGCTCGACTGCCATGTCTGGCTTGTCCTTCCGGATAGTAACAACGGTCGGCACCGCGTCATCATCGCTGTCGCGACGCCATTACAGATACAAAAACGCCAGTCCCCCGAGCGGGTGCGCCGAAGCGCGCCCAACCCGTGCGGGACTGGCGTCAGATACGCTACTTGGTCTTCTTGCCGTAACGCTTCTCGAAGCGAGCGACGCGGCCACCGGTGTCCAGAATCTTCTGCTTGCCGGTGTAGAAGGGGTGGCACTTCGAGCACACGTCGACCGTCATGTGGTCGCCCTTGTAGGTGGAACGAGTGACGAAGGTGTTGCCGCATGAGCACAGGACTTCAACGGCATGATAATCAGGATGGATACCCTGCTGCATGGTTTTGTCTCCTAGAGGATTCGGGGGACCCGGGTCGCCGCGCCCCGATGGCTGGCGTGAACCGGAACCTACAGAAGTATACGCCGAGGCATGGATTTCAGTGGGGCCGCAGGGGCTTGAACCCTGGACCGGCGGATTATGAGTCCGATGCTCTAACCGACTGAGCTACAGCCCCACGTTGGCGAAGAGGCCAACCATATTATTGTATAGCAGACCATCGGACTTGCGACACCCTCCCAGCCGCCCATCGTCTGCCACGGCTATCATGTCGGCAGGGCCGGCAATCGGGCCGGGACACGCGGAAAGGAACGCACATGCGCATTGCGGTACCGCTGCCCGGCACGATGTGGGCGTTCGACGTCATCTCCATCATCCAGATCTTCGACGACGATTCCGTCATGTACGGCTCGTCCGACCGTCCGGTCATCGACTTCATCGCGAATGCAAGCTCCAAGGCACTCGACCACGGTATGTCCATCGCCACCACCGCGCTGCGCGACTACCACGAGAAACCTGATCTGATCATCATCCCCGGTTTCGCCAACCCGCATGAGATCGCCACCGACAGGCGCACCGGGAACGCCAAGGCATGGCTGTTCACAGCCGATCCCGCCGACGCGCTCGCCATCCGCGACTGGCTGGTCGCGTCCCACCGCGAGGGCGTGGAGATCGCGGCCATGTGCACGGGCGTGTTCGCGCTGGCATGGACCGGTCTGCTCGACGGCGTGGAATGCACCACGCACCTGCCGTTCCTCGACGATTTGGCCGCGCAGTTTCCCAAGGCGCTGGTGCAGAAGGACCGTCTGCTGACGCACAACGCGAAGCAGCGCATCTGGACGTCCGCCGGCGGCAGCATCTGTCTCGATCTGTGCATCGCGCTGCTCGCCGAACATGCCGGGCAGTCCCTGGCGACGGCGGAGGCGAACATGCTGATGATGCATTACCCCCGTTCGGTGGCCACCCGGCGCAGCGACGGCGCTCCGTCCGTCTTGCCGCGACCGTCCCGGCAGAGTGACGAGATCATCGCGCTGACCCGCAGAGTCCGCGAGCATCTCAGTTATGACTGGACGCTGACGACGCTTGCGCAGACCTCCCACTCCTCCACGCGCTCGTTCCAGCGCCGGTTCAGCGAGGTCATGGGGGTGCCGCCGAGCATCTGGCTGCTGACGGAGCGTCTGAACGCCGCCAAGGAACTGCTGGAGCTCACCGATCTGCCGATGCAGCAGATCGCGCTGAGAACGGGACTGCGCAACGCGGATTCGCTGCGCAAGCATTTCTCCGCCGCGTTCGGCGTCAGTCCGAGTCGGTATCGTCAGGATTTTTTGCGCACCGAATTGCGTCCGACGGAAAACGTGTGAGCCCGCTGGCCGGCGAAACGAACATGAGGAGTCGGATACCGGCCACATGACGCGGATCTCTCTGTGTTCGTTTTGTTCGGTACTGTGCGCATTCCTCACACTTTTCTTATTGAGAATGATTCGCTGAACCATCGGCGGGGCAAAGTGGCGCGTTCTTACCGATATTTGGCGCGAACCGACCGCATCGGCACCCGGTTTTCCCGCGACCGACGCTTAGACTCGGACTTGAAACATTGTTGTTAACGCCATCATGACAGACGCGGATGTGTGTCATGCCGGCGCGATGAAAGGATACGAACATGTGGCCTATCCTCTTGGCCCTGGTCCCCGCATTCGGCTGGGGTTTTCAGGGCATTGTCATGCAGAAGGTCGGCGGCACCACCGCCAACAAGCAGATGGGCATGGTGCTCACCACGCTGCTGTTCGGTATCGTGGTGCTGATCTTCCACCCGATCAACTGGTCGTGGACGCTGATCGCGGCCGCGGCCATCAACGGCATCCCGTGGAGCATCGCGCAGATACTGCAGATCAAGTCCTTCGACTATCTGGGCGTGGCCCGCGCCATGCCGCTGTCCACTGGCATGCAGCTGGTGTTCACCACCCTGCTCGGCGCGCTGTTCTTCCATGAATGGACGCACGGCTGGCAGTTCGGCTTCGGCATTTGCGCGCTCGTCGTCATCATCGTCGGCGTCGCCTGCACCGCCTTCCAGGAGAAGAGCGAGGACAAGGGTCCGTCGAACCTGAAGCGCGGCCTGCTCATCACCCTGATCTCCTCACTGCTGTATACCAGCTACGCCGCCGCCGGCAAGTTCTTCTCGGTCTCCAGCTGGGACATGCTGTTCCCGCAGGCCGTGTTCATGGTGCTCGGCACGACAATCATCTCCTTCTGCATGAGCGGCAAGGACGCGATGGACCCCGAAATCGGCGTGTTCGGCAAGAAGAGCTGGATGAACATGAGCACCGGCGCCCTGTTCGCCACCGCGAACCTCACCGTGATGCTGTCCAATGAGATGAACGGTCTGGCGGTCGGCTGGACGCTATCGCAGATGAACGTCATCGTCGCCACGCTGGGCGGCCTGTTCATTCTCAAGGAGAAGAAGACCAAGAAGGAGATGGCGTTCGTCATCGCCGGCATGATTCTCATCGCGCTCGGCGGCATCCTGATCGGCATCACGAAGAACGCATGACCGCCGCCCGCGCATCATCAACCATCACATCATCAACAAGTCAACAAGGGAGTATCAACCATGATCAATGTCGGTTTCATCGGATGCGGCGCCATGGGCCGCGACCACGTGCGTCGGATCACGGACAAATGCGGCAACGCGCAGGTCGTCGGCGTATACGACACCGTGCTCGGCAACGCGAAGCAGGCCATCGAAGACAACCGCCTCGACGCGACGATCTACGATTCGGCCGATGCACTGATCGACGATCCGAACGTCGACGCCGTCGTCATCGCCAGCCGCAACGACGTGCATCTCGACCCGCTGCTGCACACTATCGCGATCGGCAAGCCGACGTTCACCGAAAAGCCGATGACCATCAACGGCTCCGACAGCTGGAAGGTCGTCGAAGCCGAGGTGGCCAAGGGCCGCAAAACCATTCAGGTCGGTTTCAACTGGCGCTTCGACCCCGGCTACGACGCGATGAAGACCTTCGTCGGCGACGGACAGATCGGCGCCCTGCTGATGGCCGGCATGCGTCACTACAACGCGCAGGCATCCACGAGCTACTACGGCACCGACAACGTCATCAACGACACGCTCATCCACAACTTCGACATGCTGCATTACATGTTCGACGGCGACATCACCAGCGTTGAGATGAAGTTCGCCCGGATGAACACGCTCAACCCGAACGGGGAGTCCTTGCGCGAACCGCAGCTGGCCATCGTCGAGTTCTCCGACGGAGCCCTCGCCACAGCCGAGGCGAACGTCAACTGCCAGTACGGCTACGACATCCAATGCCGCCTGGTCGGCGAGTCCGGCATCATCTCGCTGCCGGATGTCTCCACGCCGGAGGTGCGCAAGGCCGGTCAGATCAGCCACGCGATCTCGTCCGCCTGGTTCGACCGATTCATCGAGGCATACGACCGCGAGTTCGACCGGTTCTTCGCGAATATCGAGGCCGACCGGCAGCCGGGCGGCAAGGAGGCGACCGCATGGGACGGCTATGTGGCGAACGTGGTTGCCGACGCCGCGCTGGACAGCCTGCACCACGGCGGGCGCATCCCCGTGACGCTCAACGAGCAGCCGGCGCTGTACCGGTAATCCGCCGTTTGTTCAACGGCTCAGCCCGCCAGCGGGGGCAATGCGTGCATCCTGCTGGCGGAAATTTATGACGCCAACAGGGCGACACGTCCAGGCTCAGGCCGCCCACCACGGACGCAGCGGGTACCAGTTGCCCTTCGGCAGCCCCTCCTTGTCGGGCTTGACGGCGAGGAACTGATGCACCTGGATGCCGTTGAGCTCGAAGTTCAACTCGCACGCGGCCAGATACAGGCCGTACACCTTCGCCCGCTCGTAGCCGACCTGCTTGACGGCGTCGGCCCAGTTGGCCTTGAGATTGGCGTTCCAATGATGCAGCGTCAGCGCGTAATGCTGCCGCAGGTTCTCCTGGTTGACGACCTCGAAGCCGGCGTCGTGCAGCGCCGACTCGATGAACCCGGGCGAGGCGAGGTCGCCGTCGGGGAAGATGTATCGGTCGAGGAACTCGTCCGTTCCGGGCCGGTTGTTCGGCTTGTCCTTGGAGATCGTGATCTGGTGGTTGAGCAGGCGGCCGGCCGGCTTGAGCAGCTTGAACATCTCATCGAAGTAGTGGCGGTAGTTCTTCGCGCCCACATGTTCCATCATGCCCACCGAGGTGATGCCGTCGAAGTCTCGTTCCGGCACTTCGCGGTAGTCCATCACGCGCAGCTCGGCCAGATCCTCCAGCCCTTCGCGCCTGATCCACTCCTGACCGTACTCGATCTGCTCGTGCGACAGCGATACGCCCAGTGCCTTGATGCCGCGCTTGGCTGCGGCGATGACCAGAGCGCCCCAGCCGCATCCGATGTCGAGCATGCGGTCGCCGGGCTTGAGGTCCAGCTTGTCGAGCACCAGGTCGATTTTGTTGCGCTGCGCGTCATCCAGGCTCATGTCGGGCGTGTCGAACACCGCGCACGTGTACGTCATCGACGGTCCGATGAAGTCGGCGTAGAACTCGTTCGACAGGTCATAATGGAAGCTGACGGTCTCGGAGTCGGCCTTTTCGGTGTGCGGGAACAGACCGGACTTGATGCGTTCGAATTTCGAGGGGCCTTCGGACTGCGGCACCTCCACCTTGTGGTAGCCGTGGCTGAGAACGGCCGCCCCCATGCGCGCCAGTTCGAGCGGAGATGGCTTTCGGATGTACGATGCCAGTTCGACGAGCTTGCGCAGCTGCGGATACGGGTCGGCCACGTCCAGTCCTTCGATGTCGAAGTAGCCCAGGATGTATGCGCGGGCCAAACCGATCTCGTTCAGGTTGCTCGCCAACTGATAGATGGCCTTAGGACTGGTGACCCGGACCTGCAGGTCGGCGTCTTCCGGCCCGAACGTCGATCCGTCGAAGGCTTCGATGCACACCGGCGCGTCCTCTCTGAGGACCGCCTGCGCCATTTCACTTACCAACATGGTTTTTCCACTGCCCATGTTTCGCCTCTTTTCCCAACGACTGCGACTTGCCGGATATGGCAATCACCGTGTCACTGTAGTCCCGCGTCGTCATTTTTCGCGCTGCGAGGAAACAAAAACGCTCACTATGCATGCATCGGGCAACCACTATGTGACCGGTCACTCTGAAAGCGAGCATTTGGCGGATATATATGGACAGCGCGGCCGCGCCAGTCGCATTCCGCATGTGAATCGGAACGCGGCCAGCGGGGCCGCGGTTTTCAGGATGATCCCGGACCAGCCGTCATGAGACGGCGTTCGTGTACTCCTTCAGGGATTCGCCGATGCCGCCGGACTCGCCAGACGACTTCAACGCGGTGACGTGCCCATCGGTATCGACGTCAAGCACTCCGGAGATTGGGTTGATGGCATTGTAGACGACGTCATATTCGTTGAGTAGCAGCAGGAACTCGGCGGTGCCACTCGCCTTCGCCTCGTTCAGCAGCGTGGTTGACGTCTCGCGTCGAACGATGCCGCTCTTGTCGACGCCGCCCACCTGCGCGACCTCAATGATGTCGCCGACTTTCGCGTCGCCCTTGATGACTTTGGTGACACGCACCCGGGTGACGGTCTCCGGCACGCCCAGCGCGTCCATGTCGATGTCGTCCTCCGTCAGCCCGTATTGCGGGTTCGTTTCAGGCGTTCCGGACGTGAAATCGATCTCGGGATACAGGATGCGCTCGCGCGAGTCGAGCGGGACACCGGTGACCACCAGACCGGCGGCCTTGACGCCCTCTTCGACGGAAGAGTAGCCGGGATAGTCGGCGGTGATGGACTTTGCGGTCTTCGCCGTGGTCTCCGTCGCGGTCTTCGCCGTATTCTGCGTCGAGTGGCCAGCAGTCGGAGAGCCGACGGAATGCATATGCACGGCGACACCTACCACCAGCGCCGCAACGAGCGCCACGACGGCGAGCGTGCCCTTGATGACGTTTGACTGCTTCATCAGTAACAGCTCCTCACGTAACTCATGTCATATGCCTGAGGCATACGGATATATCTTTCAATCACAGTTCAGCAACGGTATTCATCAGCGGCCAGACCGGTCGGCTGATTGATCCGTCGATTATTTTTTTTCATATCAGTCTCCGATGTCCAGCATGCAGTGAATCCGCGCCAACTTCGCCGTCGACAGAGCATTGAGTAAAGAACAGCCGTTTTTCTGTAAAAGATTACCGGAACAAAGGACAATGGAAAGAACTGACCCTTTCCGGTGTTGAATTTATACGACGGTTTCTGATGCACGTACCGCCAAAACGTTTTGTCAGAATTCGGCATTATGGTTTGTTATGTTCTCGTACTAAAAGCAAGAAACTTACTTTGTGCCGGAATCTTCTTGGCTGCCAAAAGTATCTCTCAAAGCTGCGTGGTAAGGAAATGCCGGAAATATTAAAACAACTTTATGAGATAAACATTTGTGTATGTAAATCCTGTGGTGGGCATCTTGGAAAACCACAGCTTAGAGTACCGCAAAGATGTTAAAATCTTGTTCTTTCATATGTTTTCTGAAGCCTCAATGTTTGAGGTTTTGTTGTTGTACCTATTTATCTGAAAACACTTGATTTCTGTAACTTCTGCACAGGAAATCCTGTATAATCATGTATAAGAACAAAAGATTGAAAGTCCATAGGTAGCAGCTACACGGACGCCCACTTTGTTCAATTAGGTCAAATCGAAAATGGTGTAAACGAAGGGGCAGTTCACTGGAATGCCAAAACTGCTTTTTCGTTTACCCCATCATCGATTCTAACCTAAAGAATTTTTAGGGAGTGAGAATAGTATATGGACAGTTGGTTTACCGTCGAACAAATAGACCAAGATACATTCGTCATCAGCGAATACAGACACTGGGAAGAAACACATTGTTATCTATTGTGTGGGACAAAAAGAGCCATTCTGATTGATACAGGTTTAGGTGTTTCCAACATCAGAGAGGTTATTGATGGATTGACGAAACTGCCCGTTACAGTAATCACTACTCATGTTCATTGGGATCATATCGGTGGACATAAATATTTTCGGTCTATTGCAGTTCATGAAGCAGAAAAAGAATGGCTATCGGTCAAATTCCCTATACCTTTGCAAGTGGTAAAAAACAATATTATGTGCAATCCATGTGATTTCCCCTCGGATTTTAATGTAGAGAAATATCAGATTTTTCAAGGGGTTCCGCAAATGATTTTACATGATGAAGATTGTATTGACTTAGGAAACAGAAAGTTGGTAGTTATTCACACGCCCGGTCATTCTCCCGGACATTGTTGTTTCTATGAAGCGGATAGAAAATATCTGTATTCCGGCGATTTGATATATAGCGGTTGCCTTGATGCTTTTTATCCATCAACAAACCCACAAGAATTTTGGAAGTCTGTTAGAAAAATTCAATCTTTAAAGATAAGTCGAATTTTGCCAGGACATCATCATTTATCTATTCCAGTTACTATAATTGACAAGATAGAGACAGCTTTTCACAACTTGTCAAATGAAGGGAAATTAAAACAAGGGAATGGTATTTTCAGCTATGAGGGGTTTCAAATCCATATCTGAAATGCAATCTTAGTTTTACAATTTTATACAATAACAAAATAAGAGAAACGCTGTAAATTCAACGTTTCTCTCACTTTTCATCAATGCCACAGACCGGAATCGAACCGTTTTACTTAATCTCAAATACTGATAGAAAGGGGCTTTGAAGA
>OIYW01000941.1_pt1 | contig 22540 bp, 24 predicted proteins | sample 1588351 | NCBI WGS metagenome assembly OIYW01 (sample SAMN03283268) | human gut metagenome | biome: human-associated habitat; material: feces | host: Homo sapiens | place: USA | collected 2013 | reverse complement strand
TTCATCTGAGCTTTTTTCTTTTAACTCAGTTTTTCATAACTCATTTGACACTACCATTTTAAAGTTTTCATGTGAAATCTTGAGTTTTTTCTTTCTGTGCTGTATCATATTATGTACAGTAACTGTACGGTCAAGAGGTACGATATGAAAAATAATAAATATTTATTTTCTACAGGAGAATTTGCAAAACTAAATGGAGTGAATAAGCGCACGCTTCACTATTATAATGATATTGGTTTGTTTCAGCCGGAGATCACGGAAGAAAACGGTTATCACTATTATAGCTTGATGCAATCTATGCAACTGGAAATGATTTTGCTTTTGAGGAAACTAGGATTGACCATTGACGATATCCGTGAATACACGAACCGTCCGTCCGATGATTCTTTTGCGAAGATTCTCACGGATAAGAAAAGGCTGATCGACCAATCGATAGAGCGGCTTATGGAAGCAAAAGATTTTTTGCAACAGAAATTAGATAAGCTGGAGCTTGGCTTATCAGCAGAGCATGGGAAAATAGAACTTGTTCATTTGCCGGAGCGAAGGATTCTATTGTCGGAGCCGATTACTGGAATTTATGATGAAGTCGATTTTTCTGTTGTTGCGGAATTTTCTATGCGGCTTAAGAAATTATTTGGGCTTTATGATAATTTTGGGAGTCGGATTTCTTCAGAGCATATTTTGGAACAGGAATTTCAGAAGTATGATGCCTTTTTTGCCTATGGTCGGGAGGATATAGACGAGTATGAAGAGATGAGGCCGGAGGGAGATTATTTGCGCACATTTTGCATCGGAGGCTGGGATAAGTTGAAAGATGTGTACCAAATGATTATGGCGTATGCAAAAGAGCATGGGCTTATTTTACAGGGCTATGCCTATGAAGAAGGGCTAAATGAGATGTCTCTTCGAAGAGGAGACGATTATATTACGATGATTACAGTGGCGGTAAGAAAAGAAGAGTAGAGGATATGTGGAAATAAAGTGATTAGTCAGATAAATTAGCAAAAAATGTAAGACAAATGAAATAATTATTTAATATTTACGCTGTTGTAGTGTGTTATAATAACAATATACTCGTAGTTGGATTTGTGGCTTATAGGAGGAGTGCACTATGACGGAACAATTAATTAAAGATATTAAGCACATTCAGCATTGCCTGATCAACAAAGAGATGTCCGGTGATGACCTGGAAGAGAAAATGGAGATTGTAAAGAAGTTGGAAGAGGTATCTGATTATCTAAAAGATGCCTTGGGAAAAGGAATAGAATTTTAATATAGCAGCGAAAAAAGGCGGAAGATGTAAAAATCTTCCGCCTTTTTAAATCTTCATTCTTATTCTGCAGGAACAAATACTTCTTTTCCCATTCCGCACAGTGGGCATACCCAATCTTCCGGAATATCTTCAAAAGCAGTTCCTGGAGCGATTCCGTTGTCCGGATCACCTACTGCCGGGTCATATTCGTATCCGCATGGTTCACATACATATTTCTGCATAAGTCAATACCTCCATATATTTCATTTGTTATTGTTTAATATTACTATTTCTTTGAAAAGAATACAACAATTATTTTTGAGTTTCTGTGACTGAGTCACAAAAAGGAGACAGCCTCTTAAAGTGCTTCCCACCGTCCGGAAGCTCCGCAAGGGAGTACAAGACCGGAATGTGTGACCGGAAGTCCGATTTCCTGAGAATCTACACGACCTTTCCACGGTTTTAGTTCGGTGGCGAGCATATAAGTAAGGACCGCCGGAGCAAGTCCGGTAGTGTAGGAATTTACGAGGAAAAATAAAGGCTCATCGGATAAAATCTTTGTACATAATTTGATCAATGGATGAATGGCATCTTCAATTTTCCAGATTTCTCCCTTTGGTCCTCTTCCGTAGGAAGGCGGGTCCATAATAATAGCGTCGTAGTGATTACCGCGGCGGATTTCCCGCTCTACAAATTTTACGCAGTCATCTACGAGCCAACGGATCGGCTTGTCTGACAATCCGGAAGAAGCAGCATTTTCTTTTGCCCAGTTGACCATCCCTTTGGAAGCGTCTACGTGTGTAACATTGGCTCCGGCTGCCGCCGCTGCTAATGTGGCACCTCCCGTATATGCGAAGAGATTTAATACTTTGACAGGACGGCCGGCAGATTTGATCTTTTCAGAAAACCAGTCCCAGTTTACAGCCTGTTCCGGGAATAATCCGGTGTGCTTGAAGCTGAATGGTTTTAAATTAAAAGTAAGATCCCGGTAATGAATCTGCCACTGTTTTGGCAGATCGAAAAATTCCCATTCACCGCCGCCCTTTTTGCTTCGGTGGTAGTGACCGTTCATCCGCTTCCAGCCGCGCAGTGTCTTCTCAGTATCCCAGATGACCTGCGGGTCCGGGCGAACAAGAAGATATTCTCCCCATCGCTCCAGTTTTTCTCCTTTGCTGCAATCTATCACTTCATAATCTTTCCAATTATCTGCAATCCACATGGTAGTTAACCTCTCTGTTTTTTTATCATGATTCTTCTAGGATTATAGCATGAAGAGCCGGAAAAGGAAAGTGTTTATAGATAACACCTATAAAACGAGGGATTTATTATAAAACTCTATTTGAAGCTTGTGCTTTCCCTTTATATAATAGAAATGGAACATAAGAACAACTTATGAAAGAGGAGAGAGCATTATGTTGATTGATATGCATATGCACGAAATGACATTTTCAAAAGACAGCTTTTTAAAATTAGATGAAATGGTTCGAATCGCGAAAGAAAAAGGTCTTGACGCCATCTGTATTACAGACCATGACAGTATGGGATTGAAAGATTACGCGGCAGAATATACAAAGGCAACGGGATTTCCTGTTTTTGTCGGAATTGAGTATTTTTCTCTTCAGGGGGACATCGTAGCGTTTGGAATTGACGAGTATCCGAACGAGCGGATTCCGGCACAGGATTTTATTGATCTTGTGAAGAAACAGAGTGGTGTGTGCTTTGCGGCGCATCCGTTTCGCAATAACAGACGTGGGCTGGAAGAACACTTACGGGAAGTGAAAGGTCTGGACGGTCTGGAAGTATTAAATGGAAGCACTTCTGTAGAGGCGTGCTATAAGGCGGCAGAGTATGCGGAAGAATTAGGACTTTTCACACTGGGAGCCAGTGACTGCCATGTGCCTGAGAAGGTTGGCGTGTGTGCAACTTATTTCCCGAGAGAGGTTCACAATATGGAGGAATTTCTCGAAGCTTTCAAAGAGGGAAGAATGTGCCCGGTGTATTATAAAGATGGTGAATACCATATGGTAAATCATAAAAAATATATTTACCTTTCCAGACAACAGTGATAGAATATATCTATAAGTGTTTGGGGAAGGTTACAGAAGGAGGGAAATATCATGATTACAGTAAACGCTATAGGAGACAATTGTCCGATTCCGGTGATTAAGACGAAGAAGGCAATGCAGGAACTGCAGGGACCGGAGACGATTGAAGTTTTAGTGGATAATGAAATTGCCGTACAGAATGTAACGAAGATGGCTGCAAGCACAGGAGCAGAAGTTTCATCTGAGAAGATTGCTGAGAAAGAATTTAAAGTGGTGATTCAGGCAAAGGGCGCAGTCGAAGCAGGAGCTGAGGAAGCAGTATGCCAGCCGGATGCCAGAGATAATACAGTAGTAGTTGTTGCATCAGACCGCATGGGAGAAGGAAATGATGCACTTGGCAAGGTGTTGATCAAAGGGTTCATTTTTGCGGTTACACAGCTTGATAAACTGCCAAAGACTATGTTATTCTATAATGGTGGTGCTACATTAACAGCAGAAGGCTCTGATTCTCTGGAGGACTTAAAGTCACTGGAGGCTCAGGGAGTAGAGATCATGACATGCGGAACATGTCTTGATTACTATGGACTGAAAGAGAAGCTGGCAGTGGGAACAGTGACTAATATGTACAGCATCGTGGAGACGATGGCGAATGCTGGCAGGATCATCCGTCCATAGAAGAGTGAAGGAAAAGACTATAACAATGGAAAGAAAGGGCCGGACCTATGTGTAGAAACAGGGAGTTCGGCCTTCATTTGCATATGGGATGAAAATCAAAGGAGAATGGGAAAAGTATGAAAAAAGATGTAAAATTGACCAGTTTAAGTAAGACTGCAGGATGAGCAGCGAAGATAGGTCCTGAGACCCTTGCCCAGGTTCTGGGTAAGCTTCCGAAATTTGAGGATAAAAATCTGATCGTCGGAATTGAGACATCTGATGATGCTGCGATTTATAAAGTAACGGACGATATTGCTATGATCCAGACGGTGGATTTCTTTACACCGATCGTGGACGAACCTTATATGTTCGGACAAATTGCAGCTGCCAACTCTTTGAGTGATGTCTGGGCTATGGGAGGAGAACCTGCGGTGGCATTAAATATCGTAGGATTTCCGAATTGTCTGGACCCGGCGATCTTAGGTGATATTCTTGCCGGAGGAGCCGATAAGGTAAAAGAGGCGGGAGCTGTTCTTGTCGGTGGACATTCTGTGCAGGATGATGAGCCGAAATACGGTCTGTGTGTGTCAGGCTTCGTGCATCCGGATAAGATTTTCAAAAATTATGGCTGTCGTCCGGGGGATGTGCTTGTGCTGACGAAGCAGATCGGAAGCGGTATTGTAAATACAGCGATCAAAGCCGATATGGCGTCTCCCGAGGCGATCAGAGAGGCGCAGAAGGTAATGGCGTCTCTGAATAAAAAAGGAAAACAGGCGGTAGAAAAATACGATGTCAGTGCATGTACGGATATTACAGGCTTTGGACTTTTGGGGCATTGCGTGGAGATGGCATCAGCAAGTGATGTAACCTTTGAAATCAACGTGACAGATATTGCGTATCTGACAGATGCCATTGATTATGCCAAAATGGGGCTGATTCCGGCAGGAGCGTATAAAAACCGTGGCTATTCGATCGGTAAAGTAGAGTCCGGTTCGGTGGCAGAGCACTATCTGGACCTTCTCTATGACCCGCAGACATCCGGCGGGCTGCTCATTAGTGTGACAGAAAAGGATGTAAAACCGATGTTGGAGGACTTTAAAGCGGCGAATATGGATACAACCGTATCAATTATCGGTAAGGTTGCACCAAAGAGCGATAAATTGATCCGACTGTTCTAGAAAGGAAAAGAAAGATGAATAAAAAAATGTTGTACCGCAGTATACCGAAGGTTGACATACTGTTGGAAGAGGAAGAAATAAAGGAGCTGATCTTACGTTACAGCAGAGAGACGGTTATGGAAGCTGTGCATACAGAGATGGATAAGCTGAGAGCATATATTGGCCGGTGTGAAGAGGAAGAAGAAGGAAGGCGTCAGATCGAGCTGCTGACAAGTCATATCAGACAGGCGGTAGAGGCTATGCATACGCCAAATATGTGTATGGTGATCAACGGTACGGGAACAATCCTCCACACGAATCTGGGGCGCGCTCCCATTGGGGTAGAACATATGAAGCGGGTAGCCGAGATCGCGACCGGTTATTCGAATCTGGAATATAATCTTGAGGCAGGTAAACGTGGAGAACGTTATTCCCATTTTGAGAAGCTTCTCTGTAAAATCACCGGTGCTGAGGCTGCAATGGCGGTAAATAATAATGCGGCTTCTGTGATGCTTATTTTAAGCTCGCTTGCAAAGGGCGGAGAGGTTGTAGTTTCTCGTGGAGAGCTGGTAGAAATCGGTGGAAAATTCCGAATCCCGGATGTGATGGAACAAAGCGGAGCCACACTTGTGGAAGTAGGAACTACGAATAAAACGCACTATAGTGATTACGAAGAAGCGATCACAGAAGAGACGAAAGCTCTTTTAAAAGTGCATACGAGTAACTACAGAATCGTTGGCTTTACGGATGCGGTGGATATTGATGCATTGATTCCGCTGGCGAAGGAATACGATCTTCCAGTGGTTGAGGATCTGGGGAGCGGTGTGCTTGTAGACCTTGCAAAATACGGCCTGACCCATGAACCTACTGTACAGGAATCCATTGCCAAAGGTGCGGATGTGGTATGCTTTAGCGGCGATAAGCTGCTTGGAGGTCCACAGGCCGGAATCATTATCGGGAAAAAGAAATACATTGACAAGATGAAAAAAAATCAGCTGACACGTGCGCTTCGAATCGATAAATTCACAGCAGCGACACTGGAACTAGTCCTTCAGGAATATTTATCCGAAGAAAAGGCGATTCAGAATATACCGGTCCTTCGTATGATCACAAAATCGTTGGCAGAGGTAACTGCGGATGCCAGAAGCTTAAGCCGAATGCTGAACAGAGCAAAACTTCCTGCAAGTATTAAGACGGAGCCGTGTGAGTCACAGATTGGCGGCGGTTCACTTCCGTTGGAGCGGATTCCGAGTATGGCGGTTGCGCTGAGACCGGAGAAAATAAGTGTCGCAGAATTGGAGATGCGTATGCGTCATCTTCCGATTCCGGTCATTCCAAGAACAGCCAATGACACTGTTTTGATCGATGTGCGGACCGTGGATAAGAGTCAGTTTCGAAAGATTACTGACCAGTTTATAGAATATGCGGTCATGGAAGAAAACAGCAAGGTAGAAGGACATTAGGAGCAAAGAAAGATGAAAAATATTATTATCGGTACTGCCGGACATATCGATCACGGGAAGACAACACTTATCCGGGCGTTGACCGGAAGAAATACAGATCGGTGGGAAGAAGAGCAGAGAAGAGGAATTACGATTGATCTGGGGTTTACCTATTTTGACCTGCCTACGGGAGATCGGGCTGGAATTATAGATGTGCCGGGGCATGAGAAATTTATCAATAACATGGTTGCCGGTGTGGTAGGTATGGATCTGGTTCTTTTGGTCATTGCAGCAGATGAGGGAATTATGCCGCAGACAAGAGAACATATGGATATTTTAAGTCTTCTTGGGATTGAGAAAAGTATTATTGTATTAAATAAATGTGACTTAGTTGATGAAGAGTGGCTGGAGCTTGTAGAAGAAGAAGTCAGAGAAGAGCTGGCGGGTACTTTTCTTGAGCATGCGCCGGTTGTGAAAGTATCAGCGGCTACAGGGGAAGGGATTACGGAACTTGTAGATGAGATTGTGCAGCTTACTTCTGATGATGTGACAGCCAAAGATACAAGCACCATCCCAAGGCTGCCCATTGACCGTGCCTTCAGTCTGTCTGGATTTGGAACGGTGATAACGGGAACACTTGTGTCGGGAACCATTTCCAAAGAGGATGCACTGGAAATGTATCCGATCGGGAAAGAGTGTAAGATACGAAGTATTCAAGTACACGGAGAGGATAAGAAAGAGTGTTATGCGGGACAGCGTGTGGCGATCAACCTTTCGAATGTGAAGAAACATGAGATTAAGAGAGGGTGTGTGCTTGCGCCTCCAAACAGTATGAGAAATACGGATCTTCTGGATGTAAAATTGTCGGTGCTTGATTCCTCTATGCGAGTGCTGACCAATCATTCCAGACTTCATTTCTTTACCGGGACAAGTGAAATCTTGTGTCGTGCGGTGCTTCTTGACAAAGAGGAGATCGGACCGGGCGAGAGTGGGTATGTGCAGCTTCGTTTGGAAGAGGAAATCGCGGTAAGGCGTGGAGATAAATTTGTAGTACGCTTCTATTCACCGATGGAAACGATCGGCGGAGGCGTTGTACTGGAACCGAATCCGGGAATTAAGAAGCGGTTCCAGCCACAGGTTATTGAGGAACTGAAGCGCAAGGAATCCGGTTCTTCCGCAGATGTTATCGAGCTTCATGTGCGGGAACATGCGGATACATTGATCACTCTTTCAGAGCTTGCCAAACTGACCGCGCTTTCTGTGGAGGAAGTGCAAAAGGATGTAGAAGAGCTGCGAGAGCAAAAGCTGGTAGATACATTTGCCATGAGAAAAGATACGTATGTGTGGCATGCGGATTCTAAGCGGGCAGCAGTTCATATGCTGAAAAATGCGCTGAGGACATTTGAAGAAAAGTATCCGTACCGGTATGGAATGAAAAAAGCGGAAGTTCAGATGACGTATTTTAAGAAAGTGAAACCGAATGTATTTGACAAAATTGTGGAGCTTCTGGAAGAGGAAGGCGAGATTAAGCGAACGGAGGAGTTCCTTGGTACACCGGAGTTTGAGATTTGTAAAGATGCAGTGTATGAACGTGTATCGCGCAAGATTCTTGCCATATTGAAGAATGCAAAATATGACTTTGTCCGCTATTCTGAGATTGAATTTCAGGGGAAAGACGGAGCGGTGTCAGACGATATATTGAATATATTATTAGAGGAAAAAGAGGTTGTAAAGGTTACGGATGACGTGTATACACTGACCGCTTATATGGAAGAGGCAAAGACAGTCATTCAGACCAAATTAAAGGAAGAGGGACTTATTACGATTGCTCAGGTGAGAGATATCTTTGAGACGAGCAGGAAGAGCGCAAAACCGATACTGGAATATATGGACGGTATTAAAGTGACAAAGAAAACCGGAGCAGAGAGTGAGAGGGTGGCATACTAATGAATTTGAAGCAGTTGGAGGCTTTTGTACAGGTTGCGGAGGGAGGCAGCTTTTCAAAGGCGGCAAAAGAATTGTTTTTGACACAGCCCACGATCAGTTCTCATATTTCTTCATTGGAGAGAGAACTGAATGCAAGGCTGTTTGTGAGAAATACCAAAGAGGTAAGCCTGTCGGAAGATGGAATTAAATTATACAAATACGCGAAGCAGATGCTGGATCTTCTGCGGGAAATTGAAGTTACCTTCGGAATGGATGAGGAAGGAGAGTCCCGCGCAGTGACCATAGCGGCTTCCACGATTCCGGCACAGTATCTTCTTCCGGAGGTGTTAACAAGATTTAGCGAAAGATATCCGCAGGAGCAGATTCGGATCCAAGAGACAGACAGTAGTAAAGTAGTCATGCAGATTGTGGATCATCGGGTTGATATCGGATTTACCGGAACGGTACTGGAGAAGAAGCATTGTAAATATATCCCGTTTTATAAGGATGAGCTTGTGATCATCACGCCGAATACGCCGAAGTATCAGGAATTGGCGCAAGGAAATAAAGAAGATATTTCATGGATTAAGAAAGAACATGTAATCATGAGAGAAGAAGGTTCCGGTACAAGAAAAGAGGCGGAGCTTCAGCTAAAAGGAGCCGGTGTGAAATTTGCAGGTCTTGATATCATTGCAAGCATTGAGAATCAGGAGACGATCAAAAAATCTGTCCGGCAGGGGATGGGGATTTCGGTGCTGTCTAAGCTTGCAACGGCTGATGAAGTGGCAAATGGCGAGATTCTTGCGTTCCCGATCCCGAATAGTGATGAGGGGCGTGACATCAATCTTGTTTATAACAAAAACTACCAGATGACAAGGAGTGCGGAACGATTTATTAAGGTGGTAAAAGAAGTTTACAATATACCCAGATAAGGAAGAGGTAACTGGAGAAAAAGAAACGCCATATATAGAAAATATCTATAAATGGCGTTTTTTTATTTGCTATTTCAATTAGACGAAAAAGCGAATAACGACTATACTAATAACAGTGGATAGATAAAAGATTCACAGATTTGAGAGGGAAAAATATGATTTATTTGGATAATGCTGCTACAACGATGCATAAACCGAAAGAAGTCATCGATGCAGTTGTCTGCGCTATGAGTTCCATGGGCAATGCAGGACGCGGGGCAAATGAAGCGTCTTTGAGTGCATCAAGAATCATTTATGATACAAGAGAGAAGCTCTGCCGGTTTTTCCATGGGGAAAATCCGAGACAGATTGTGTTTACTAATAATTCGACGGAAAGTCTTAATATTGCGATCAAAGGCTTGTTAAATCCGGGAGATCACGTGATCACTACGATGCTGGAGCACAATTCGGTGCTTCGTCCTTTATATGAAATGAAGGAAAAGGGCGTAGAACTTACAATCATAGAGAGTGATAAAAAAGGAAGGTTTTGTCTGGAAGATATGGAATCAGCGATCAGGCAGAATACAAGAATGATCGTTTGCACCAACGGTTCCAACCTTACGGGAAATTATGTCCCGTTAAAGCCGGTTGGAGAGCTTGCTAAGAAGCACGGGCTCTTATTTGTAGTTGACGCTTCTCAGACGGCAGGTGTATTTCCGATAGATGTGCAGGACATGATGATAGATGTGCTGTGTTTTACAGGACATAAAGGGCTTCTGGGACCGCAGGGTACCGGGGGAATGTACGTAAAAGAGGGAATTAAGATCAGACCGCTGAAAACAGGTGGAAGCGGTGTTCAGACATATAGCAAGACACATCCGGCAGAAATGCCTACTGCCTTAGAGGCAGGGACCCTGAATGGACATGGAATCGCAGGCCTTCATGCGGCCATGTCATACCTGGAAGAAACGGGCGTGGATCATATCCGCGCCCGGGAACAGGAACTGATGTGGAGGTTCTATGAAGGGGTGAAGGATATACCGGAGATTACCATATATGGAGATTTCAGCACAAAAGAGCGATGTGCCATTGTGACGCTGAATATTGGTGAGTATGATTCTTCAGAAGTGAGTGATGCGCTTCTTACAGAATATAGTATTTCTACGAGACCGGGAGGACATTGTGCGCCGCTAATGCACGAAGCGCTCGGAACTGTAGAACAGGGGGCAGTGAGATTTAGTTTCTCGCATTATAACACGGAAGAAGAAGTGGACACAGCGATTGAGGCGGTCCGTGAACTCGCTAAGGATGAGGAATAGTTATCTTTAGTACAATGAGAGAAGACAGTAGGAGGAAAGAACATGAACTTATCAGATTCAAAGAAGAAGCTGGCGTTAGCCGGCGCAGTGTGTGGAATCGTAGCGGCAATTCTCGCGCTTTTAGGTAACCCGGCCAATATGGCATTTTGTATTGCATGTTTTATTCGTGATACAGCAGGAGCATTTGGAATGCATCAGGCAGAAGTCGTGCAGTATGCAAGACCGGAAATCATCGGTCTCGTGCTTGGAGCATTTTTAATTTCTGTAGCAACAAAGGAATATCGTTCTACAGCAGGTTCGTCACCGATGATCCGTTTTGTATTAGGCGTGATCATTATGATCGGGGCACTTGTATTCCTTGGATGTCCGCTGCGTATGATTATTCGTATGTCAGCAGGCGACATGAATGCGTGGGTGGCACTTGTTGGATTTATTCTCGGTATCGCTACAGGCGTGTTTGCCCTTAAGAAAGGCTTCAGCCTTGGAAGAGCGCACGTAACAAACAAAGCAAATGGAGCAGTTCTTCCGGTGATCGTAACAGGTATCCTTGTGGTGGCACTTTGTACCTCCCTCCTGAAAGTGAGCCAGGCAGGTCCTGGAAGTATGCACGCTCCAGTTATCGCATCATTGATCGGCGGTCTGGTTTTCGGAGCTTTTGCTCAGAAATCAAGAATGTGTTTTGCGGGAAGTATGCGTGACATTATTTTGATGAAGAACTTTGATCTGTTCTCAGTAATCGCAGGTTTATTTGTAGTAATGCTTGTGTTTAACCTGGCAACAGGACGTTTTGTCTTTGGATTCAATACACCGGGCATTATTGCTCACTCTGAGCATCTGTGGAATATCCTGGGTATGTATACAGTCGGATTCGCGGCAGTTCTGGCAGGCGGTTGTCCTCTTCGCCAGCTAATCCTTGCAGGACAGGGATCTTCTGATGCGGCAGTAACTGTAGTCGGAATGTTTGTAGGTGGCGCACTTTGCCATAACCTTGGTCTTGCAGCAAGCGGCACAGCTCTCAATCCTGAGACAAAAGAACTTGTAGCAGGAGCAGTTCCGTTAAATGGGAAAGTGGCTTGTATTATCTGTATTGTAGTATGCTTTATCATTGCATTTACATGTAAGAGAGAAGAAGCGAAATAAAGACAACATCATTTGGAAAATAAGGATTGAAAAAACTGGTTTATCATAGTATCCTAGGAAAGAAGGTAAATAAATATGAAGGAAGTAGACGCAAGAGGTCTTTCTTGTCCGGAACCGTTAATGCTGACAGCAAATGCGCTCAAAGGAGCTACAGAGGCTGTGAAGGTACTGGTTACAGAACCACATCAGAAAATGAACGTTGAGAAATTTGCTAAAGATCATGGCAAAACACCAACATCTACGGAGAAGGACGGATACTTCGAAGTTGTGATCGAGTAGAGACATGAGAAAAAAAGAATTGAAATTAGTCGTAACATTTCATACGACAGCAGATGCTATGGCTATGGAGAAGGCTTGTAAAGAGCAGAATGTTCCAGGCCGTATCATACCGGTGCCAAGAACTATTTCCGCAGGATGCGGACTGGCGTGGTGCGCAGCTCTCGAAGAGAGAGAAGAAATTGCAGCCATGATGAAGAAGGCAGGTATTGAAGAAGAAGACATGCACGAATGCATGGTATAAGAAAAAAGACGGACACTTTGAATCAAAACGAAGTGTCCGTCTTTTTAGGTTCAGGCATTATGCGCATATTAAACTCCTTCAACAAATGTTCGTAAAACATGTGGTAATAGTTTGCTGCTGTATTCTGCCAATGAATATTTGCCTTTGAATAGTACCCAGTCATAGATGATAGCCCGTTCATACAGAGCATATATTTTCATCAATTCTTCGGCGGTGGAAGTGTCTTTGAATTCACCGCTTTTAATGCCGTCATCGATAATTTCTGTCAGCCATTTGAAATAAAACCGTTTCTTGTCAGCGAGAGATTTTTTGTCTTTTGTAATAAGCTGTGATGAATATAGATAGGCGATGAGGTGTCGGTCTATTGTTTCCTCGATCATCTGAAATAATTCACGGTTTAAAAAAAAGAGCTTATCACTGGCGGAAAGGTTGGAATCGATAGTCCCTGCAAGCTCTTCGTATTTTTCGTCCAAGAGATAAGACAGGGAGTTCAAAAGAGCTTCTTTACCTTTGAAATAATGATAAAAAGTACCTTTTGATGTCTTTGAGGCGGAAATAATATCCTCTACGGTTGTCTGGTCATATCCTTTTTTGTGAAACAGGTTCCACGCAGCCTTCACGATGCGGCTTTTGGTGGATTGCCGTTTTCGTGGCATTGTCATCATTCCTTTCCAAGCTGTAAATAATATATAAGTAATAAGATATATGGATGATAATAATAGAAGCGGATTATGAAATAACCCGCTTCTATGACATTATAGTTTTACTGAATCAACAAATATTCAGACTAACCTACCTGGAAACCATATTTCAATGGATCTGTAGGATCGATCAGGTATGTAGCAACACCTGTCAGGTAGCAGCTTCCTGTGATCATTGGGATAACAGCATCAAAGTCAGCAACTTTTGTTGTCTCTTTGATTACACCCTTGAAGAGACTGCCGATAAAGCTTTCATAAACGAATTCTTCGCCGACTTTGATCTCTCCCCAGTGATGAAGAGTAGCAAGCTTAGCGCTTGTACCTGTTCCGCAAGGTGAACGGTCAGCCATGTAATCGCCAAAGATAACTACGTTTCTCATATTAGCTTTGTCTGGGTTTGGTGTTGGTCCGTAGAATTCTACAAGGTCAACAGTGTCAATGTCAAGAAGAGGATGTTTTACAGGGATTGTCTTGTTGATCTCATCTAACATCTTCATACCAAGATCTGTATATGCAGGAACAGATTTTGCATTGATCTCACCAAGATCCAGCTTTGTTGTATCAACTAATGCGAAGAAGCTTCCGCCGAAGGAAATTGTAAATTCGATCTCTTTTCCATCAACAGTAACTTTCTGATTCTCTTTGTAAACGAATGCAGGAACGTTTGTTAATGTAACATGTTCTACTTTTCCGTCTTTTACAAGAGCTGTTGTACGAATCAGACCTGCAGGAGCATCAAGAACAACTTCGTTCTCACCCTCGTGCATTTCTTTTAATCCGGACTCAAGAATAACAGTAACAGCACCGATTGTACAGTGTCCGCACATGTTCAGGTATCCGCCTGTATCCATGAACATTACACCGAAGTCAGCTTCTGGATTAACCGGCTCACATAAGAAAGCACCGAACATGTCGTGGTGTCCTCTTGGCTCAAACATGAGAGCTGTACGAACCTTATCGTAATTCTCTTCCATCCATTTTTTCTTCTCGATCATTGTGGTGCCTTCTGGCTCTGGGAATCCACCGATAACGATACGACAGAATTCTCCAACGGTATGAGCATCTACAACCTGAAGAGCTGCTTCAAACCGATCGAAGTTAACGTTAGCTTTTAACTCCATAATAATTACCTCCTTTTAAGATAAAAATTTAACCATAGATAAAATCTATAAGCTTTTATAAAAACACATTGAAAACCCCCATGTTTTCTTTGTGCCTTTTTCTATAACACAAGGTATTGTGGTTTAAAACGATACAAAATTAACAATTAGACCACGTTCTAGTATTGCGTTTAATTCACTACTCTTATTATGTATGAAAAGCCTTGAAAAGTCAATGTTTTTTTGGTATTATAAAAATAAATAAAAACGCTCTAAAACTGTTGAAATCTCAAAAAAGATATGTTATGGTATTTAGAGTGAAAAAGAGTATATGGGGGTAGATGGGTGACTGGTGTGCCTCCTAGTCTTCAAAACTAGTGTGGGGCGTTAAGAGCGTCCTGGGTGGGTTCGATTCCCACATGCCCTCGCCAAAAAAGAAATGTTTCACGTTAAAAAAATGGCAAAGCCATTTATAGATAAAATTAATAAATGAAGATCAGAAGATAAGAATAGATTATCCGGATTAATATAAGAATAAGTGAACGAACGGAGTTAAGTTTCGTTTTTTGCTTATATAAAAAAGAAAAGGAGAAATGTGTCATGGGAAATGTACAGATTTTATTGCGTCAGCACGTAGGCGCACCTTGCGCACCGTGTGTTGAAGTTGGGGCAGATGTAAAAAAAGGTACACTCATTGCTACACCAACAGGACTTGGAGCAAATATTTTTTCAAGTGTTTATGGTAAAGTGACAGAGATTACAGAGGACAGAATCATCATTGAGCCGGCAGATGAGCAGCCGGATGAGTTCGTTCCGATTGATGTACCGGAAGATGCTTCCAAGCTTGACATGGTAAAAGCGGCTGGCATTGTTGGTATGGGAGGCGCTGGATTCCCGACAGGAATAAAACTGGGAATTGACTTGTCTGCAACAGAGATGGGAGAGATGGATGCTGAGATCAATCCGGAACTTCCAGCGGACTTTAAAATTGAGCACGGATATATTTTGATTAATGCGGCTGAATGTGAGCCGGGATTAGAGCACAATATCAGACAGATCGAAGAGCAGTGTGACAAAGTGATCACAGGTATTAAATACAGCATGGAGATCGCGAAAGCTGATAAGTGTATTATCGCTATTAAGAAGAAAAATCAGAAAGCAATCAAGACTTTGCAGGCAGCTCTTGCAAAAGAGCCGGATATTACAATGCACCTTCTTCCGGATATTTATCCGATGGGAGAAGAGCGTGCGGTAGTAAGAGAGTGTCTTGGTGTGAATCTTACACCGGTTCAGCTTCCTTCTGCAGCGAGAAGCGTGGTACTTAACCTTGAAACTGTTGCAAGAATCGCAGAGGCAATTGATGAGAAGAGACCATGTATTACAAAGAACTTAACAGTTCGTGGTAAAATAAATGGCGGAAACGCAGCACATGTATTCATGGACGTTCCAGTTGGCGTAAGCGTTGGTGAAATGATCGAAAGAGCAGGCGGAATCGACGGAGAATATGGCGAAATCATCATGGGTGGAGCCTTTACAGGTAAATCTACAGAGCTTGATGCACCGATCACAAAGACAACAGGTGGTATTATCGTTACTGTAGAGTTCCCGGATCTTCACGGAGCAAAAATGGGTATTCTTGTATGTGCCTGCGGTGGTTCCGAAGATCGTATGCGCGAGATCGCTAAGAAGATGAATGCAGAAGTCGTATCTGTTGCAAGATGTAAACAGGCGATTGAGACAAAGCCGGGGGCACCGCTTAAGTGCTTAAGACCTGGTAACTGTCCGGGACAGGTTAAGAATAACATGCAGTTCAAGAAAGATGGATGTGAGTATATCATTATCGGTAACTGCTCAGATTGTTCTAACACAGTTATGGCATCCGGTCCGAAGATGGGACTGAAAGTATTCCATCAGACTGACCATGCTATGAGAAGTGTAGGTCACGCTCTTTACAGAACTTTAAGAGTGTCCAAACAGGTAAGTCAGGATATTGATTTTTAATAGAATCTGATGGTTATGGTATTACTGTCATAGAGGGTAAGGGCGGCTGGTCCCCGATCCCGCCGCCTTTCTTATAAGTAAAGCGAGAGGTATTCTTTTACCTGATATGACTGTATATATACAAATTTACCGTACAATAACGTGTCGGTACATTTTTACCACAATAAGGAGGGAAAACAATATGTCAATCACAGCTGAAACAGCTAAAGAACATGCTCATGATCCTGCGGTATTATGTTGTAGAGCCGAAGCTGGTATTACAATTGAACCAGCAAATCTGGAAGATCCAGCGATCTTTGATGATTTGGTAGATTCAGGATTATTGAACCTGGATGGTTGCTTAACCATCGAAGAAGTTTTGGGAGCAAAACTTACAAAAACTTGTGATTCTCTTGCACCGTTGACAGCAGATGTACTTGACGGAGTGAACGCAGTAAGCGCTCCAGCAGCAGAGGAAGAGGTAGTAGAGGAAGCAGAAGCACCAGCGGCACCGGTAGCAGCAGCGCCAGTAGCAGCAGGTGGAACATTAAAGATCCACATCGGAGAAGGAAAAGACATTGATCTTGAAATTCCGGTTGGAGCACTTGGAGCAGGTGGAGCAGCAGTTGCAGAAGTTCCAGCAGGAGCAGTAGCAGCAGGCGTGGCAGCACCGGCAGCAGAAGTTGAAGAAGAGAAAGTTGTAAGATCTCTTACAAGAAAACACTTCAACATCACAGAAGTTAAGAGAGGACCAGAGACAAAGATCGAAGGAACAACTCTTTACATTCGTGAAGGAATCGAAGCAGACGTTATCGCTGATCAGGAATTAGTAAAAGATTTCCACTTAGAGATCATTACTCCTGATTTATATCACACATATTCTGAGACAGTTATGGACGTTCAGCCAATCGCTACAAAAGAAGGCGATTCTGAGCTCGGAACAGGTGTTACAAGAGTACTTGACGGCGTTGTTATGATGCTGACAGGTGTTGATGAAGGCGGAGTTCAGATCGGTGAGTTCGGATCTTCTGAAGGATACTTAGATGAGAACATTATGTGGAATCGTCCAAGCTGTCCGGATAAAGGAGAAATCTTCATCAAAGGTAACATTGTTATCCAGGAGAAGACAAACATGGAGCGTCGTGGTCCTATGGCTGCTCATACAGCATTTGATATTATCACACAGGAAATCCGTGACGTTATGAAGAAACTTGACGAGAGCCTTGTAGTTGATACTCAGGAATTAAAACAGGTTCGTCGTCCAGGTAAGAAGAAAGTTGTTATCGTTAAAGAGATCATGGGACAGGGAGCTATGCATGATAACTTCATCCTTCCTGTAGAGCCTGTTGGTGTTCTTGGCGCAAGAGCTAACGTAGACTTAGGAAACGTTCCGATCTGCGTATCTCCATTGGAAGTTCTTGACGGATGTATCCATGCATTAACATGTATCGGACCAGCATCTAAAGAGATGTCCAGACATTACTGGAGAGAGCCACTTGTACTCGAAGCATTACATGATCCGGAAGTTGACCTTTGTGGTGTTGTATTCGTTGGATCTCCTCAGATCAACGCTGAGAAATTCTACGTATCCCGCCGTCTTGGTCACACAGTAGAAATGATGGATGCTGATGGAGCATTTGTTACAACAGAAGGATTTGGTAACAACCATATCGACTTTGCAAGCCACATCGAACAGATTGGTATGAGAGGAATCCCGGTAGTAGGTATGTCTTACTGTGCAGTACAGGGAGCACTCGTTGTTGGTAACAAGTACATGCAGTACATGGTTGATAACAACAAATCTGAGGCTGGTATCGAGAATGAGATTCTTGGTAACAATACACTTTGTCCAGAGGATGCTGTACGTGCACTCGCTATGCTGAAAACAGCTATGGCTGGTGAAGACGTTAAGGCTGCTGAGAAGAAGTGGAATCCAAACGTTAAGTCTACAAACGTAGAGTTGATCGAGAGCGCATACGGAACAAAGATTGATCTCGTAGGAAACGAGCAGGAACTTCCGATGAGCGAAAAGCGTAGATTAAAATACAGCTAGGCTGAAGGTGTTCTTAAATGAATAACGAACGTTTGAATTATGGCGATAGAATCATTTATATGGAAGGCGTTGTAGTGGATGTTGATGATTGTAGTATCAGCGTTGACTTGAAAGGACGTCTGGGGTTCTTTAAAGCGCCGAGAAGAATGTTTATCTGCGATACTGAACCAAAAGTGGGACAGGAATTTGGATGGAACATGAGTTTCCCGGAACAGCTCGGGCCTGAGATAAATGAGCACTACGTCAGCAACATAGAAAAAGAAAGACGCAAACAACAAGAAATGAGTAAGCGTTTGGATGATAATAAGGAGGTTTAAAAATGAGTTTAACGGTTGTTAAAGGTTTACAATCTGAAATCTTCGTTCCGATTACTCCACCGTCAGTATGGACTCCTGTAACAAAAGAGCTGAAAGATATGTCTATCGCTCTTGCTACAGCTGCTGGTGTTCATAAGAAAGACCAGGAAAGATTCAATCTTGCTGGTGACTTCACATGGAGAAAGATCGAAAATACTACACCATCAAGCGAACTGATGGTATCCCATGGTGGATATGATAACAGTGATGTTAACAAAGACATTAACTGTATGTTCCCAATTGACAGAATCCATGAGTTAGCTGCTGAAGGATTTATCAGAGCTTGTGCTCCTGTACATGCAGGATTCATGGGTGGTGGCGGAAACCAGGAGAAATTCAAAGGTGAAACTGGTCCGGCTATCGCACAGATGTTTAAAGAAGAGGACGTTGACGCTGTAGTTCTCACTGCTGGATGAGGAACCTGTCACCGCTCTGCAGTATTGGTGCAGAGAGCGATTGAAGAAGCTGGAATTCCAACAATTATTATTGCAGCTCTTCCACCGGTTGTTCGTCAGACCGGTACTCCTCGTGCAGTTGCTCCATTGGTACCTATGGGTGCTAACGCTGGTGGACCGCACAATGTTGAACAGCAGACACAGATTGTAAAAGCAACTCTTGAGCAGTTAGTTGAAATCCAGACACCTGGAAAGATCGTACCACTGCCATTCGAGTACGTAGCTAAGATCTAATTTTATGAAGCTGGAAGGGTAGATGTATTTATACATCTGCCCTTTTTTGAAAAAAGAGGGCATATTCTCTAAAAACGGAGGTGAAGCAGTTGGCTGATGAAGTAAAAGATTTAAGACGTCTGGTCATCAAAGCATTCCATATGACAGACGTAGAGTGGGGCGAGCACAACGATATTACGACAGATGGTCATATGACTGTCAGTAAAGAGATGCTCGATAAGCTGGTTGCAGAAGAGGATTGTCTGGAGAAGATCGATATTCAGATCATCAAACCAGGCGATCATGACCGCTGGACAAACACAATGATGGATATCATCCCGATCTCAACCAAAGTGCTTGGTAAGCTTGGAGAAGGAATTACACATACCATTACAGGTGTCTATGTGATTCTTACAGGCGTGGATGTTAATGGAAAGCAATGTCATGAGTTTGGTTCTTCGGAAGGAAACTTAAAAGAACAGTTAGTTCTGAATCGTGCGGGAACACCGGGAGACAACGATTATATTATCTCGTTTGACGTAACTCTTGCAGCAGGAATGGGACAGGAAAGACCGGGGCCTACAGCAGCTCACAGAGCATGCGATAAATTTATTCAGAGCTACCGTGAAAAATTAAAAAAATTCAAAGGTGATAAATGTACAGAACGTCATGAGTATCACGATATTGTGAGACCTGGCAAGAAAAAAGTACTGATCATCAAGCAGGTTGCAGGGCAGGGCGCAATGTATGACACACACCTGTTTGCAAAAGAGCCATCTGGTGTAGAGGGCGGAAAATCGATTATTGATATGGGTAATATGCCGGTTATCGTAACTCCGAATGAGTATCGTGACGGGATTATCCGTTCTATGCAATAGGAGGTGTAAAACATGGGAATTGGTCCTTCAACAAAGGAAACTTCATTGCATCATTTCAGAGATCCGTTGTTAGAAGTTGTTGCAGAAGATACAGACCTCGATCTGATGGGAGTCATGCTTGTAGGTTCTCCGGACGGCAATGAGGACAAAATGCTTGTTGGTACAAGAGCCGCTGTATGGGCAGAATGTATGCGTGCAGACGGAGTCATCCTTTCCTGTGATGGATGGGGAAACAGCCACGTAGATTATACGAATACCATTGAACAGATTGGTATGCGCGGAATTCCGGTAACAGGTATTACATTTAACGGTACGGTTGCCCAGTTTGTCGTTGTAAATGATTATCTGGATGCCATTGTCGATATAAATAAGAGCGAAAGCGGTGAAGAGACAGACGTTGTAGGTGAAAACAACATGGATCGTGTAGACTGTCTGAAAGCAAAAGCTTTATTAAAACTGAAAATGAGAAAGAAAGATCAGGAAAATCGATAAATTGATTTAAAACGTCATATCCCTGTATTTATAGGGATGTGGCGTTTTTTTGGCTATATTATAGAAAAAAGAAATTTGCGGAATACTGATGTATGCTGCGGTAGATGGATTTCGTGAAAAAGGCAATCCATTGATCTTATTTTTTTGCGTTACTGTTTTCATATTGTGTGGTTTTGAACATTGTATCGCGAATATGTTTTACTTTTCATTGGAAGGAGCATGGTCATTGCGGGCTGTCATATATCTTTTGATCATGACATTGGGAAATAGTGTCGGCGGAATTTTGCTGCCGCTGGTCAAAAAGGTATAATGAAAAAAATAATATATTTATAGACAGTTTCGATATTGTTAAAAAATGAGAATCACGGGAACCCCTGTAATTACTGGGGGAATTGCAGATATGTGAAAATAGCAACAAATATGTGAAAAATATAACGCTTAAATTGTGCTAAATACATAAAAATGGAATTGACAAAACAAAATTAAGGTGTTTATAATTAAGAAAAATAAAGAGCAGACATTGGTTGAAAAATCCGAGAGAGCTCTTCCGATAGAACGGAAGCGCCGAAGGGGCAAGGAATCATCTGAAACTCTCAGGTACAGGAATCGGGTTTGGACATAACTCTGAAGAAAAACGACAGGGAAATTTAAGATCTGGAAAGGTCTTGGGTTTCCCTGTTTTTGTAGTATGGAATGGAAGAAATATCATGCCATAGTCTTTGTTGACAGAGGGAAAGCTTAATGAAGAGGAACATGGAACTAAAAACCCCACTTTATGATGCCCATGTAAAAGCAGGAGGGAAGATCGTACCTTTTGGAGGCTATTTGCTGCCGGTTCAATATGAAACAGGTGTAATCAAAGAGCATACGGCAGTTCGGACACAGGCAGGCTTATTTGATGTATCACACATGGGAGAAGTATTGTGCGAAGGAAAAGACGCATTAGCGAATCTCCAGATGCTTCTTACGAATAATTTTGACAACATGGTAGATGGTCAAGCAAGATACAGTCCGATGTGTAATGAAAATGGCGGAACGGTTGACGATCTGATTGTATACAAGAAATCAGAAGAACATTATTTCATTGTTGTGAATGCTGCCAACAAAGATAAAGATTTTCAGTGGATGCTGGATCACCAATTCGGAGATGTGATATTTACGGATGTATCAGATCACTGGGCGCAGCTTGCACTGCAGGGACCGAAAGCAATGGAAATCCTGAGGAAGCTCACAGAAGAAGCGTGTATTCCTAAAAAATATTACCATGCAGTGTTTGGAGCAGAGGTGGCAGGAATTCCGTGTATCGTATCTAAGACCGTCATGTGTATATACAAATCCGGAGATTGCTTCGGCAGGCATAACGGAGGATGAGGCAAAAGAAAAAGGGCTGGAAATAAAAACAGGAAAGTTCATTATGAGCGCAAATGGCAAGAGCCTGATCGCGGCAATGCTGGATAATCATATTCATCAGGGAAATGCACTGGATATCGACACAAATAAAGTGACGTGGAGAAGATGTGTGGACATGAACGACCGTCAGTTGAGAAGCATTGTAGACGGACTGGGCGCAAAAGCGGATGGTGTGACCAGACAGGACGGATTTGACATTACGGTTGCATCTGAGAGCATGGCTGTTTTCTGTCTGACAAAAGATGTCTTAGACCTGAAGGAACGTGTATCTAAAATTATCGTGGCGTATTCCAGAGAGGGAACGCCGGCATTTATTCATGGCGGACCGTTTGCCAATATCGCGCATGGATGCAACAGTGTGATTGCGACAAGAATGGGAATGAAATTATCGGATTATATGATAACAGAAGCAGGATTCGGCGCGGATCTGGGCGCTGAAAAATTCATTGATATTAAGTGCAGAATGTCAGGACTTCGTCCGAAGCTTGAGTGAAAAAGTAAATTCCACATGTAAAAGTAAATTCCATACAGAAGAC
>OIYW01000936.1_pt1 | contig 22626 bp, 23 predicted proteins | sample 1588351 | NCBI WGS metagenome assembly OIYW01 (sample SAMN03283268) | human gut metagenome | biome: human-associated habitat; material: feces | host: Homo sapiens | place: USA | collected 2013 | reverse complement strand
AGGATGCACTGAAGGAGCTGTTCCACATTGGCTGACACGAAACAGCAGGCACCGGATCTGCCGGTATACCTGTTCACCGGCTTCCTGGAGGCCGGCAAGACCAAATTCATTCAGGAGACGCTCGAGGACAATCGCTTCCACAAAGGCGAACGCACGCTGCTGCTGCTGTGTGAAGAGGGCGAGGAAGTCTACGAGCCGGACAAGTTCTGCGCCGGAAACGTCTACGTGCGCAACATCGACGAGGAGTCTGACCTCACGGTCGCGCACCTGAAAGCGCTGCAGGACGAGATCCAGCCAGAGCGCGTACTGGTGGAATACAACGGTATGTGGATGCTCGACTCGCTCTACGGCAATCTGCCGGAGGGCTGGGCAGTCGCGCAGGAATTCCTGTTTTGCGATGCGACGTCGTTTTTGAGTTACAATGCGAATATGCGCCAGCTCATGGTGGATAAGCTCAAGAGCGCTGAACTCGTCGTGCTCAACCGCTACAGCGACAGCATGGATCGCATGGAGATGCACCGCATCATCCGTGCGATCTCCCGCCGGTGCGACATCGCGTATGAATACACGGACGGCAAGGTCGTCTATGACGACATTGAGGATCCGCTGCCGTTTGACCTCGACGCTCCGGTCGTCGAGATCGAGGACCGCGATTTTGCCATCTGGTACCGCGATATGTCCGAGGAGCCGAAAAAGTACGACGGCAAAACCATCGAGGTCAAGTGCCGCTGCCTCGTGCGCAAGAACGTGCCGAAGGGCTGCTTCATCGCCGGGCGGCACATCATGACCTGCTGCGTGCAGGACATTCAGTTTGCGGGTATTATCTGCGTGTGGGACCGCGCCGACGAGATCCGCAACGACGAGTGGGCCATCATCACGGCCCGGCTGGACTACAAGTTCCACCGCGCCTACGGCCGCAAGGGCCCCGTGTTCACGGTGCAGTCCGTGCAAGAGGTCGAAAAGCCGGAAGAACCGGTGGCCACGTTCTATTGAGTTGCCACGCGCAAAAAATCAGCCGCCCGGTGGGCGGCTGATTTTTCTTTTCCGAAATTCAGTTCTCGCGATCCTCGGCCGTGGACAGCAGGACACGGTCGTTATCAAACGCCTCGCCCGCCTTGGCGGCGAAGGTATCGAGCAGACCCTGCACGGTCATGTCCGCGCGCTCCGGGCCGGAGACATCGAGCACGATGCGGCCGGAATCCATCATGAGCGTGCGCGTGCCGAGTTCGAGCGCCTGATGCATATTGTGCGTGATCATGAGGCAGGAGATGCTGCGCTCGGACACAACGCTGCGCGTGAGCGCGAGCACCTTATCGGCCGTGACGGGGTCGAGCGCGGCCGTGTGCTCATCGAGCAGCAGCAGCTCGGGCGTAACCATGGTGGCCATGAGCAGCGTCAGCGCCTGACGCTGACCGCCGGAGAGCAGACCGACGGGCGTGTTCATGCGATCCTCCAGCCCCATGTCAAGCTGGGCGAGCGCGTCGCAGAAGAAGTCGCGGTCGCGGCGGCTCACGCGGCGGAAGGGCTTGTGCTTTTCCGGTGAGCGCAGATAAGCCACGGCAAGATTCTCTTCAATGGTCATGTGCGGCGCGGTGCCCTTGAGCGGGTCCTGAAACAGGTGGCCGATGACCTTGCTGCGCTGGTGCTCCGGCGCAAAGGTGATATCCTGTCCGCCCAGCAGGATGCTGCCCTCATCCGCGATGAAGCCGCCGGTGATGGCGTTGAACAGGGTGGATTTGCCCGCGCCGTTGGAGCCCACGATGGTGGCAAAGTCCCCGGCTTCCATGTGCAGGCTGACACCGTTCAGGGCCACTTTTTCATTGACCGTGCCGGGGTTGAAAGTCTTGTGCAGGTCGTTCAGCTGAAGCATTTCCATCTTACTTTTCCTCCTTGCCGGTAGTCACGCGGCGGCGGCATGCCCCATGCTTGCGCTGCTCAAAGGCGATTTTTTCCTTGATGGCCGGCATCGAAATGGCGATGGCCACGATGATGGCAGACACCAGCTTCATGGCGGCGGCAGGCACATTGAAGCGCAGGGCCACAGCCACGATAAAACGGTACAGGCAGCTGCCGAACACCACGCCGATGATCCGGCGCGGCATGGTGCGCTTACCAAGCAGAGTCTCGCCGATGATGAGGGAAGCCAGTGCGATGGTCACCATGCCGGTGCCCACATTGATATCGCAGCTCTTCTGATACTGTGCCAGCAGGCCGCCGGAGAGGGCGCACAATGCGCCGGAAATGCACAGGCCCACCGTAATGGTGAAAGCCGGGTTAATGCTGGAAGCACGCACCATAGCAGCGTTGTCACCGGTGGCGCGGATAGACAGGCCCAGCCGGGTGCCCAGAAAGCCCAGCATCGCCGCACCGGCAAGCAGGATCATGGCCAGCGCGATGGCCAGCTTATACCAGCCGCCAAGGAAGCTCAGTGAGCCCTTTGCCAGCGAGAAAACAGTGTCGGTCTTGACCAGCGACATGGTGGAGGAAAAGCCCATCACGGCCAGATTGATGGTGTAAAGGCCGGTGTTGACGATGATGCCTGCCATGATGCTCTCCACGCCAAGGCGGGTCTGCAGAAAAGCCGTAACAAAGCCGGAGCACACGCCTGCCGCCATGGCTGCGAACAGGGCCAGAATGGGGTGGCCGGTCAGTGCTACCTGACAGGCCACGGCGCAGCCCAGCGTGAAGCAGCCGTCAGTGGAAAGGTCTGCGATGTTCAGGATGGAATAGCTCAGGAACAGTGCCAGCGCCACCAGGGCATAGATACAGCCCAGTTCCAGCGCCGTCTGTAGGACGTTGAGCGAAAAGATACTCGCCAGCATGTGTGTGCTCCTTTTATGTTTCTTTTTGATTGGACGATTTAAAATGGCCTCCGCTTTTGCTCTGGCCATATTCAGCGGAATTGGGTTTTTATTCGGGATTCAGAAAAGCCTGCGGGCTTTTCTGAATCCCCTTTTCACGAGTAGGGTCGTGACGGAAAACGGCATTTGCAGCGCCGCTTTCTGCGAAAGCGCGGCGCTGTGGGCGGCGTCCTCGCCCTCTCAGGCGCTTACGCGCCAGCTCTCCCAAAGGGAGAGCCTCTGGCAAAGCTGCACACTTTGCAATTGAATCGAAAACTTTTCCTAAAGCCGCCAAAAGCTCCCCCTTTCGGGGGAGCTGGCAAAACCGTCAGGTTTTGACTGAGAGGGTACTTTTTTAAGAGAAGTTCTCTGCGGTGGTTACTTCCACGATCTCGGTGCAGTAGGGCTTGAAGGCCTCCTTCACGGTGTCGAGGTCAAGGCCCAGCGCTTCGCAGGTCTCGGTGTTGATGGTGACGATGCCGTTATCAAAGGTCTGGTAGGGCAGGTCTGCAGTGGTCTTGCCCTCGCACAGCAGCTCTGCCACCATATCGGCAGTGGCTTCGCCCAGCTGGACGTAATCCACGCCGTAGCCTACGAACGCACCGTTCAGTGCAAAGCTGTCGGCACCGGTGTAGTGCTGCACGCCTGCCTCGGTAAAGGTCTCGTAGATGGACAGCTCTGCGGTCATCACGGTGTTGTCGGTGGGGGTAAACACGGCCTTGACACCGGCGGCGATCAGAGCCTCAGCCGCCATCTGCACCTCAGCGGTGGTGGTGCCGTTCTTCTCAATGTACTTGATGCCGTTGGCATCACAGAAAGTCTTGGCATCGGCAATGGCCTGGGTGGAGGCATCCTGACTCAGGTCGTACAGCAGGCCGATGGTGTCAATATCCGGGTTGACAGCGGTGATCAGGTTCATGATGGCCTCGGTGTTCAGTGCGTCGGAGGTGCCGGTGATGTTCTCCTCGCCGTCAAAGCCTGCAGCGGCGGGGTCGGTGACAGCAGAGTAGACAACGGGGATATCGGTATCCTCCACAGCGGCCAGCATGGTTGCGGCGGTGGGGGTAGCCACAGCCACGATCACATCCACGCCGTCTCCTACGAGGTCGGCACCAATCTGGTTCAGGTTGGACTGGTCAGCCTGTGCATTTGCGTAGTAGTCGGCGTAGTCGAAGGTAACGCCCTTCTCTGCCCCCAGCTCATCCAGACGGCTCTCCACAGATTCCACGATCTGGTTGAGGGAAGCATGATCCACATAGTTGACGATGCCCACCTTGAAGGTCTGGCCGCCCTCGGCTGCTGCGGAAGAAGCAGTGGAAGATGCAGCCACGGTGCTGGAAGCGGAGCCGCCGCAGCCGGTGAATGCCAATGCAGAAACGGCGGAAGCAGCCATAGCGGCCTTGAGGAAGCTGCGGCGGGAGATCATGGTAACGTTTTTCATAATAGTAAACTCCTTTCCCGGAGCGGGCGGCAAAAGTAAAAGACCCGCTTCCCTTGCGGGACGGGTCTTACAAATAAAAACGACCCTGTCCCTGTGTGTTATCCACAAGGACAGGATCGGTAAAGTTCGATTCTGCGGTGCCACCTTGCTTGCCCTGCTTTGCAAACTGCAGAGCCTCTCACGGAGAGCCAACACTCCCCTGTCCTGTAACGGAGACTTCCGTCCAAAGCTACTAAGGCTTGCTGCCCATTTGCCCGGCCCTCGGCGGCCCACGAAGCTCTGCCCCGCTCTCGCCCGTTTTCACTGTCCGGGCTCACTGAAGATGCGCTGTGCAGGTTCTCTTCCGCCTCATCGGTTTGATTGCATTATACGCTTTATTGGCATAAAGTCAAGGGGAAATTTCAAAAATTTCTTTTTTCTACAGCACAAAGTCATTCTTCCGTGCATCAGGCCCGCTTTGTGCGGCGCTTGCGCCAGACGAAGTACGCCGTGTACGCCAGCCATACCACAATGCCGCCCAAAGTCAGCGCACGGCTCAGCCGGATGCCGTCGGGCTGGTAGACAAAATCGATGCTGTTTTCACCTGCCGGGCACAGCACAGCCATCAATCCCTCGTCCACCTCCACAATGTCGGCTTCCTGCCCGTTGACATAGGCCGTAAAGCCGTCATCGTAAGGCACGGAGAAGAACACGAGGTTCTCTTTTTCCAGCGTGATCTCGGCGTGGAAGCCCGAATTGTTCATCTGGAACACACTGGCAGCCGTGGCGCGGCGCTCGCGGCAGTCCTGCACGTAGGACTCATAGTACAGCTCCTCCCGTCTGCCTTCCGGCAGATGGGTGAGGTACTTGCCGTAGACTGCAGCATCCTCGTCGGTAAGCACCAGTGCACGCATCAGGAGGTTTGCGCGGGTGGCCTTGGCTGTCTCCTCGTACTCGGTCTGGGTGAGGTAATAATCATAGGCAAAGCCCATGGGCACGTAGTTCGTGTTGCGGTAGACCGCATAGCCGTCCTTTGCAAAGGCATATTCCCAGCCGTCGTCGGCTTCGTTTTCAAAGTCGGTCTGCTTTTCCGGCGTGGTGATAAGGTACTCCACACTCAAAAGGCCCCGCAGTGCATAATTGGAAAGCTCCGGCTCACTGCGCACATCCCGCTTGACCCCCAGCGCCGGGTAGAAGCTGAGGATGCTGGGGGCCGCCGTGCTGCCAAAATACTGCAGGCAGCTCTTATCCAGCCACATACCGATGTTGTCGTGGATCTTGTACGTATCCACGCGGTAATCGCCTTCGGACAGGTCGTTTTTCAACAGCAGGGCGTTGGTGTCCTGCTTCACAAGGTCGCTGTCGGTATACCACTGGCCGAACTTGCCAATGCCGATGTGCACCACGCTGAACAGGAAGGCAAACGCCAGCACCGCCGCCGTCATGCGCTGGGCAAAGCGGCTGTCGCCCCGCCACTTCTGGCAGAGATAGCGGTACAGCAGCAGGCCCAGCAGGCCAAAGCCCAGCACCGCGCAGTACTGACCGGGGTTCTTGAGCACGCCGAACGACCAGCTGCCGGTGTCGCTGTCCTGCACCGGCACCACCGCAAAGGCCACCGTGGCGATCATCAGCCAGCTGATGCCGCGGGCCGGGCTGTCCAGATCGGTGTTGTGGTCTTCCAGCGCGTTCACGGTCATTGCGGCCAGCACCAGCACCGGCATATAGTACCAGCGCGCATAGTAGCTGGAATTGAGGGCGTAGAACGCACTGTTCAGGATGGGCACCAGTGCGAACACGGCGCAGGTGCCCACGATGCGCTTTTTACTGTCGCCGCACTTGGCTTTCCAGTAGGCCACGGCACCGGCCAGACTGCACAGCGGCAGATAGGCCGACATGCTGGTCCACTTGATCACGCCCTCCGACCAGATGGATGTGAGGTAGGGAGAATCCGGCGGCATGATCCAGCTGACGAGAATTGCAAGGTACTGCTGCACCTTGCTGTAGGTCAGAAAGCCCCAGCCGGAGGAAAGGTCGATGGTGCGCGGGTTCTGCAAAATGGAGAGCACCGCAGGCACCAGCAGGATGCTGCCCATGGCAACGCCCAGCAGGCTTTCAAAGGCCAGCAGCCCGAACTTTTTTGCAGTGAGACGGAAGTCCCTTGTGCTGAGCTTGCAGATGAAGTAGATGGCCAGAAACACCACCTGACCGATGAAGAAGAAGTAGTTGTTGACAAGGTTCACCGCCACCCAGAACGCAAACCAGCTGCGGCGGTCGTTGTAAAGGGCCTCGTCCAGCGACCACAGCAGATACGGGAACAGCGCCACCACATCTACAAAGTGGTTGAAGAACACATTGTATACCGTAAAGCCGGAGAAGGTATACAGACAGGCTCCCAGCACGGCGTAGTCGATATTTTTGACGTAGCGGCGCAGATACAGGTACGCACCGCCGCCCGCCACGGCAAACTTGAGCACCAGCAGCGGCACCATGAGGTAGGGCAGCCACCCCTGCGGGAAGAGCAGCGAGAACCAGAAGAACGGCGAGCCGTACAGGTAGAACGAATAGGCGTTCATCACGCCGCTGCCAAGGTCGGTAGCCCATGAGAAGGTATTGTGCACCGAGGTGAACGCACTGTCCGGGTAGCCTGCGCCCTTGATAAAGCCGTTCATATAGCGGTAAAAGCTGATCTGCTGGCTGTTGAAATCGCCTGCATAGTGGAAAAAGCCGCCGTCGATGATATAAAACGGCAGAAAGAACAGGGCCGCCGTGAGGGCACACAGGCCCACCGTCAGCCAGAATTTATCCTTTTTTTGTCCCAGCAGCTGCGGCTGCCGGGCAGTACCAGACCGCTCCATGGTTTCCTCTTTTCTCTGCCAAAGCGGCAGAAAGTTGGTTTGTTCTAGTATAGCACGAACACTGCGCAGAAAAAAGGGCTTGACAACGCTCTGCCGGACAGGTATGTTGGAGAAAAAAGGAGGAAGCTGCCATGCTGTACCCGTTCAGCGCCCTGCTGGCGCGCATGAAATATATTACCCGCTGGAGCCTGATGCACTCCACCCGGGCCGAATCTCTCAGCGAGCACACCTGCGATACCGCCCTGCTGGCCCACATGCTTTGCCTGATCGCACGGCGGTACACCGGCACGCCTTGCCGCCCCAAAACGGTAGCAGTGGCGGCGCTGTACCACGACGCGCCGGAGATCATTACCGGCGACATGCCCACACCGGTCAAGTACAGCAGCCCCACCCTGCGGGATGCCTACAAGGCGTTGGAAACCGAGAGCGTGCGCTGCATGACCGGCCTTCTGCCGGACGAGTTGAGCGAAGAGCTGTCCCCGTTCATCTCCGGGGAACTGCTCACCACCGAGGAAAAGCGCCTGCTGAAGGCCGCCGACCGGCTGAGCGCCCTCATCAAATGCATGGAGGAGCAGCGCAGCGGCAACCACGAGTTTGACGCGGCGCTGGCCCAGCAGAAAGCGGCCCTGCAGGCCATGCACTGCCCGGAAGCCGACTGGTTCATAGAGCACTGTCTGCCCTGTTACACCCAGAATCTGGATGAGCTGACCCGGCAGCAGTAATATTTCCCTTACGGAAACGGCACCTCGCGCACGTCGTCCGGGTCGATGCCCGCTTTGCGCTGCTCTTCAAAAACAGCATCGATCAGCTCGTCTAGATCTTCCAGATGGGTCAGGGTGCAGCAGTAGCGGCGCAGATTGGCCGCACCTTTCAGCCCCTTCATATAGTGCATGGTCTGAGAGCGGGCCTGCGGCATGGCGACGAACTCGCCCTTCTGCTCCACCATCTCCTCCACCTGACGACGCAGCGCATTCATGCGGGCCTGCAGGTTGGGTGCCTTGGGTGCGGGCAGGCCTTCAATGGCGGCGTTCACCCGCTCAAAGAGCCACGGGTCGCCCAGCGCGCCCCGGGCGATCATCACGCCGTCACAGCCGGTGGCCTGCATCATCTCCACCGCATCCTCTGCCGAGTGGATGTCGCCGTTGCCCAGCACCGGCACTCTGACGGCATCCTTCACCCGGGCAATGATCTCCGGGTCGATGCCGGGGGTGTACATCTGCTCCCGGGTACGGGCGTGCACCGCAATGAGGGCTGCGCCGGCCTGCTCACAGGCCTTGGCACACTCCACTGCAGTGATGTGGTCGGCATCCCAGCCCTTGCGCATTTTCACGGTGACAGGCCGTTTTGTATTTGCCACAACCTGCTCCACGATGCGCCCGCAGCGGTCCGGGTCCAGCATCAGCTTGCTGCCTGCGCCGCCGGAAACGATCTTGGGGGCCGGGCAGCCCATGTTGATATCCACAAAGTCGAACTCGTACTGTTTGATGGCGGCGGTGGCTTCGCCCATGATCTCGGGCACTTCGCCAAAGATCTGCACGCCATAGGGTGCACCGTTGGGTTCGGCCTTGAGCAGGCTCACCGTCTTGTGGTCGCCGTACACCAGCGCCCGGCTGGACACCATTTCGCTCACAGTAAAGCCTGCACCGTGCTGGGCCATCAGGCGGCGGCAGGGTGCATCCGTAAAGCCCGCCATCGGGCCGAACACCGCCCGGTGCGGCAGGATGATATTGCCGATTTTCAAAGGTTCCATTGGTTGTTCCTCGCTGTTATCGAAAAAAGCTCCCCCGCAGGGGAGCCAGATTTTTGGGGTACGAACCCTCTCAGTCACGGCTTGCGCCGTGCCAGCTCCCCCGAAAGGGGGAGCCCTTTCATCTGCCCGAAACAGGCTTCTTGCGGGTGAAGAAATCGTTTATCTTCATAGCGCATAAAGCTCGCCCTTCGGGAGAGCTGGCAAAACCGTAAGGTTTTGACTGAGAGGGTTTTTTGCATGTTACATCTTCTCCGGCACGTTGATCTTGAACATGGTCAGCACGTTGAAGATGGCATTCTTCACGCCGATGCACAGGGCCAGACGTGCCTGCTGCACAGCGGGGTCTGCGCCCTGAATGCGGCAGCTGCCGTAGAAGCGGTGGAAGGCACTGGCCAGATCAATGACAAAGCGGTTGATGCGGCTGGGGTCGTACTTCTCGGCCGCCATGACGATCTCCTGCGGGAAGGCTGCCAGCATCCGGATCAGATCCATCTCGGAAGGCTCGGTGAGCAGGGTGGCATCCACCTTCTCGGCACCGGCAAACTGCACGCCCTCGCTCTCCATCTTTTTCAGGATGGAGCAGATGCGGGCATGGGCATACTGCACATAGTACACGGGGTTATCGTTGTCGGTCTTGACAGCCTGATCGAGGTCAAAATCGATGCCGCTGCCTGCGTCGTGCATATTGAACAGGAAGCGTGCGCTGTCGATGGGCACCTCTTCCAGCAGGTCGGTCAGAGTGATGGCATTGCCGGTGCGCTTGGACATCCGCACAGGCTGGCCGTCGCGCATCAGGTTGACCATCTGCATCAGCACAACGTCCAGATCTTCGCCGTTCAGGCCGATGGCATCCATGGCACCCTTCATGCGGGCCACATGGCCGTGATGGTCTGCACCCCAGACATCGATGGCCTTGGCAAAGCCGCGGGTGGCCAGCTTATTGTAGTGGTAGGCGATATCGGCGGCAAAGTAGGTGGGGATGCCGTTGGCACGGACGAGCACTTCGTCCTTGGCTTCCTCCTCGGTTCCGTCCTCGGTCTTTTTCTTGTTCACCGTGCCGTACTTGGCAGCGTACTGGGCGCTGCGGTACATGATGGCACCGTCCTCCGCCTTATAGCATGCGCCCAGCTCCAGCAGCTTATCCACCACGGCCTTCACCGCGCCGGACTCGTGCAGGGTGCTCTCATGGAACCACACATCGTAGTCGATGCGGTACTTGCCCAGATCGCGCTTGAGGGCAGCAATGTTCTTGGGCAGAGCGTAGGCCACCAGTGCGTCCTTCAGGGCGGCAAAGGCCTCGCTCTCGAACAGAGTCTCCTCGTCCATTCCCTTGCAAGCGGCAACGTACTTGTCGCCGTTCAGCTCGGCAAACTCACCGGCCAGCACCTTGATGTCGCCGCCCTGATAGCACTCGGCGGGCAGCGGATAGGCTTCCTCACCGCAGTATTTCTGCAGGTAGCGCACGGCAAGGCTCTTGCCGAACTTCTGGATCTGGTTGCCGGCATCGTTGATATAGAACTCACGGGTCACATCATAGCCGGACCAGTCCAGCACAGCGGACAGACAGTCGCCCAGAGCACCGCCGCGGGCGTTGCCCATGTGCATAGGGCCGGTGGGGTTGGCGGAAACGAATTCCACATTGTACTTGGCGCCCTTGCCGTGATCGGTGCGGCCATACTCCTTGTTGGAGCAGGCACCCAGCACCACACTGGCCCAGAAGGACGGAGCCAAAAACAGGTTGATGAAGCCGGGGCCAGCCACTTCCACCTTGGCAAACACACTGTTCTCGATGGAGGGCAGATGTGCCAGCAGCGCATCCGCGATCATCTTGGGAGCCTTGCGCCAGCTGCGTGCACCGGCCATGGCGATGTTGGAGGCGATATCGCCGTTCTTGGTATCGGCGGGGATCTCCACGATGAAGGCGGGCAGCTCAGCTTCCGGCAGAGCACCATCGGCCATGGCGGCCTTGGCAGCAGCGGTCAGCAGAGCGCGTGCCTCGTCCAGCGCAGCCTGACGGGGGTTATAGTTCTGGTAGGTCTTTTCAAATTCAGTCATTGGTCTGGTTCCTTTCACAGTCTGGGAAATATCTCAGTTTACGTGGGTCACGGTCACTTCAAGGCGGTTGCGGCTCACAAGCTCGGCGCTGTTGGCATCCAGCAGGTAGCCGAACTTCGCGGTGCCGCCCTTCTCGGTCAGGCCGCACTCGATCTCGTCGGCGGTCACGCCCAGCGTCATGGAGCCGTAGCCTGTCTCGTAGTGGCAGAGGTTGCGCTTGCCTTTTTCGATCAGCAGCTGGGTGCCGGCCCCGCCGCCCTTGCCAAACCGCAGCATCGCCACGCGGCTGCCGTCGGCGGCAATTTTCAGGGTGGTAGTGCAGCCCTCGTAGCCGGTGGTCTCGGTCTCTTTATAGGTAATGTAGTAGCTGCCGCCCTTCTGCACGAACTGGCCGCGGGTCATCAGCTCCACAAACTCTTCCTTTTCTTCCTGCTCCACAGGCTCTTTCACATGCTGCTCAATGCGGCTCTTGATGCGGATGATATAATCTTCCTTCAGCGGTTTGCTCACGTTTTTCTGTCCTTATCAATATTTATCAATGGCGATCTGATCCACCGGGCCGCCCTTGTACTCGCCCAGGAACAGGTCTGCCGTCTGCACAAAGCTGTCCGGCACATCGCTCACGTAGAAGTGCGCCTGACCCTCGTGCTCCTGTGCAGCGCGCAGGCCGCGCTCGGAGAGCATCTGTTCCAGATGGTGGGCGGCGGTCTTGGCCGGATCCACCAGCGTCACGCTCTGGCCCATGAACTCGCCGATCATGGTCTTGAGCAGCGGGTAGTGGGTGCAGCCCAAAATCAGGGTGTCTACACCGGCCTCACGCACCTCGGTCAGGTACTGAGCGATCACCAGCTTCGTCACCTGCTGTCGGCTCTCCTCGCTGTGGTCCACGTAACCGGCCTCCACCAGCGGCACGAACAGCGGGCAGGCCTGCGCGGTGATCTCCACCCCCGGTACCAGCTGACGCAGCAGCTTTTCGTAGCTGCGGGAGCGGATGGTGGCAGCGGTGCCGATCACGCCGATGCGGCGGTTGCGGGTAGCAAAGGCTGCTTCCCGGGCGGCAGCATCCACCACGCCCAGATAGGGCACCGGCAGCTTTGCCGCTTCTGCAGCCGGGTAGGTGCTGGACACGGTGCCGCAGGCCGCCATGATGCACTTTACATTTTTAGAAAGCAGGAATGCCACGTCCTGACGGGCATACTGCAGGATGGTCTCCGGGCTGCGGCTGCCATAGGGCACGCGGCCGGTATCTCCAAAATAGATGATCTCCTCGTGGGGCAGGCGCTTGCGCAGCTCCCGCACACCGGTCAGGCCGCCAAGGCCGCTGTCGAATACGCCGATCGGGCGGTTATCCATGCTGCTTTTCCTTCCTTTCCAGCGCCAGCGCGATCAGCCGGTCGATGAGCTGCGGCACCGGCAGGCCCTCGTGCTCCATCAGCTTGGGGTACATGCTGATGGACGTGAAGCCCGGGAAGGTGTTGATCTCGTTGATCAGCACCCGGCCAGTACCCTTTTCCACAAAGAAATCGCAGCGGGCAAGGCCCTCGCAGTTCAGGGCAGTGTAGGCCATGGCGGCGTAGGTCTTCACCTCGTCCAGCTTTGCTTCCGGCAGGTGAGCCGGGATGACGGTCTGGCTCACGCCGTTCTTGTACTTGTCGTCGTAGGTATAGAACTCGGCACCGGCAAGGATCTCGCCCGGACGGGTAGCCACGGCGGGGTCGGAGCCGATCACGGCGCACTCCACTTCCTGTCCGTCCACAAAGGCTTCAAACACCACCTTGCGGTCGTTTTCCAGTGCAAGGTCGATGGCCTTTTTCAGCTCGTCACGGCTGGACACCTTGGAGATGCCCACGCTGGAACCGGCGTTTGCGGGCTTGACGAACACGGGCCAGCCCAGCTTCTTTTCCACACCCTCGCACACGCCTTCCAGATCGGACTCGATCTCCCAGCGGTCGGCAGCCAGCCATCTGGTGTGGGGCACACCGTTGGCCTCGAACAGAGCATTGGCCACGGCTTTGTCCATGCACACCGCGCTTGCCAGCACGCCGCAGCCCACGTAGGGGATGCCGGCCAGCTCCAGCAGGCCCTGCACCGTGCCATCCTCGCCCCACAGGCCATGGAGCACCGGGATGACCACATCCACATGCACTTTTTCCACATGGCCTTCCGGGGTGAACAGGATCATGCCGTGGTCGGCGCGGTCCGGACTGATGACGCAGGCCATGTTGCCTGCCAGCTCTTCCCAGCTGCCATCGGCCATCTGGGCGGCCGTGGCCTCGGTGTACAGCCAGCGGCCCTCCTTGGTGATGCCCACAGTGAGCACCTCATATTTTTCACGGTCAATGTTGTTGACGAAGTTGCCCACAGAAACGCGGCTGACCTCGTGCTCGCTGGACATACCGCCGAACAGCAGCACAACGCACATTTTTTCAGACTGCATGATAACTCTCTCCTATTTATAAAGCCCAAGACCTGGGTGGGATATAACCGGTAAAAATGCCGTTCTGGCTTATTATACAATATCTATGCGCGCGATGCAAGCAGAATGCCAAAAAGCTGCCGGTGGGTAAAAGAGATATTTTTCAAAAAAACTTTCCAAAAATCGAAGATTTCCGCTTGACGGATGGAAAAGTGCGTGGTACAATGATATCACCTCTTTTGCGGGGTTATTAAGTGCGCCTGTTTTACAGGTAACACCCGCAACCCGAGGGAGGTTCAAAACAACCGTTATAATGGAGGTGTCAACAAATGACCGTTAAAATCACTCTGGCCTGCACCGAGTGCAAGCAGCGCAACTACAACACCACGAAGAACAAGAAGAACAACCCCGATCGTCTCGAGATGAAGAAGTATTGCCGTTTCTGCAAGAAGCACACCGTTCATCGCGAAACCAAGTAAGAAAGGCGGACGCATCATGGCAGACAAAACCGAGAACAAGCCGGGCTTTGTGGCCAGAGCAAAGGCCGCTGTGAAGAACTTCTTTGGCAAGTGTGCCAAGTTCTTCCGCGACACCAAGAGCGAGCTGAAGAAGGTGGTGTGGCCGTCCAAAGAGGACGTTAAGACCAACACCGTCGTCGTGCTCGTGACCGTCGCCATCGCAGCGGTCGTGATGATCCTGCTGGATGCCATCTTCGGCGGCATCCTGGGCCTGATCATCGGCGCCTGAGAATCATCTTGAAACGGAGGGCAGACCAAAATGGAAGAACAATCCAATGAGGCACTTTGGTATGTAGTGCATACCTATTCCGGCTATGAGAACAAGGTCGCGAACGACCTGCAGACCATGGTGGAGAACCGTCATCTGCAGGATCTGATCTGCGATATCAAGGTTCCCGTCGAGATGGTTCCCGAAATTGACAAGAACGGCAAGCAGAAGATGGTGGAGCACAAGCTCTTCCCCGGCTACGTTCTGGTCAAAATGGTGATGAACGACGATACCTGGTACGTGGTGCGCAATACGCGCGGCTGCACCGGCTTCGTCGGCCCCGCATCCAAGCCCGTTCCCCTCTCTGCTGAAGAAGTAGAGAAGATGGGCGTGGAAAAGGCTGCACCTCTGGCAGTCGACTTCAACGTCGGCGACACCGTGCAGATCACCGCCGGTCCTCTGGAAGGCTTTATGGGCCTTGTGGAGGAGATCGATACCGAGAACTTCAAAGTGAAGCTCAAGGTCAACATGTTCGGCCGCGAGACCCCCGCAGAGGTGGAGATCGGTCAGGTCGAGCTGCCGTAACCAACCGGCACAAATCGTTTACCAAGGTAAGACCGCAGTGCGGTTCTTATAGAGCGTGTGCACTGTGCACATGCTCGTGGGAGGCACGGAGACACCGTGCCGCAACTCACCACAGATTTTTGGAGGTGCATTTATTATGGCACAGAAAGTTACTGGCTACATTAAGCTGCAGATCGAGGCCGGCAAGGCAACTCCGGCTCCCCCTGTTGGCCCTGCTCTGGGTCAGAAGGGTGTCAACATCATGGCATTCACCAAGGAGTTCAACGAGCGTACCAAGAACCAGATGGGTTATGTGATCCCCGTCGTCATCACTGTGTATGCTGACCGCTCCTTCAGCTTCATCACCAAGACTCCTCCGGCAGCCGTTCTGATCAAGAAGGCAGCTGGCATCAACACCGCTTCCGGCAAGCCCAACAAGGAAAAGGTTGCTTCTCTGACCGCCGCTCAGGTGGAAGAGATCGCCAAGACCAAGATGCCCGACCTGAACGCTGCTTCTCTGGAAGCTGCATGCAGCATGGTTCGCGGCACCTGCCGTTCCATGGGTGTCACCGTCGAGGGCTGAGACATAAACAGTGGGAGGGCATAAAACTGCCCGCATGACCACACAGGAGGATATACAATGAAACATGGCAAGCACTATGTCGACGCTGCAAAGCTGGTCGATTCTACTAAGGCATATGATGTGAACGAGGCTCTGGAGCTGGCTTGCAAGACCGCTTCTGCCAAGTTCGACGAGACCGTTGAGCTGCACGTCCGTCTGGGCGTTGACGGCCGTCACGCTGACCAGCAGGTCCGCGGCGCTGTCGTTCTGCCCAACGGCACCGGCAAGACCGTCCGCGTCTGCGCAATCGCCAAGGGTCCCGCAGCTGCCGCTGCTGAGGCTGCTGGCGCTGATATCGTCGGTGATGACGAGCTGATCGCAAAGATCGCCGGCGGCTTCATGGATTTCGACGTTGTCGTGACCACTCCCGATATGATGGGCCGCGTTGGCCGTCTCGGTAAGGTCCTGGGCCCCCGCGGCCTGATGCCGAACCCCAAGGCCGGCACCGTTGCTCCCGACCTGGGCAAGGCTGTTTCCGAGGCCAAGGCTGGTAAGATCGAGTACCGTCTGGACAAGCAGAACATCATCCATGTGCCCGTGGGCAAGGCTTCTTTCGGTGCAGAGAAGCTGTACACCAACCTGGACACTGTGATGGAGGCTATTGCCAAGGCAAAGCCCGCTGCAGCAAAGGGTACCTACTTCAAGAGCGCTACCATCGCCACCACCATGGGCCCTGGCATCCGTCTGAACACCCTGAAGTACGGTGTCTGATTTGAAGTTCTGATCGTTTTTCTGCCGTTCGTATGGGCGGCAGAAAAATTTTGTCAGAAAATTTCAAAAAAAGACTTGACAACTCCGCACGTTTGCGGTAAAATAATCATGCTGTTTTTGAGACAGCAGGTACTGGAGTCCAGTGTAAGGCTATGCCGCCTGCCGAGAAACGTGCGTAAAGTTGTTTTATGCTTCTTTCTCGACCAAGTGCGGGAAAGAGGCTTTTTTCATACTTGCTCCGGTTTTCGATACAAGTTTTTGAAACGAGGTGAAACCGAATGCCCAGTGCAAAGATTCTTTCTGAAAAGCAGGCTTATGTCGCTGATCTGAAGGCAAAGTTTGAGAGTGCGGTTTCCGGCTGCGTCGTCGCTTACGGCGGCATTAACGTCGAGAACGACACCAAGCTCCGTAAGGAGCTGCGTGAGGCAGGCGTCGATTACATGGTCGTGAAGAACACCATGCTGCGTCTGGCTGTCAAGGGTACCTCTCTGGAGGGCCTGGCTGAGCAGTTCAAGGGCGATACCGCTATCGCTTTTGCTCACGAAGCGGATCCCATGTCCGCTGCCCGCATCCTGTGCAAGTATCAGGATGGCGATAAGTCCAAGAAGTTCGTCGTGAAGGCTGGCTTCATGGAAGGCAAGGTCATGGACGCTGCCGAGACCAACGCAATCGCAAAGCTGCCCAACCGCGAAGGCATGCTGTCCATGTTCGCAGGCGCCCTCACCAGCACTCTGTCTGGTCTGGCCGTTGCAATGCAGGCTTATGCCGACAAGCAGGAGGAGCCTGCAGCCTGATTGCTGCATGACCGCTGCTTAAACAAAACAAGAAACTAACAAACAAAACCATTGATATTGGAGGGTTACTACTATGGCTTCTGAGAAGATTACTGCCATCATCGACTCCGTTAAGGAGCTGTCCGTTCTGGAGCTGAAGGAACTGATCGACGCTTACTGCGAAGAGTTCGGTGTTTCCGCTGTTGCTGCTGCTGCTCCCGCTGCTGCTGGCGCTGCTGCTGCCGCTGAGGAAGAGAAGACTGAGTTCGATGTCATCCTGGCTGAGGCTGGCGCTACCAAGATGCAGGTCATCAAGCTGGTGAAGGAGATCACCGGTCTGGGCCTGAAGGAAGCTAAGGCTATCGTCGATGGCGCTCCCAAGGCTGTCAAGGAGAAGGTCTCCAAGGCTGAGGCTGAGGACATCCAGAAGAAGCTGACCGAGGCTGGCGCTAAGGTCGAGGTCAAGTAATTGAACCTCTTCTGAGAGTCGTTCATTCTTGAACAATGAGGTGCCCGTACCGAAAGGTGCGGGCATCTTTTTTTGTTGTGCAAAATTATTAGCAGCCTCGCCCTCTCCGTCATTGCTGACGCAATGCCACCTCTCCCAAAGAGAGAGGCCTTGGCATGGCGGCAAAGTTTCCGGCTCAAGTGCAAAGTGTGCGGGAGAGCTGCCGAACAAAGTGAGGCTAAGATGGCGAGCCCGTGATCCAAATGCAATTCGCCTTTTCTGCATTCAAAAACTATGCTATACTGTTCTCAACAGGAGGAACGGCAGAGCCTTTGTCCCCTCTGCCGCAAAAAGAGAGTTTATGGAACACCGCAACTGGAACAAAAACAACATCCGCACTTCCCTTTTGGGTTACGGCTGTATGCGTTTTCCCACCAAAGCCGACGGCACCATTGACGAAGAGCGCGCCGAAGCTTTGCTGAACACCGCTAAGGCCGCCGGTGTCAACTACTTCGATACCGCCTATCCCTATCACAACGGCCAGAGTGAGCCGTTTGTGGGCCGCGTGATCGCCAAATGGGACCGCAGCAGCTTTTATCTTGCCACCAAAATGCCGCTGTGGAAATGCAAAAGCCTGGACGATGCCAAGCGCATTTTTGAAGAGCAACTGCAGCGGCTGGGCGTGGACTACATCGACTTCTACCTGCTGCACTCCCTGCACAAGGCCCGGTACGAAAAGGCAAAAGCCATGGGCCTTGTGGACTGGCTGTGGCAGCAGAAGGCCGCAGGACGCATCCGGAACTTTGGGTTTTCCTGCCATGACAACTCTGCCGGATTTGAGTATATTCTGCGCGACCAACCGTGGGATTTCTGCCAGCTGCAATACAATTATCTGGACCGGGACGACCGTGCCGAGGAGATCAGCGGTGACCGGGGCTATCAGCTGACCGAAGAATGCGGCGTGCCGCTTATCATCATGGAGCCCATCAAGGGCGGCACGCTGGCATCCCTGCCTGCAGACGCCGCCGCACCGCTGCACGCCCTGCGTCCGGATGCCACCGATGCCTCCTGGGCGCTGCGCTGGGTGGGCAGCCACAAAAACGTGCATGTGATCCTCTCCGGCATGAGTGCTGAGGATCAGCTGACCGACAACCTTGCCACCTTTGGCCATTTTGAACCGCTTTCCCCCGCCGAGAATGCCGCTGTGGAAAGCGTAGCCAACGAGCTGCACCGCCGCATCAAGATTGGCTGCACCGGCTGCCGGTACTGTATGCCCTGCCCCATGGGGGTGGACATCCCGGACAATTTCAGCATCTGGAACAAGCTGGGCATGTTCGGCCAGAAGGATGCCATCAAAGCCCAGTGGACCACCTGCTTCCCGGACAGCGAAAAGGCCCTGCACTGTGTGCGCTGCGGTAAGTGCGAAGCCGTCTGCCCGCAGAAGCTGCCCATCCGCGATTCTCTGGCACAACTGCAAAAGGAGCTGGACGCACTGTAACTCCTTCCGTCATCGCTGCGCGATGCCACCTCCCTCAAAGAGGGAGGCTTTAAGGCCCCATCTCTGAGGGGGCTGTCGCCGCAGGCGGCTGGGGGAGTTTCATAACAAAAAAGACCGTCACACGTTTTTCGTGCAACGGTCTTTTTTATGCAGTTCTTACCACAGCCGGATGACCTTGATCACGCCTTCCGCCTTATCGCGGGCCAGCTCCAGATGGTGCTGCAGGGAATCTGCAGCACTGTCCCAGTTGTCGGCCAGAGCGGCATCCAGAATTTCCAGATGTTCGTCACAGGTCTGCTCCTGATTGATCATGCTCACCTTGCCGGTCATGATGCGGAAGCGGGTGTTCAGACCGGTGATGCGGTCATACGCCGAACGCAGGTACTTGTTGGGCAAAGTGCTCATGAGCAGTTCGTGGAACTCATCGTCCGACTCGCAGAAGTCGGTGATGCTGTCCGGGTGATGCATCAACTCGGCAAATGTCTCCAGCTGTTCCCGCGGGATGCCGCTGCCATAAGTACGCAGGGCGTAAGGCTCCACCAGCAGGCGCATCTCGAACATGCTGTGCACATCCTCCTCGGTGATGCCGGAAACCATCAGGCCCTTCTTGGGCAGAATGGTGATCAGGCCTTCCTGCTCCAAGCGGCCAAGGGCATCCCGCATGGGGGTGCGGCTGATGTTGCCCATCTCGGCACAAAGCTTCTGCTCGTTCAAAAACTCGTTGGGCCGGTACTCGCAGTTCAGGATCTTGGTCTTAAGGTACTGGTATGCCTGCAGCTTCAGGCTCGTTTTGGTCTGCGACTCCATTTCTTTCATGTTCTGCACAACTCCTATTCCCTTTTCCCTTGCAAAGAAAAAGGTTCTTCTCCTATAATACTCTGGGGCGCATGCTTTCTAACTTCAAAGCATCTTGTATTCTTGCTGCAATCCAAGTAGTATTCCAGTTCTATTATTTCATAATAGGGCAATTATTACAATACTTTTTTGTGAACTTTAGCGCGTTTTATGTTTTATCTAATTTTTATGTCCCATTTTTGCCAAAATTAACAAGTTTTTTTGTGCTTGTAGCCAATGCCGCTTCTTTTGGCCCGGTTCTTTTGCATCCAATGCAAAAATATGCTACAATGTAAAAAATATTGAAAAGGGTGTGGATCTCTCTTATGGCACGAAGCGACGGCTACAATACCAAGACCCGTCAACTGATTTTAGATTATCTCATCAACAACCGGCAGCACGCGGTGAGTGCTTCCAACATTCTGGAGCATCTGGAAGAGCAGGGCGCAAGCCCCAACCCCACCACGGTGTACCGCTATCTGGACAAGCTGGCCGGGGAGCAGCGCATCATGAAATACGTTGCCGACAAGGGCGAAAAAGCCGTGTTCCAGTACGTGGACGAGGGCCGCCACTGCCGGGAGCATCTGCACCTCAAATGCGTGCAGTGCGGGCGCATCTATCATCTGGACTGCCACTTCATGGACGAGGTGCGCGCCCACCTGATGGCAGAGCATGGCTTTACCCTGCAGTGCGAGGGCAGCGTTCTGTATGGTTTGTGCCGCCACTGCGCCCAAAAAGAGGAACAGTCCGACTCTGATGGTCAAACCGCACAAAAATGCGCCTGCTGTGTTGACACGGACAAAAAGCCGTGATACAATGCATGCAAGAAAAAGCGTTGACCGGGAAAAGTAAGGTTTCAATGTCCTCTTTCAGAGAGTGCGGGTAGGTGGAAGCCGCGCAGAGAGCGAAACCCGAACGAACACCCGCAAGCTTCCCCCTGAACCTGTTTGTGCAGCAGTAGGGGCCGACGTGCGCCGCTCGTTATCGCGGCAGTGCTTTCAACGGGGAGAGCGCACAAAAGTGACTGGCATGGTTTTATGCCGGTAATTTAGGTGGCACCACGGATACGGCAGCTTATTCGTCCTAGCGATTGGGATGAATGAGTTGCCGTATTTTTTATTTAAAAAGAGGGGTAAGAAATATGTGTTGTGTTATGGGCTATACCGGGCACGATCTGAGTGCCGCCAAATTCAAGGAATACCTGCTGCGCACGGTCATGCGCGGCCCGGACGACCAACGTGTGGTGGAAGGGCCTTTCGGTCTGATGGGCTTTGGCCGCCTTGCCATCATGGGCCTGACCCCGGAAGGCATGCAGCCGTTCTACCGCGGTGCCGATTGCGTGGTGTGCAACGGCGAGCTGTACGGCTTCCGCTTTGAGAAAGAGATCCTCAAGCGCCGCGGCTACAAGTTCCAGTCCGACTGCGACTGCGAGATCCTGCTGCCGCTGTACTATGAGTACGGTCTGGATATGTTCCGCCACATGGACTCCGAGTTCGCGCTTATCATGTACGATTCCCGCAAGGACCGGCTCATCGCCGCCCGCGACCCCATCGGCATCCGTCCGCTGTTCTACGGCTACTCCAAGTCCAGCCACCAGATCGCATTCGCCTCCGAGATGCAGAACCTCATTGGCTGGTGCGACGACATCCGGCCCTTCCCCATCGGCAGTTACTACTGCGATGGCCGCTTCGTCCGCTATGAGGACATTGCCGATGTGCCCGTCCCCATGCAGGACGACATGGACACCGTGCTGCGGAACATCCGCGAAAAGCTGATCGCAGGCGTAGAGAAGCGTCTAGACGCAGATGCCCCTGTGGGCTTTCTGCTCTCCGGCGGTCTGGATTCCTCGCTGGTGTGCTCCATTGCCGCCAAGAAGCTTGGCAAGCCCATCCGCACCTTTGCCATTGGCATGGACACCGATGCCATCGATCTGAAATATGCGCGCCAGACCGCAGAATATCTGGGCAGTGAGCACCACGAGATCATCATCAACCGGGATATGGTCATCAACAGTCTGGAAGAGGTCATCCGCCTGCTGGGCACCTGGGACATCACCACCATCCGCGCCAGCATGGGCATGTACCTGCTGTGCAAGGCCATCCACGAGCAGACCGATGTCCGGGTGCTGCTGACCGGCGAGATTTCCGATGAGCTGTTCGGCTACAAGTACACCGACTACGCCCCCACCGCCGATGCCTTCCAGCAGGAGAGCCAGAAGCGCATCCGTGAGCTGTACATGTACGATGTGCTGCGCGCCGACCGCTGCATCTCCTCCAACAGCATCGAGGCCCGCGTGCCCTTTGGTGATCTGGATTTTGTGCGTTACGTCATGGCCATTGACCCGGAAAAGAAGCTGAACAGCTACGGCAAGGGCAAGTATCTGCTGCGCAAGGCCTTTGAGGGCGATTGGCTGCCGCCGGAGATCCTGTGGCGCGAAAAGGCCGCCTTCTCAGATGCTGTAGGCCACAGCATGGTGGACGATATCAAGGAGTATGCCGAAAGCCTTTACACCGACGAGGAGTTCCAGCTGCGCCGGGCAAACTATTCGGCCCACTGCATGCCGTTCACCAAGGAAAGCCTGTTTTACCGCGAAATTTTCGAGAAGTACTACCACGACCAGAGCCGCACCATCGTGGGCTTCTGGATGCCCAACAAGGCATGGCCGAACTGCAACGTCAACGACCCCTCGGCCCGCGTGCTGGCAAACTACGGTGCTTCCGGTGTGTAACGCCAGACCATTTTGAATGCGCTCCGCTTTGCTTTGCGCATGAATAGCGGAAAGAATATTCTATAATTTGTAGATCGGGAAAATCTGCGGATTTTCCCGATCTACTTTTTCACGAGAGGGAACCCTCTCCGTCATCGCTGCGCGATGCCACACTCCCCCTTTTGTCCCCTGCGGTGACATCTTCCCCCGGCGCGGGGGAAGTCTTTCCTCAAAAGGAGAGGCCTTGGCAAAGAGATGAAGTTTGCGTGGGCTGCCAAAGGCTCTCCCTTTGGGAGAGCTGTCAAGGCCGATAGGCATTGAATGAGAGGGCGAGCCCGCTATCCGCCGCGCCGCGCTTTCACAGAAAGCGGCGCTGCAGCTGCCCCCTGCCGTACAAGCTCCATCTG
>OIYW01000924.1_pt1 | contig 22879 bp, 18 predicted proteins | sample 1588351 | NCBI WGS metagenome assembly OIYW01 (sample SAMN03283268) | human gut metagenome | biome: human-associated habitat; material: feces | host: Homo sapiens | place: USA | collected 2013 | reverse complement strand
AATGAGGACATGCACGCAAGCGTCGAGACGATCTACCAGGCCATCTACGTCCAGGGCAAGGGCGAGCTGAAAGCCGAGCTGAAACGGGCCATGCGCCAGGGCCGCGCCCAACGCAAACCCCGTGGCGGCGCGGGTCGCAGACCCCGGTTCCGGGATCCCATGGTCATGATCTCGGACCGGCCCGCCGAGGTCGAGGACCGGGCCGTCCCCGGCCATTGGGAGGGTGATCTGATCACCGGTTCGGCGAACAGGAGCGCCATCGGCACCCTGGTCGAACGCGCCACCAGGTTCACGATCCTGCTGCACCTGCCCGACGGGCACGACGCAGGCCAGGTCCAGCAGGCCATCGTCCGCAAGATGCGGAACCTGCCCAGGCTCCTGCGCAACTCGCCGACCTGGGACCAGGGTTCGGAACTCGCCCTGCACAAGCAGATCGGCGCGAGCCTGGACATGCGGGTCTACTTCTGCGACCCGCACTCCCCGTGGCAGCGCGGCACCAACGAGAACACCAACGGCCTGTTGCGCCAATACTTCCCCAAGGGCACCGACCTATCCAAATACCCCGAGGACTACCTCGACGCGGTCGCCGAGGAACTCAACGACCGGCCCGCAAGACCCTCGGCTACATGAAACCAAGCGAGAAAATCCTCGAACTCCTCGACACCGCAAGCTAACCTAGAAAACCAAGACAACAACACCAAAAACACCAGGTGTTGCAACCACCGCTAGAATCCGCCCCTGGCATCTTTGCTCTTCATCTATAGGCTACCTCGTGTGGCAACACAACGTGATTGGGCAATCAATTGCTCATCCAGGGATTGGGCAGTACCAGTGATTGGCTGGGGCATGCATCTGTCAATTCAGTGGCTTTAGCATAGCGATGAGCGGATTTGGCAAGTATCCGATTCTCGATATTCTGAAAGGATGACATCACGCCTTGGAATCTGATGTTGTCGCTGCTGTGGGCCTCTCTGGCGGACATACTAGCGGCATTGCACGGTTCCTCATCCGTGCCATCATCGATTGTCTGCTTGCAGGGGGACATACCATGTGCCGAGGAACAATACCATTTTCTTCCCAGAATTGCTGAAGAAGCAGGATACAGCCACCATTAAATGGCATAATTCTTGTTATCATCGACTATCAGAACAGTCAAACGAGAGAAACGATATGTCATCTATTACTTCATCGGCAGAAACACAGGCCAAGCCGAGCAGTTCCAAAGCCAAATCGCAACAGCGGCAGTACATCATACCAGTCGTAGGAAATGTTCTGTCTCGAATCATTCTCTGGACGGGAATCATCGTCTTTTCCTGCATCGGACTGGGCGCATTAATGTTCACAACGTTCTACCCCTCATACACAGAGAAAGCTGAATATCTCACCAATGCGGCGTGGCCTGTTATCGTATTATCCACAGCCGCCATTGCAGTAGTTGCGCTGTTGAACCGATGCAATATTCTGGAACGAATTAATGTCAATGTCCTGTCTTGGATTGTTTGTTGCTACATGATTGTTGCGAGCACCGTATGGGCCATAGCCAGCAACACCTTCCCCGCATACGACTCATTGGATCTTATCAATGCCGCCAAAGAACTCGGCACTGATGATATGCCCATGTGGAACGGCTGGTACATGGAACGATACCCCTATCAAATGCCATTTGTCATGGTCATCCGACTGCTATTGGGAATGGTGGGGGATAGTCAGCTATACATTGCTTTGGAGTTCCTCAACGCCATATGCGCTGGGGCCACGGCATTGTTGCTGGTGCGTCTGTCGCGTCAGCTTTTTTCCGACAAGGCAGCAGTCATGACCGGTCTGTTCTCGTTCTTCTTTCTGCCGCTGTTCCTGTACTCTACCTTTGCATATGGCAACGTCCCTTCATTGCCATTCGCCCTTGCGGCAATCCTATGGCAATCGAAGTTCATGGAAACAAATACTTGGCGTCACGTAATCTTTGCGGCCATGGCTATCACCGTCAGTATCCTGCTGAAATCCACGATGATTGTCGTGCTCATGGCCATGTGTCTTATCTTGCTTATCCATGCGATGGTCAAGCGTAACTGGCATAGCATTGCAGGCATTATCGTGCCGATCGTAGTGTACGCTGCCTGCTCCCATGGTTTCTTCACCGTGATGGAAAAGAAATACGATGTGGTAACGGACAACGGGCTAGGCAAAACCACATGGATCGCCATGGGATTACAGGGAGACGAGTATGGCAACCGTCTACCCGATGCACCTTCATGGGTTACAGGATCAGCCAATCCGGGATGGTACAATGGCTACCCTTGGGGGTGGACAACTGACTACAATCCTGAAGTGGCAGCAGCTGATTCAGAGGAATCTATCAAACGGTCCTTAACAAGATTTGTTCAAAACCCAACATTTGCCATTCGATTCTTTACACAAAAACAGGCAACTATTTGGTTTGATCCCACTTATGAATCACTGGTCAATAGTAATTGGTCTGCAGTACCAAATAACTATGGCTCTGCTCCCATGTCTGACCGTCCTATGACTCACTTAGTTCACTCTGTGTATTATGGCAAAACCAATACGATTATCCTACGCGCCAGTGACGCTTTCCAGTTCCTCACTCTCGCAGCTGCTGTTACCGTACTCATAGGACTGCGTAAACGCTTCCGCATTGAGCAGCTGCTTCCCATCACCGTATGTCTTGGCATTTTCTGCATCTATTTGCTGTGGGAAGCTAAAGCTCAATATGCTATGCCTGCCTATGTGGTGCTGCTGGCATATTCTGGACAAGGGCTTCTCGATATTGCGAACAGAGCTGTACTCCTCATGGGTAAGTTCTCTCGCATTATCACAGGTAAGCATGAGCAAATATCAACACAACTCGCTGCCGATACCGGCATAGACTGATATGAACTGATTTTTGAACCGGCTTGACCATTATCAGCGTTCCGCATTTTCCCTAACTTGATGGGAGATGATGGGATGAAGTGAACTGATTCCTGCTCAGTGGTGTTGGCTTTATTATCCGTTAATGCAATTGCAGGATAAGATATTTCCTGTAAAACGGTAGTGATAATGAAGCCTGCGGTGATTTAAGGTCTTTCTTCTCATAGGTACCCCTATCGGTATGTTACAGGGGTAATTGTGTCGTGTGTTACTGACAAATACAAGTGACATTTTGATAGTGGTATGGAGAGTGATCGCTCTAATTGGCTCCTTACTGGGTTATGCGGAGCGTATGTAATGTCTTGTAGAGCCTGACAAAGCCTCTTTTACCGGGTTGCCGGTGTGACATGCATTGCAAGCATGACGAATGATGTGAAGAAGAGCGGACTGAATACTCAAGCAAAGTGTGAGCCGGTGATAGCATTCGTGCTTCCTTGTTATAACGAGGAAGCAGCGTTGTATGTAACGGCCGACGTACTGAAAAAGAAGGTACACCAGCTAGAGAACTCGCATGCAGTCGCTGAGAATAGTTTTGTTGTTGACGATGGCTCTTCCGATGAAGGTGTGACTTTCTTCTCGACAAAGCCGCTGACTATGATCACCGGCTTGGGTCTGTTCTCGGTGTTTGTTGGAATCGTCATGTTGGTCTACACCCTTATTTCCGTTTTCTCAGGGCATGCCGTTGTTGGTTGTGGTCAATGATGTGTTCCCTGTGGATTCTAGGCGGCTTTATATTACTGGCTCTTGGGATTACCGGTGAATATATTGCGAAAAATTATATGGAGGTCAAGGCTCGACAACGTTATATTGTCGAGACGACGCTCTGAGCAGGCAGTTTGTCTTTTTCGGGAAAGATAGGACTATTACTGAGTGAATAAGTCGGATACGGTTCAGTGGCTCGTAACAAGGACGTATATCTTCAGTCTAGCGGCGGTAGGTGGGTTCGCTATGATGCTGCCGGTCATATATGGTCAAGGGCGAGGATTACCGCTACGGTGCTTGATATTACTTCGACAACCGCACCGGTGCTCTCGATACGCGGCGTGCCATACCTAGTGATCACGTCGGATTCGCTGCAGGAGCGTTTGATAACAAAACAAATCTGGGCGATATCGTTCCGTTCACGTTCTTGGAGACAGCATCGCCGCATGAGTAGGTGCAGCGAACACGTATCCATATACGTCTCGTGAACTGTTCCAGCTTGAGGGAGTCGTCTATTATGAGCTGTCCCATCAGACGGATATGGCCATCAACAGCCTAAGGCGTTATCTGGAGTCGCGCGGTGTACCCATGACCAATGCCAGTGCGCCGGGCAAGGGCTCCTACTCGGGCTATAACTCCATCGGCGATGCGACCCTCGGGCATGAGGGTGTCGCTACCGTGCTGCTTGGAGCGAATGACCGATTGAGGCTGTCGAATAGCGGTGATTCCAAGCGCGAAGCGGAGAGTTAGCTGAATCGCGTTGCCACACGATATGGGTCCGATAGCGTATATGTGTTTGCGAACATCGATCGTTATCCGATCCCAGATCCCTCACCATGGGGCAGGAAAATACGGTATTGCAGGATATCTGCTGGCAGCATGGTTGGCACTTCGCTTTAATGTATTCGGCATTCCGTACAATAGAGCATTCGACGGGAATACCAAGCAGGCGTTATAGTAAGGACAGCATCCACCCGAATTGAATTGCCTCCCACTTCTGTTGTCCAAAAAATGTGAGGCAGTTCAAATCGTATGGGCCAGGTTGTGGTGTGGCGTGCATTGCAGCAATTGCTTGGCCTATAGCGTCCGATAAAACGTCTGACAAGCGGTAGAGAGAACGCGCCAACAAGAGACTTGAGAGAGTATGCAACGTATTAGATTTTTCGATATTGCCAAGGGCATAGCCATTCTGGCTGTGATACTGGGACACAGTGCCATTGAAACGAACCTATTTGTACCCCATCGCACGGCCCAGGTTGTTCTGTCCATCTGTTTTTCATTCCATATGCCGCTTTTCTTCATTCTTTCCGGGTATTTCATGCATCCGGAAAGACGATTCCGCTGGATGAAGGAGGCAAAACAGCTGCTGTTCACCTACGTGGTGACGGCATTGTGCGTGCTTGTCGGCGTGACCTGCATGGCGACGCTCGACCATGAAAGCCGTGCGATTGCCCTTCGACAGTGGGGTATGGCCGCGATATATGGAAGCGGCGATATCTCGAATCTGACGCTCTGGCGAGTAGACCTGAGAATCGGCGCGATCTGGTTCCTGCTCGCACTGTTTTGGGCTCGTCTGCTGCTGCATTGCCTTGCAAGGCTCCCTATTATCCCTGTCTGGGTGGTGCTGTGCTTCGCTGTCGGCTATGTTTCCTCGCGATATGTACTGCTGCCGTGGAGCATTCAATCCGGAATGTGTGCGGTCGCGTTCCTTTATTTGGGGTATCTTGCCAAGAAATACGATGTGCTCGGCATGGTGAAGAGGTTTCCCTGTGTATGGGCTATCGCGTTTGTTATTTGGGTGGTCGACATCGTGCTTTTTGGCGGTATGAGCATGGCCGTCAATAACTATGGTTCGCGCCCTGTCCTGGCTGTAATCGGCAGCATTGCGGGGACATTGTGCGTTGTTGGCATCTCACAGTTGATCGATCGGGTTCCGGCGTTGGGAAGCGCGTTGAGCAACATTGGCCAAGCGAGTCTTGCCATTCTGTGCGTGCACTTGATTGAAGATGACGTATTGTCCTGGCAGATATATCTAGGAGTGTTGCGTACGGTGCTTCCTCAAGTTCCACTGGTTATGCTGAGTTTCATTGGTCGACTGCCGATTGATCTTATCGGTGCCGCGCTGCTGTATCACATTCCGGTGATCAATGAATGGTTTTATCCTCAGCTGACGAAGAAGAAGCATAAGACAAATATGGTTAGTGTAACGGAATAGTCTGAAATATCCGTTTGAGAAGTGTACGCCTTTTCTTCAAGGGTTTACGCTAGTCTATGGAATATGGTTTCGATGAAATTCGCAAATATCCTTCTGGAAACGAACCCTCGCTCTGTCGCTTACCCGGCGCTGTACTGCCGTTCCGATCAGCCTGTTGTTTTCGACGAACAATTTGGCGAGTGGAAGATGTTTAATGCGGGGATCTTCGACTTCAGCACGTATTTCAATTCCTTGTCCGTAATGAAGCTGCGGAAGTACACGCGTGCAACAAGCTTCATGCTGCATCTTGAGCTTAAAGGCGCTGCTTGTGAGGTGCAACAGACCATGGGTGATGCTTTCGCACATGATCCGCTGCCTGTCAAGGGGGTCTCGAAGGTACTGAGCGCTTCTGATGGCTGGCAGGTTGTCGATTTGCCTCTTACAATCACCGATGACATGGTGATTGTCGGTTTCCTCATCAAGACGGAGGGCGCGGTTGCCATTCGTAACAGCTACTACGAGCTTGGCGTCGATGGCGAGTTGAACGACGTTGAGCTGGTGCTGTCCACCACCACCTTCAAGAAGGAAGCGTTCATTGAACGCAACATCGGCCTGGTCAAGGATAAGATCATCAATTCTGGTGATTCGATTGCCGATCATTTTCATATGTATGTGATTGATAATGGTCGTACTCTCGACGTCGAGAAGCTGAGCGGAAACCGCGTCCAGATCGTGCCGAACGACAACGTTGGTGGTGCAGGCGGCTTTACCCGTGGCATGATTACCGCAATGGAACAGATTCCAAAGGCCACGAATATTCTGCTGATGGATGACGATGTAGCGGTCTCCCCGGAAAGCATCAAGCGTACCTATAATCTGCTGCGCATTCTCAAGCCCGAGCATCGTAATGACATGATTAGCGGTGCGATGCTGAACTATGAGGTCGGCGAGGACCAGTGGGAAGACATCGGCAACATGACTCAGCAGGGCACCTTTGCCGGTTGCAAGCCGCCACTGCGTCTGACCCTGTTCGAGGATCTGGTATACAACGAGATGTACACGCCGACCAAGTGGCAGCGGAACAACATGTATGCCGCATGGTGGTACTGCTGCATTCCGATTTCCGTTATTGAGAAGAACGGATTGCCTCTGCCGGTGTTTGTCCGTTGCGATGATGCTGAGTATGGCATTCGTTGCAAGACTGGCTTCATTACTATGAATAGCCTCTGCGTGTGGCATATGTCGTTCTTTGAGCGTTATAACGCGGCGGTGGAACGTTACCAGACTACCCGTAACACCATGATTGCCCAAGCGACTTGTGGCATGGCTCCTGACGCTGACTTTATGCGTGAACTACACAATAATATCCGTCTTGAGTTGAAGAAATTCGGCTATGAAAACGCGGAGTTGTGCTTGGATGCGTTTGAGGATTTCTTGAAGGGCCCGTCCTTCATCAAGAAGCCAGGGCAGTCGGAACAAAGCTTTATGGCGGCAAACCGCAACAAGGAGCAGCTTGTTGATTTTGAAACTCTCCAGTCGCGAGCTGACCAAGATCCTGAACTCGCTGGTTTCAGCATCAAGAACGTTGACAGGCAGCTTATCGATGGAGACAAGTCGCGTAGTTTGGCAGAACGTCTTGAAGATCTGATTACTGATAATAATCAGAGATACATCAAGAAAGACGGTGCTGGATACGCGGTGATTCCGCTGCAGGGATGGCTATATCCTGCTGGAGCGATTCGTGGCAAGCGTAAGCTCGTGGTTCTGGACTGGTACAACCGCAAAGGAACCATTCGAACTAAGGATGTCCAGCGCTATCAGAAGATTAAGAAGCGTTATATGCGTGATCTCAAATACTACAAGGCGAATATTAATCGACTTCGTAAAGAATATACTGCTGCGCGTGCGGAATTGACATCGATTGAGTATTGGAAGAATTATCTCAAGATGGATTAATTTGAGATAATCCGCTAAGCCTAGCCGCATATGCTCATAAGAGCATATGCGGTATTATTTTGCTTTAATACTGAATGAAGGAAGAAGATTATGGTATCTCTGGTAAGGCGCCTGCGTGAAAGGCTTTTCTGGCCGTCTGAGCGTTCTATGCAGAAGCTGATGGGACGAATTGACTCCTTGGAAAATGAGAATAATCATCTACGTGATGCTTTGCAGGCGCAAGAGATGATTTTGCATGAGATTCGTGATGCCATATCTGGCATGCAGAGAATCAACGAGGATTCTTGCAGGAGCCTCAATGAAATGCAGCGTGCGCAGATTGCAGAGCGTGCGAAGGATGATATCCGTTTCTGGGCGCAATATCGTCTTCCCAACGAGACTGATTTAGAAACGCGCAAAAGGTTTTTCCTTGGATTACCTGAGCCTGAGGGCGACCTCAAACTACTGCAAACTGCTCTCAATCGAATGCTTTGCGATTTTGCGGAAATCTGTAGACGAAATGGGATTAATCAGTACTGGCTGGTCGGCGGAACTTTGCTTGGCTCTGTAAGACATCACGGATTTATCCCATGGGATGATGACCTTGATTTGGGCATCATGCGTGATGATTTGGAACGACTGCAAAAAGTTCTCGCCGGTGATTCAGAGTATCGAATCACCGTTGTTTGGGACCGTATTGTGCATTGTAGACAAATTCGTTTTGCCCCACGTGATACTCGTGTCCCGGGCTTTATTGATTTGTTCCCATTCGATTGGGTGGCTGATGTCAGTCATGATATGTTCGTCAAAGTGCAGGAATACCGGAAAACTGCCATCGAACAAGCTGAATCAAATTCGCATATTCGTGCTGCTTGGGATAATAACGTCTATGTTTCGGCGGAAACAGAAGCTGGGAAACTTATCACTGATGTTTTTGATGCTCAGCTTAATCAGATGCGGAAGACTGGAATAGTGTGTTCTCAGGAAAAGGCGGCTGGCATTATCCGAGCATATGACAATATGGATCATCCGAGTGGATTCGAGTGGATAAGCGGCTTGGATGAAATCTACCCGTTAGATTCTCAGCAATTTGAAAGTAGAAGATATCCGGTACCGGCAAATTATATGTACTTGCTGACGCAGGCCTACGGTAATATATATGCCTTGCCGAACGACATCGGTTTGCATTTTGAACACGTGGATCGGAAAATGCTTGCCCAACTTGATGAGCAGGTTATTGAAGAATATATCAAGCGATAAGTCTCAAGGAATTATAGGATGGACCAAGTAAAATCCATTAAGAACGTTGCAATTGTGGTTGCGGGTGGATCTGGCACTAGGATGGGACAGGACATACCAAAACAGTTCATTAATGTATTTGATAAGCCCGTTCTGATTTACACATTGGAAAGTTTCCAGCGACATTCCGACATCGATGCCATTGAGGTGGTGTGCATTGAAGGATGGGAAACCATGGTGGAAGCGTACGCTAAGCAATTTAATATCGATAAACTCAAGTGGATTGTGCGTGGTGGTTCAAGCGTACAGGAATCCATCAGGAATGGTGTTGAGCATCTCGTCGATAAAATCAGTGAGAAGGATAATGTCATTATTCATGATGGCATTCGTCCATTAATAGATGCTGATGTTTTGACTGATGTGATAGCGGTTTGCAATAAATATGGTAATGCCGTGACTTCATTGCCGTATAACGAGCAGATTTTTGTGATTAACCAAGAAAACACATCAACTACGAAGCAGTATGTGCCAAGAGAACAATTGCGTCGTGTTTCTACTCCGCAGGCTTATCGATATGGGAAATTGCTTGCTGCATATCGTAAGGCTTTTGATGAGCATATTGGTATCTATGGCTCCAGCTATACGAATACGATGATGGTGGATCTTGGAGAGACCTTGCACTTCGCTAAAGGATCCGATAAGAATATCAAGTTGACAACCAAGGGCGATCTGGAGCTATTCAAAGCTTATATCACTGCTGACGAGGATACTTGGTTGAAATAAAACGAGGAGTCAATCGTGCCTGACCGTTTTAAGTCCCCTCTTTATCAAGAAGATCTGGCATATTGTGCGAATCTTCCGATTCATTGGGACAAGTTGACGGGTAGAACCATCGCTATTTCTGGTGCAACAGGAATGATCGGTACTTTCCTGATAGATGTCCTGATGAAGAAGAACGAAGATCCGCATTTTGATTGCAGGATCATTGCAATCGGGCGTAACAAGAGTCGAGCTCAGAACAGATTCCCTTATTTCGATGAGTCGCATTTTAGTTTTGTACAGATGGATGTGTCTGAGCCAGGGGCCCATCCATCTTATCCGTCAGATATCGTCATTCATCTTGCTAGTACAACACATCCCCGAGCGTATGCTGCTGAACCTGTTTCGACCATTACGTCCAATGTGATTGGTTTGCAGAATCTTCTTGAATATTCTCGTGAGTCTCAGTTAGGGCAGAGGGGAAGCAGATTTATTTTCGCTTCGTCTGTGGAGATTTACGGACAGAATCGCGGGGACACAGAGCGTTTTGACGAAAAATACTGTGGATATATCGATTCGAATACACTTCGTGCAGGCTATCCGGAAGCTAAGCGTTTGGGGGAGTCGCTTTGCCGTGCTTATTTCGAGCAATATGGAATCGATTTTGTTATTCCTCGCATAGCTCGTTCATATGGTCCGACTCTGCATAAAGATGACAGCAAAGCGCTTTCTCAGTTCATTCATAAAGGGCTTTCGAAAGAAGATATTGTCCTAAAAAGCAAGGGTGAGCAACTGTTTTCATACGCGTATGTCGCCGATACCGTTGCTGGGCTATTGTACTGTCTGCTTGAAGGTGAGACGGGAGAAGCCTACAATATCGCGGCACCTGCTTCGGACTGCCGGCTGAAGGATTTGGCTTCCTTGATTGCTTCGCAGTGTGGAGTTGGATTAAGATATGAACTTCCCGATTCACTGGAGACGAAAGGGTACTCCACTGCATCCATAGCGCTTATGGATGGCCGAAAGCTGCAATCTCTGGGATGGAACATGAGATATTCCATCAGGGAAGGTATTGAACGAACATTGAGCATCATGCGCGATGCCTGATGTAATGGAATTTCAGGTATTTGGCAGCTGTGGACAATTGAAGAACAGTCACTGATAAGATACAACTTGTGAAACAGTTGGTGAAGAGTATGCGGGACAGATACGGGTACGCATGGACCGTCTTGCAAGGTTTGGTGAAGACGGATTTTAAGCTCCGTTATCAGGGATCTTTCTTGGGCATCGCATGGTCGGTCCTTAAGCCTTTGATGATGTTCTGCGTGATGTATGTGGTATTCGGCAAATTCCTGCGGATGTCGGATGGTACGTCTACATATCCGGTCGTTCTGCTGCTGGGAATCAGCTCGTGGCAGTTTGTTACCGAATCGACGAACGTTGGATTGCGATCCGTGGTCGACCGAGGCGATTTGCTTCGCAAGATTCATTTCCCTAACTACATAGTGGTGGTTTCGGCGACAGTTGGTGCGCTGATTAGTTACGCCATCAATCTTATCGTCGTGCTGATTTTTGCTCTTATCGCGAGGGTTCATTTCACTTGGAGAGTTGTGCTGCTTCCTTTAAGCATTATTGAGCTTTATGCGGTGACGCTTGCCATCACATTACTTATGGCAACGATGTACGTGTACTTCCGTGATATTGCCCATATCTGGGATGTCCTTCAGCAGTTGATCTTCTATGGTATGCCGATTATTTACCCATTGACATATGTCACCAATCGCGGTGGATTGTTGGCTGATATTGCCAGGCTGGAACTCATCAATCCGTTCGCGCAGGCAATCCAGGACATTCGTCATAATTTCATCGCTCCTGACACCCAGCCGACTATTTGGAATCAATTCAACAATTGGGGTGTTCGTTTGCTTCCCCTTATTCTGACCGTTGTCTTGCTGTGGCTTGGCATAACGCTATTTCGTCGTAATAGCCGCAAATTCGCGGAGGTTATGTAATGTCTGAAGAAAAAACCATCAAAAAGGTTGATTACTCTAAGAATCCGGTAGTTCTGTCTGCGAGCCATGTTTCCAAGTGCTTTAAGTTGCCGACGGAGCAGGCTACCGGTCTTAAGCAGGCTTTTATCAATTGGGCCAGAGGCATCAAGGGGTATAAGAAGCGGGAAGTTCTCAAAGACATCAGTTTTGAGGTTCATCAAGGTGAGTTCTTCGGCATCGTCGGCCGGAACGGTGGAGGCAAATCCACCTTGCTGAAACTTATTTCGCAGATTTACTATCCGGAAAATGGTTCTATCACTGTTTCTGGCAAACTGGTTCCTTTTATCGAACTGGGAGTGGGATTCAATCCTGAACTCACTGGTCGCGAGAATGTGTATCTAAATGGCTCTCTTCTGGGATTCACGCATGAAGAAGTCGATGCGATGTACGACGACATCGTTGAATTCGCTGAACTCGAAGAGTTCATGGATCAGAAACTGAAGAATTATTCTTCCGGTATGCAGGTCCGCCTTGCTTTTTCTGTGGCGATTAAGGCACAGGGAGACATATTGGTCCTTGATGAGGTCCTTGCTGTTGGCGATGAGGCATTCCAACGCAAATGCGACGATTTTTTTACGGAAATCAAGAAAGATCCGACCAAAACAGTCATTCTCGTTACTCACGATATGAATTCCGTTAAGAAATATTGTTCAAGAGCAATGATGATTGCCGATGGCAAAGTGGAAGCTATCGGTGATCCGGAAACTGTATCGCAACAGTATACCTTGGCCAATCTTGAAGCTGAGGAAAAGGCTGAACGAAAACGTCAAGAGAAACGTGGCGGCTATCCAAATGGTTTGAATGAACGGTGCCCATTGCTGAAAACCATTGCGGTTTCTCCTAAAGTGTGTACCAGCGCGGATACTTTTAAGTTCGACGTGGAATATCAGTATGATGAGCCAGGGGATTTCTATCTTGCTATTGCATTGCATGATATCCGTCGTGGCGGAATCACTTATGACACCGGCTCAAAGGTGCTGAAGATGGACAAACATGGTCATCAGACTGTGCATTTCGAGATGCCGCTCAATTTGTTTAATAATGGAGAATTTCGTCTGATTACATCGCTTCGTACGCCAAGTCCGAACAATCTCAATGCGACCGATGCGGTTGGCGTTGCGCTTGACGATAATGCTTGCAGTTTCGTGATTCGTGATGACAGGAACCGTGAATATGCGCTATTGAGCGACCGTGCGCTTACGATTAAGCAGATTGGCTAGTTTCTGCATGCGTGGAATTGCACCGTGATGGGCGGATTGAGCATTCAAGAAGGAGCGGAAAGATGAGTGATACTTGGGAAACGGTTATGCGTGTCGTGTATCCGGTCAAGGATGCCGAGCAGACTCTCCCTCTGTACGCGATTGACTGGACCCGTCCGCATGTGGCGGAGACCACGTTGGATTCGCGCATAGACATGCGTCGTTTGGAATTTGGCTCCATGAACCAATCCACATTGCAGCGCATGTTGCGTAATGCCGGAACATCCGCTGGCGTCACATGCGATTCGTTTGAAATCACAGGGCGCATGTCGTTGACGTTGAAGAATCGTGGTCACATGTCAGGGTGCACATTTTTCAACGCGTTCCCTGCGTCGTATTGGAGGCGTTGGACTGCCGTGAAAACGGTACGTCTCACTGTCTCCGTTTTGGGAAAAGCAAAAATCAATGTCTTCCGGTCAACGGGCCGAGGTCTGATTTATCCAGTCGCAGAACGAATCGTGGAAGCTGCGGATGCCGTTACTTCCATATGCGTGGATGTGCCGATGACTGGTCTTATGGATGGTGGCTATTTCTGGTTTGATGCGGAATCGCTTAATGGTCTAGTGACTATTTCCGATGCCACGTGGTCCGTTCTCAAAAGCGTGCGTACCTCCAAGCGTGACACTTCCATGTCCATCGCCATCACAACATTCAATCGTGCTTCGTATTGCATGAATCAGTTGCGTGCCATTGCCGGGGCTCCGGCATTGCGCGAACGTCTGGATACGGTGTATTGCACCGACCAGGGGAGTGACTTGGTAAAAGATCAGGAAGGCTTCGCCGAGATAGCTGCCGATTTAGGGAAGCAGCTCACATATATTCAGCAGGCGAATCTGGGTGGTTCAGGCGGTTTCTCCAGAGGCATGTACGAAACGGCCAGGGCTGGCAACAGTGATTTCGTGCTGCTTCTGGATGACGATGCCATAAGTGAGCCGGAGTCCATTCTGCGTGCAATTCAGTTCTCTGATTACACGGTTCGACCGGTTCTCGTCGGTGGCGGCATGTTCCATCTGGATAATCGCACCATGCTGTACACGCAGGGCGAGCGCATCAACCCGCAGCGAATGTGGATGTACCCATCTAAGAACATGGGATACAATCACGATTTCTCTATGGAGCCTCTTCGTGATTCTCCGGATCGTCATCAGCGCATCGATGAAGACTTCAATGGTTGGTGGATGTGCCTGATCCCTATTGCTGTGGTCAAGAAAATCGGTCTTTCAATGCCGGTGTTCATCAAGTTCGACGACATCGAATATGGATTGCGCGCCAAGAAAGCCGGTTTCCCGACGGTTTGTCTGCCGGGCGTTGCCGTATGGCATCAGGCATGGCACGACAAGGATCCAGCACGTTCGTGGGAGGAATACTTTACTGAGCGTAACCGTTGGCTCGCGGCATTGTTGACGTATCCGGATAGGCCGCCTCACATGTTGGTGGAGACCATGTATGGCGATGCCAGCTTGGGACTTCGTTTCGTGTATTCGGCCATGGCATTGCATCATATGGCGTTGCGGGATATTCTTCGTGGTCCTCAGTATCTCGTGGATTGTTTGCCAACGAAGCTTGGAGAAGTTCGTGAAGTGCGTGCGAAATATCCTGATGCTCAGGCTCGGGACAGTTTTGAAGCGTTCCCGGAGCCTGCGGGTGAGACCGCGCCGCCGAAGAACCATCCTTCGACCATGAAGAGCCGGTATAAGGCCGCGGTCGGTTTGATTGCCAAGAGCTTCATCAAAAACGCCAATCCAGATAAAGCCGTTCGGCCTGATACATCCATCCCGGCACGGGATGTCGCTTGGACTTGGCTTGCTTTCGACCATGTCAATTCAGCATTGGTGACCACGCCAGACGGTAATGGTGTGGCATGGCTAAAGCGAGACAACAAACGTTTCCGTAAGAGCATGATGGAAGGTTATCGACTTACTCGCCGGATTGAAAAGAATTGGAAGCGTTTGGCTGCCCAATACCAGTCCTATGGGATTACTTCCATGGAGACTTGGGCGCATATCTTCGGAGACAAGTAAGTTCTTCTGGCTCACATGCCCGTATGCGGGTAATATGATCGTGTGAATGCACATTGTTTTTGTGTGATTACTGTTTGGAAGGTTGTTTTCTTATGACTGATGCGGTGGAGTATCCCGATCTGGTGGTCGTGGGCGCGGGCCTGTTCGGCCTGACCGTGGCCCAGCAGGCCGTCGAGCGTTTGGGCGTCAGGGTGGAGATCATCGACGTGCGCGACCATATCGGCGGCAACGCGTACAGCTACATGGACGAGGAGACCGGCGCGGAGATCCACAAGTACGGCGCCCACCTGTTCCACACGTCCAACAGGCGCGTGTGGGAGTACGTGAACAGGTTCACCTCGTTCACCGGCTACGTGCACCGCGTGTACGCCACGCACGACGGCGAGGTGTACCCCCTGCCGATCAACCTCGGGACCATCAACCAGTTCTTCCACGCGCGTTACACGCCGGCCGAGGCGAAGGCCCTGATCGACGGGCAGGCCGGCGAGCTGGCGGGCACGGATCCGCAGAACCTCAACGACAAGGGCATTTCGCTGATCGGCCGTCCGCTGTACGAGGCGTTCATCAAGAACTACACGGGCAAGCAGTGGCAGACCGATCCGAAGGACCTGCCGGCGGGCATCATCAGCCGTCTGCCGGTGCGCTTCAACTACGACAACCGCTACTTCCGCGACACGTGGGAGGGCCTGCCCACGGACGGCTACACCGCCTGGATGGAGCGCATGATCGACGACCCGCGCATCCACGTGACCCTGAAGACCGACTTCTTCGACGGTTCCCAGCCGTTCAACAAGGCCGCGCTGGCCGCGGCGGGCGTGCCGGTGGTGTACACGGGCCCGGTGGACCGCTACTTCGACTATTCGCTGGGCGAGCTCAAGTGGCGCACGGTCGACTTCAAGGAGGTGCGCTACGACGAGGGCGACCATTTCGGATGCCCGGTGATGAACTTCTCCGACGCGGACGTGCCGTACACGCGCGCGATCGAGTTCAAGAACTTCAACCCGGAGCGCAGGGACTCGCAGAACCCGGACAAAACGGTGGTGTGGGAGGAGTACAGCCGTTTCGCGGAGCGCGGCGACGAACCGTACTATCCGATCAACACGGAGGCCGACAAGGCGCTGTACGCAAGGTACGAGGAGCTCGCGAAGGCCGAACCGCTCACGGTGTTCGGCGGCCGTCTGGGCACGTACAAGTACTACGACATGCATCAGGTGATCGACACCGCGTTGACCGCGTACGAGGAACAGGTCGAACCACTCCTCAAGAAGTAGGCCGCACCCGCTTTCCACGCATGAAGGATCTCTAGCACCACCTTATGTCAGGAATCCTTCATGCGTTTGTGCCAAACAGAAAATGAGCGCAGTACACGGACCAGGCAGCAAGTGTAATTCCATCAGTGATTTCTCCACCTGCAATCATCTGGCACACGGTGCTGGCAGGAATATAGCGTGAATTCGAAAGTTCCCAGTCGGTAGGATTGCAAGCTTGCGAATCTTCTTCCGAAAGCAAGACCCTCGCAACGGCAATATCATCACGAAGAACGCCTGTGTCGGCATGAATATGCTGCAGAATCTTAACCTGATCCCGTGAAACCGTGATTCCTGCTTCCTCAGATAACTCACGGATAGCAGTATCTCGAGAATCCTCATCATCAGCACCCATGCCTCGTGGAAACTCCCAAGCCCATTGTCTGGTAGACACCCTCCAGTGGCGTGCAAGAAGGAAAGCGGATGTTCCATCTGGCAAAATCTGCTCTGCAACGCAAACAGCACCCGTCTTACCGTCTCGAACCGAAGCGACATGAAATTGCAGGTGCTCTCCAGTTGAACGTACAATCGCAATATTTTTAGTTACAGTGAAACCTGCCCCACCCTGCTCGCGGAACACTTCAGTTTCAGACTGAATATCAAGTGGAGGAATTCCATCTTCTACAGGAACAACGTGTTGGATCGAATCAGTAGCCATGTATCAATCCCCCATAAACACAACAGTCTTGGCGCTCGAATGCACACCTCTGATCCAGGCGAACAACTCTCCAAAATCGGGCACCACAGAAACAAACCAAGTAACAATAACAACCAGCCAAAGTGGGACTGTGCCATCGTTAAACCAAATTTGATCGCAAAACACCGAAATAAGAGCAAGCACAAATGTAAGTGCTGTCTTGTTCCGCATACCCTTGGCGTCGTCAAGAAGGCTGACTTCCTCGCTTGCCTTCTGAATAAGATAAGCGGTGTTCCTGGTGTGCAGCTTCTGCGTTCTTAGCGGAGTTGTAGGAGAACAGTTCCTCCAATTATCAATGGTCGTGCGCGCCTCGTAGCAGAAGCAAGAGAAAACATGATATGGCATGCCACCCAGAATTTTCGTTATGGATCCAGACAAAGTGAGGGAAGATGAAGGATTTGCAGTGGTGAGATGTTTGAAAGAACGTACCATTTTGCGGAATATACCAGCTTCCTCTTCAATGAAATCTGCCATACTCCTACCGGCAATCTGCTCATATGCATTTGGCGTGGCTGCGACAGCGATAAGACATGCACCAAGATGAGTGGCAAGAGTCCGCTGATAAACGAACTGATACCAAGATTTCAGCAACTGATTCGGCGTACTATCCGTACCGTCCGTGCCGTCGGGAATCTTTTCAGTTGGTGTTTTTCCTGTGTGAGCTTCGACTATGCCTAACTTGTCTGGATATTTCTTATCGATATAGGCAAAAGCTTCTGAACGTTGCGGCATCTCAGCAACTTGATGAAGTGTTTCGAGCGCATCTGATGTTTTTGTCCCAAAAGGTTTCTTGGTTTTCAGGTGCGTTTCCAAAATCAGGTTGTTCTGACGAGAGTATCTCGCAAACAGCTTATCGAAGTCCATGTTTTTAATCTGTTCTTCACGTCCCTTGTTGATACGGTTACGCACGTCTTCAGCATTCTGATTCTCGTATAACACCAATCCACAGGCAACCGCATTCAGCCAGTCCCGCCACCGTTGGGCAAGATAAGCGTAAGTATCTTCGGGCTTTTCGAAAAAAGAAGAAAAAGCAAAAGAGATAATTTCAGGTAAGTTTCCGATTTGTTGTTGCTTCCAAAGGTTGATTTTCTCGGTAAGTTTTTGGTAAAACTCCGCGGGCTGCGAAAGCGCGTCAGTATAACTGATTGTGCAACCTAGCGCGCAATACTCCAACGGACGAATAGTGTATTGGTCAGGCATTGCGGGACATCTTTCAATTGCATTATGTAAATAATCGTCTCGTTTTGCCGCCTTCTGAGCCTTCGCTTGAACAGCCCCAACTGTGCTGAGCGTGAAATTGAACAGGCATTCCTCAAACGAATCACATCGGCCAGAGATAATGATGGACGGGCCATCTTTATATGATTTTCCAAGCAGCGAATTGACGGTATTGGGACCGAGAGAGAGGAAGAAGAGGCCGTCGCAAACCTCTGCGTCAGACAGCATGATCTGCGGGCAATACAGATATGCGGTGCGAATTATGCCGGCGAAATACGTGGCGAACGAAGTGTGGGCGTTAAGTAGGCTTTCACAGGTTCGTGTATTGCTGTTCTTGAGCCATAGCTCTTCGATAGATGGAAGCGTGGCACTGGAGATGTTTTGAGCTGATGACTGTTCATCTTCCTGGCTTTGGGCTTTCTGGAGAAGCCGTTCCCAGCTGCGTTTCTGTTCCGTTGAATCGAAGTTCGTCACCATGGTGGCATAAGGGCGCTGGTCCATGATGACTGGTTCTTTCTGAGATAAAAAGCTCACAATTTCGATTGTACCGACGTGTTTGGTAGATGAGTGCCTTCGGCGTTCGAATCAGTGAACGAACACGGAAGAATATCGGTGCGTAATCATAATGCTGTTTAACTATGCAACCCTGCCGGTACCCTGAAATCGTGAGTAGTGATATTTTCAAGCCGCGCAACATCATCGTGACCGGCGGATGTGGGTTTATCGGAGCCAATCTCGTGCGCTATGTGGCACGTAACCATCCTGACGTGCGCATAACCGTGCTCGACAAACTGACCTATGCCGGAAATCCGCAGAATATCGCCGGTCTTCCGCAATCGCAAGTCGAACTCGTGCAAGGCGATATTTGCGATGTTGCATTACTGGAACGTATCGTGCCTGGTCATGACGCGATCGTGCATTTCGCAGCCGAATCGCACAACGACAATTCCATCGCCAATCCTGAACCCTTCATCACAACAAACGTGGAAGGCACGTTCCATCTGCTTGAAGCCGCCCGCAAGTATGACGTGCGATTCCACCACATCAGCACCGACGAAGTGTACGGCGACCTCGCGCTCGACGATCCATGCAAATTCACCGAAAGTACGCCGTATAAGCCGTCAAGCCCATACAGTGCGTCGAAAGCGGCGTCCGACCAGCTGGTGCGCGCATGGGTTCGCACGTACGGGCTTCGTGCCACGATCTCCAACTGTTCCAACAATTACGGGCCGTACCAGCATGTGGAAAAATTTATTCCGCGGCAGATCACTTCCATCATGGAGGGCGTGCGACCGAAACTATATGGCACAGGCGAGAACGTGCGTGACTGGATCCATACGGAAGACCACTCTTCTGCGGTGTGGGAGATTCTTACGCGCGGGCGGATCGGTGAAACATATCTGATCGGCGCAGATGGCGAAATGAGCAATATTGCCGTGATGCGTATGATTCTGCGACTTATGGGGTGTGCCGAGGATGCGTTCGACTGGGTGCGTGACCGTCCCGGACATGATCGACGCTATGCGATCGACTCCAGCAAGCTGCGTACCGAACTCGGCTGGAAGCCTGTGCACACCGATTTCGAAGCCGGTTTGCAAGCGACCATCGCTTGGTATGCTGCCAACCGCGCCTGGTGGGAGCCCGCCAAAGCCGCCACCGAAGCCCGCTACCGTGCACAAGGCCAGTAAAGCGCGTCGGACGGGAGTGTTTGCGATGGTGCGTCATGGTGGATGCGGCGCAGCCTGGCAATTAGGTTCGGTAAGTGGCGATTGGGAAATAGCGTGCTGCAAGTAGTCGGCTTCGTCAGGAAATGGCTGCGAGAGCCGGATGTACGTTCTGGCCTAATGACCCAGCTGTGAATCCAAGTTTCCCGAATCTGCCGTATATAAGCCAAATACGGTGCGAAAGTATATTTAACGGGGTGACGTGAACGGCCAACATCACCATGATTGATGGCGGCCGTTTGCATATCCACACATGGCTTTGATGTCTCAGCTGTCCAGAGCGAAGGTGATGGAATCCCGTCCTAGAACCGCCGCGTTACGTGCGCGGCTGGCGGCAGCATCGCGGTGGCCAGGACGAACGTCACCGCCAGGACCGCGCCCGCCGGGTAGACGCTGTACGCCCAGCCGTATGCGATCTGTCCGAGGGGCTGGGCGCACATGCTCGCGGAGAGCGTGAGCGACATTACCTTGCCGGTCATGTTCTCGGGGCAGCCCATCTGGATCGCCGGCACGGCGATGAGGTTCGCGAGGGTGATGACGATCATGGCTCCGCAGGTGCTCGCCGTGAGCACCGCGAGTCGCATCACTCCACCTGCGGGAATCGTCATGGCGAGCGCTTGGGGCAGGATGGTGAGCGAGAAGGCGGCGATCGCCATCGGGAATCGCCGCATGGACAGCGACCTCGCGACCCGCCCACCGACGAGCGCGCCGAGCAGTCCGGATGCTCCCACGAGACCATATGCAAGGCCGTACGCCGTGGAGCCGAACCCCAGTACGGTCCGCACCATGTAAGGGAAGCCGACCTCCGCATACCCCGTCACCAGGAAGTTGAGCGCGGCGCAGATCAACACCAGATGCAGCACATGAGGATGTTCGCGGGTGAGGAAACGTCCGGCCGCGCGCAGGTCGTCGACCGCGGTGACGCGGCCGGCGTCGCCGCGGTCGGGAGCGCCGAGCCGGATGAAACACTCCACGACGGCGGCCGCACCGAACCCCACGATCGTGATTCCCATCATGGGCATCGCACCAACCGCCGCGTACAGCACGCCGCCGAGCACGGCGGGAACGAGCGTGCTCGTCTGGTTCACTACGTTCACCACGGCCATCGCGCGACGCATCACATCCTCGCCATGGGAGCGGAACATCTGCGGCAGCGCCGCCTGCACCGTAGGCGTCTCCATCGCGTCAAGCACGGCGAGCACCACCTGCATCACGGCTATCGCCGCCAGATTGAAACCGGCGGCCGAAAAGATCGCCGCGCAGACGAGCACCGTCACGGCGGAAAGCGCGTCAAGCGCCACCATGACGGTCCGACGGTTCGTACGATCCGCCATCACGCCGCCAAGGGGCGAGAGCAGAATCGTGGGCAGGATGCTTGCAGTAAGAATGGAGGCGAACGCCGCCGCCGAGCCGGTCTCGTCAAGCACCCACATGGACATGGCAAACCGCAGCATAAGGTTGGCGAAGAGCGATATGCCGAGACCCGCGACGAGCAGGCGGAAGTCGCGTGTGCGAAGAGGAGCAGCGGCTTGGCTTCTTTGTGGTTGGGTCGTGCATTCGTATGCGTTCGTCATCGTGGATTCCTTTCTTGTGATTGGCCACGGCCATTTATACAAACCGACCGTCGGTCTGTTATGGTGATAACAATACGCCCAAGGGAAAAGGCGCGGAAGCGCTTCGACATCTGTGACGTCAGGATGTGCAAGATGCGGCGCACCCGGGTGCGTCTCCTATGCGGACGCTGTATCCTCTTCCGGCGTCAGGGCCGTGAGCCCTTCGGTCATCCGCAGGATGAGCGTCTCGTCGAACACTGGCACGCCGATGGCGTCGAGCATCGTGGCGAGGCAGCGGATGCGGTGTTCCATGCCGGCACGATCGGCGGGGTAGAAGCAGGGCATGAGCCAGTAGTTGCCGAGGAGCGAGAGCAGTTGCGCCGCCTCCTCGGGGTATGCCGTGGGAATGGAGCCGTCCTGCACGCCCATATCGATGAGCGAGCGGAAGGACTCCGGCAGTCTCGTCGACCAGACGCGCATGTTCGCCGTAAAGAACGCAGGATCCTTGAGCAGCGCCAGCTGGGAACGGACCAGGTCCAGATGATCGGGGGTGTCCACAGCGGAAACGATGAGCGCGCGCAGCTTCTCAAGCGCACTCATGTCCTTGCGCTCGATGAGTTTGTCGAGAAGACGCGCGGTTGCGGCCCACTCGTCGGCGTTCAGCCGGTCGAGAATCGCCTCCTTCGATTTGAAGTGGTGGTAGAGCCCGCCCTTGGACAGTCCCAGGTCGTTCAGGATGTCCTGGATGGACGTCTTCTCGTAGCCCTTTTCAGCGAAGAGCCTGCGGGCGGAATCGAGGATTCGTCGTTCGGTGTCTCCGGAATGCATATCGTGCGCCATGCGGATGGCCTGCCTTTCGTTCATGTCCCCGTCAAGCATACAGACCGTCGGTCGGTCTGTCAAATAATCGAGGAAGACACCCCTGCGATGCGATTGAATATCCGCGGCAAGGCAGGACGAAGAAGGCCGGTAAGACGCCGAGTTCAAGTTCAATATAAGCCACTGAGCTTGTTGAGCATGGCGAAAACGGCGTGATTCCAACGGTTTCCGGATGCGGAACGTTGGAATCGCGCCGTTTTTGAATGCGGAGAAAATGGCGGTTTCTGCCACGTATCGGGCCGTTTGTGACACCGATAGTGTGCGGATAGTGTGCCCTTTGGGAGACCTCGGAGGGCAACGATCACAACGGCTCCGAGACCACGCGTGGACACGCTTAGGGTGCTCTCCCGAACACGGATGTGTTTTGTCAAGTTGTTATAGGCCAGTGTGGCGTGAGTTTTCCTTCCGAAAAA
>OIYW01000917.1_pt1 | contig 23088 bp, 18 predicted proteins | sample 1588351 | NCBI WGS metagenome assembly OIYW01 (sample SAMN03283268) | human gut metagenome | biome: human-associated habitat; material: feces | host: Homo sapiens | place: USA | collected 2013 | reverse complement strand
GGGTAATTCCCAGAGTATAGGCCACAAGACTTCCTGCCGCAGAGCCCCGCCCCGGCCCTACCATAATGTCATTGTCACGGGCATATTTGATAAAATCCCATACAATAAGGAAATAATCCACATAACCCATGTTTTTAATAGTAGAAAGCTCATAGTCAAGGCGTTCCCGAAGTTCCCGGGTAACAGGCTGATAGCGTTCCTCAAGTCCCTCAAAACAGAGCTTGTTCAGGTATTCCCAGGAAGTATAGCCTTCCGGCACGTCATACTTGGGAAGTTTTGTCACCCCAAATTCGATTTCCACATGACATCTTTCTGCAATCTTATGAGTATTTTCCAGCGCCTCTGTGGCATAAGGGAACAGCATTTCCATCTCCTGAGGAGATTTCACATAATACTGTCCTCCTTCATATCTCATACGGTTTTCATCTGCCAGCTTCTTTCCTGTCTGAAGACACAGCAGAACATCATGAGGCTGGGCATCCTCCGCCAGAGTGTAATGCACGTCATTTGTCACTACCAGATCGATCCCTGTTTCTTTGTGCATTTTAAGAAGCTGCTGATTTACAGTCTGCTGCTGAGGAATCCCATGATCCTGCATTTCCAGAAAGAAATTTCCCTTTCCAAAAATATCCTGATACCGAAGTGCGGCAGCTTTTGCATCCTCGTACATTCCTCTTGTAAGATACTTGGCCACCTCGCCTGCAAGACAAGCGCTAAGCGCAATAATTCCCTCATGGTACTTTTCCAGAACCTCAAGATCCACTCGCGGTTTATAATAAAAGCCTTCTACAAAGCCTTTGGAAACAATCTTCATAAGGTTACTGTAGCCCTGGTTATTTTCTGCAAGAAGCACCAGATGATAATAGCGATCCTCCCCACTTCCTGCTTCTCTGTCAAACCGAGATCCCGGCGCCACATAAACCTCGCAGCCCAGAATGGGGTTGATTCCTGCTGCCTTCGCAGCCCTGTAAAAATCAATCACTCCATACATAACCCCATGATCCGTAATAGCCGCACTGTCCATCCCCAGCTCTTTTACACGGGCCACATATTCCTGGATCTTATTGGAACCGTCCAGAAGACTGTATTCTGTATGAACATGAAGATGTGTAAAATTCATAATCTGCTCCTTATTTCTTTGTCTGATAAATCCTCCGGTCCCTGATCTCAATCTTTCCTTCTTTCAGAAGATGACCTACCGCCCTTTTGAAAGCATTTTTGCTGAGCCCGAACTCCCTTTTTATAACCTCCGGTGATGCCTTGTCATCAAAAGGCAGCACACCTGCAAACTCTTCAATGATCTGAAGAACGCTTTCCGCATCCTCATTGATCTGAATATAGGCTTTCTGACGGTCAGACACATTCAGCTTTCCGTCTTCCTTAACTCCGGAAACACGAAGATCCATAATGGTTCCCGGGCGGTATTTTCCCGCAGCTTCCCTTGCAGGGATCAAAGCAGAAAACTTATCGTCTACTGCCACAAACACACCAAAATTATCACTTACCTGATAGATACGTCCTTTTACCTGATTCCCTTCTTTATAAGGAGAGTTTTTTTCAAGATACGGGTATACCTTCATTGTTGCACACAGGCGGCTGCTTTTGTCCACATAAAGAGCTACCAGACATTCCTGTCCTTCCCTTACCCGTACGGTCTGCTCATGATAGGGAAGAAGCAGATCCTTTTCCAGTCCCCAGTCGAGAAAAGCGCCGATTCTTGTTACCTGACGCACTTTCAGAACCGCAGTCTGTCCTACCGTAAAAGCAGGCTCTCTTGTCGTGGCAATCAGACGATCCTGCGAATCTTTATAAATAAATACATCCAGGCAATCGCCCTCCTTCGTTCCCTGAGGTACCTGCTTTGCCGGAAGAAGCACACGGTTTTTCGCATCCGCCTCCTTATTTTCTGCCAGATAAACTCCAAATTCCACGATTTTTACTACAAGGAGCTTCTGTTTTTTTCCTATTTCTATCATTATAATCCTCCAAAATATGCTTCTGAATATCTTTCTTATGCGTCTGCAGCTTTATGAATGTTATTGTATCATAAAACATCTTTAAATAACAGAAAAAAACTGCCGTTTCCGGCAGCCTTCTACTTCTTCTCCTGAAATTCCAGCAATGATGCAACATCCACTCCAAGAACTTTTGCAAATACAAACAGCTCATAATCCGCAACAAATCTTGCTCCGCTTTCTATTCTGCTGATGCTGTCTCTTTCCAGCATCACGCCTTCCACCTGGACTCTTGCCGCCAGATCATTCTGGGACATTCTGTTCTTTACCCGCAGTTGACGGATCATGTCGCCGCTGACATTTTTCTTTCCCTGATAATCGTAAATCTTCATGTATGCAAACTCCCCGATATGTGGTGATCTTCAGTAATTTTCCTGACATTACCACACATATCCCGGAAAGATATGCTAAAGTTCAGCATACAGAAAGTTTTTTATTATTTGCTTTTATTCTTGCTATCAATATATAAACCCCAAATTTTTTTCAATACAAAAATATAGCAGAAATTTACGTCACAAAATTATGCATAATATACAAATATCAAAAAATTATGCAAACTCTATTGACAAAAACAAACAAAGAATATATGATATAAACATCATTTGAGAACGTTCTCAATTATCAGACAAAAATTAGGCGTTTATTTTTTTAGAAATATTTGAGAACGTTCTCAAATAATCTGAGGTGAACAATATGGGTGAAGATCGAGCTATTACAATTGATGATGTGGCAAGGTTAGCTGGCGTTTCCAGGGCAACCGCAGGGCGCGTTGTGGGAAATTATGGAAGTGTATCTGAAAAAGCTAAAGAAAGAGTTCTGGAAGCTGTTAGACAATTAGATTATCAACCAAATCTTATCGCCAGAGGTCTTAGATCACAGTCAACGAAGACAATCGCAGTTGTTATTGGAAGTATCAGAAATACATATTCTACAGCATTAGTATATGCAGTGGAGAAGGAAGCTCAGAAGAAGGGCTATAATGTTCTGATATGTACAACGCATGAAGATATAGAAAAAGAACTGAAGCATCTCAAAGATCTGAACAGCAAAAAAGTAGATGGTGTAATTCTTATGTCAGCATACAGAGCTGATGGCAGTATGGATGAAAAATACAGAGAATTTTATATAGGAAAGCTGCCAATCGTTTTTGTAGACCGAAATATACCAGGAATCAATCGAGATGTGATACAGAGCGAAAATTTTGACGCTTCTTATAAAGCGACACAGTATCTTTTGAATATGGGACATAAAAAAATCGGTATTATTGCCACATCGAATTTCTCTACAGTTCAGGAACGCATTAAGGGATATAGAGCAGCTCTCACAGATGCAAAAGTAAAATTTGATGAAGCACTGATAGCCAGTGTAGATGAACTTTCAGATAAAATGAGCAGAAAAGTCTGCCATAACTTCCTGAAAGAACATTCAGATGTTACCGCATTATATATTTTAAATAATAGTCTTTGCAGTGGAGTTTTACTGGATTTAAAAGAAAGACATATGAAAATTCCGCAGGATATTTCACTTCTGGTGTGGGATGATGAGGAATATAATGAACTTTTGGATATTACAACAATTGAACAGCCAATTACTGAAATTGGCAAACAGGCTACCAGACGTTTATTTGAATTAATTGGTGAACCAGAAGAAACCATTGATTATGAATGCAAGAAGTTGAATCCAGAGCTTATTATTCGCAAATCATGTACAGTGCCTAATCAAAGTAAGTAATTCCATAAGGATTACATATAAAAATAAGTTATAAAAAAGGAGGAAGAAAAATGGATTTAATTATGGGAATGAACAGTGGATCCTCATTTGATGGAATTGATGTGATTCTGGCTGAAACTGAAATGGCTGAAGATGGATTCCCAAAGGCACCGCGTTTTATTTGTGGAGGGTCTTATGAATGGCCAAAGGAAGTTGCAGATATTGTCCAGAATGCATTTGTCAACAAAGTGGATATGGTTGGACTGAATCGTCTTAACTATCTGTGTGGAGCTGTATTTGCAGAAAAAGCAGCGCAATTTATGAGGGAAAATAAAATTGATTCAAAAGAGATAAAGGTTCTGGGATTGGATACACAGACAATATATCAGGAACAGCCAAATCATGCAGCAATTACTAATATGACAATAGAGGAAAAAGACAATTGGGTAGGACGTTGGTTATCAGGAAATTATCCCTGTGGAACCCAAATGGGTGACACATCTGTTATTGCTAATTTGATAGATATTGATACAGTTACCCATTTCCGTCCGGCAGATCATGCTTCTGGTGGTGCAGCGGCACCTTTGATGCCATACTTGGATTACATTCTTTTCAGAGATAAACCGGGATATACGATGACATTAAATATTGGGGGGATTGCAAATCTTCATGTTGCAAATGCAGACAGACGAAGAATGTTTGGATTTGATACAGGTCCAGGAAACATTATTTCAAATTATATGTGCAAAGTATTATTGGGACTGGAATATGATAAGGATGGTGTAATTGCGGCATCCGGTAAAGTGGACGCGAGTCTGATGGACCATTTTATGAAGCATCCATTCTGGGACAGACCTGTACCTCGTTCCGGATGGTCTCAGGATTACAGTGAAGAATATATTAAGGCAACTATTCAGAAATTCAGTTTCTTACCAAAAGAAGATCTCCTTGCTACCGCATGTGCATTTACAGGTGAAGCAGTTGCAAGAAGCATGAAAGAAAATGTACCAGAGGATATTATCAAATCTACCGACAAACTTTATGCAAGTGGTGGTGGTGTTAAAAATCCTCAGATCATGAAAGAAATCCAGAAAAGAGTTCCTGGTAATATCAAAGTAACAACCTCTGCTGAAATCGGCATTCCGCCGGAATACAAAGAAGCAATAAAGTTTGCGACCATTGCTTATTCAACGATTCATTGCGTACCAGGCAATATTCCAGCAGCAGGTCATGCATCACAGTATGCGATTCTGGGAAAAATCGCAGTAGCACCTCATCATATCAAAGGTGGTCCAAAACTGTAAACACATGTTTATCATAACATGGAAATTAATAATAATCTATAAAAATTACCATAAATTGGAGGAAATACATATGAAAAAAAAATTTATTAGCATTTTATGTACAGCAGCTATAGCAACATCGCTTTTTACAGGCGCAACTGTTGTCTCAGCAGCAGAAAATAAAGAGGCGAAAGACATTACAATTGGTGTGTCTTTTGGACAGAATGTACACCCATTTTTTGTGGCAATGCAGAAGGGTATCGAACAGGCATGTACAGATCTTGGGGTTGAAAACTGCAATATTCTTGCAGCAGACAGTTCTCTGGAAACACAAGTTTCACAGATTGAAAATCTGGTTACCAAGGGATGTGATGTCCTTCTTCTGAATCCGTATGATTCTGATGGTGTGGTAAATGCTGTACAGGCTGCAGCAGAAAAAGGTGTTGGCATATTTACTATGGATGTCGACTGCGAAGGCTCTACATCATTTGTAGCTTCTGATAACTATAAAGTAGGTGAAATGCTGGCAGATGCAGTAATTGAGCAACTGGATGGAAAAGGAAAAATTGCCATTATTGATGGTATTACTGTAACATCTCTGAAAGACAGAACAGAGGGATTTATGGATAAAATCAAAGACACAGACATTGAGGTTGTTGCAGAACAGCAGACCGCACATGCAAGGGATACCGCACTGGCGTCGGCAGAAAACATTCTCCAAGCAAACCCAGATATAGATGCATTTGTAGGTGTTAATGAAAACTCAGGAATGGCTATCTTAAGTGCAGCAACTTCTGCAGGTCTGAATAATCTTTATATCACAACCGTAGATGCAACCGCGGAAAATATGACAGCAATTCGTGATGAAAAAGTAGCAATTGGTGTTTCTCAGGATCCATATAAAATGGGGTATACAGCTGTAGAGCAGGCAATCAAATGGTGCCAGGGGGAAGAAACCGAAAAGTTTATCGAGGTTCCGGTAGAGTACATGGATAAAGATAATATTCAGGATTTCATCGACCGCGAAAAGGGATATGGAGTTGAAGTAGAATAAGATATTCTCATGTTAATAAGAAACCATCTGCATAAAGCAGGTGGTTTCTTAGAAAAGGGGTGAAGATCAAATGACGTCTCAGACAATCGTAAAGATGGAAGGTATATCTAAAGCTTTTGCAGGAATTAAAGCTTTGGACAATGTGCAGATAGATCTCCGGCAGGGTGAAATACATGCATTAATGGGTGAAAATGGTGCGGGAAAATCCACACTTATGAAAATTATGACAGGAGTATACAGCAGAGACAGTGGAAAGATGTATCTTCAGAACACATCGTCACAGCAGCTGGAAGAGGTAGAAATCAAATCGCCTCTTGCAGCGCAGAAATTAGGTCTTAGTATGGTGTTTCAGGAATTTAACCTTCTTGAAAATATGAATATTGCAGAAAATATTTTCATAGGCAGAGAACCATTAGAACCAGGTCGTACAGTAGATAAAAAACAGCTTCTTCAAAATGCAGTGACAGAACTGAAAAAGGTAAATCTGAATATAGACCCAAGTACTGAAGTATCAAAGTTAAGTTGTGGTCAGAAACAATGTGTAGAAATTGCAAAAGCATTATCTTTTCATGCACGAGTAGTGGTGTTTGATGAACCAACAGCAAGCCTATCTGAAAAAGAATCTCAGACATTATTTAAACTAATTAAAGATTTGAAAGCCAAAGGAGTGTGTATTGTTTACATATCTCATAGAATGGAAGAAGTTTTTGAACTTTCTGATCGAATTACAGTATTTCGAAATGGAAAATATATTGACACAGTCAATACAAAAGATGTTCAGGAAAAAGATATTATTTCCATGATGATCGGTCATGAATTAAATATTGAAAAAAATTCCGGAAGCGAATTTGTAAATAAGAATAACGTTGTTCTTGAAGTAAAAAACATACAGGTATTTCCTGGAGCAAAACCAGTTAATTTCAAACTCTATGAAAAAGAAGTTCTTGGATTTTTTGGTCTTGTAGGTGCAGGAAGAACAGAACTTGCAAGAATTATTTTTGGCGTAGATCCAATCGGAGGCGGCGAAATTTATGTAGAAGGTGGAAAAGTCAAAATTTCCAGCCCAAAAGATGCGATTCAGGCAGGTATAGGTTTAGTTCCGGAAGATCGAAAAGGACTTGGCCTGGTTCTTGGAATGAGTATTAAAGATAACATGTTGATTTCTAAAATCGGACAGTTCAAAAACTCTCTTTTAGATAAAAAAGTACTGAAAAATATCACGGGAACATTTATTTCAGATCTTGGAATCAACCTTCGTAACGAAGAACAAGAAGTAAAAGAATTAAGTGGTGGAAATCAGCAGAAAGTCGTTATCGCAAAATGGCTTGCGATGGAACCCAATATTTTAATCATGGATGAACCTACTCGAGGAATTGATATTGGAGCAAAAAGTGAAATTTATAATTTGATGCGTAAAATGACAGAACAAGGAATGAGTATTATTATGATCTCTTCAGAAATGGCTGAAGTAATGCAGGTAAGCGACCGTATTCTTGTTATGCATGAAGGAAGTATTTCAGGGGAATTGACCGCAGAAGAAGTGACAAGAAATAATATTATGCAGGCCGCATTTGGAGGTGTAAAAAAATGAAGAAAAAGAAAATAAATATTAATGGATTAAGAGAACTTCTCTTAGTGGGAGTTGTACTTTTACTTTGCGTAGTATGGACAATTATGAACCCACAGTTTCTTTCTGTCAATAACATTACTAATATTTTAAGACAGGCATCTTTTACTGCCATTGCAGCAGTTGGAATGACAATGATCATTATTATTGGAGAAATTGATCTGTCAGCAGGATCGCTTGTCTGTGCAGCTGGTCTGGTAGGTGCGGTTGTGTGTAAAAACACCAATAGTGTACTGCTTGCAGTACTTGCAGCAATTCTTGTTGGTGCATTAGTTGGTCTTTGTAACGGAATTCTTTGTGCTGTAGGATGTCTTCCTGGTTTTATTGCTACTCTGGCAAGCATGACAATCCTTAGAGGCTTGGCATATATTATTACAGGTGGAAATTCAATTGTATGGTCAAATGATAACTTTACTAAAATTGGAACTGGTTATATAGGACCTGTACCGATTCCAGTTATTATCATGATCATTGCAATTATCTTTGGTGTTATGCTGACAACAAAATTCCGTTTTGGACGTTATATTTATGCGGTTGGCGGAAATATGGAAACAAGCCGCTGGTCAGGCATTCCGGTTGTAAAAGTGAAAATTCTTGTATATGTAATTATGGGTATACTTACTTCAATCGCCGGTCTGATCGTTACAACACGACTTGGATCAGGACAGCCATCAGCAGGTCTTAACTTTGAAATGGACTGTATCACAGCATCTGTTGTTGGTGGCACAAGCATGTCGGGTGGACGAGGTAAAGTAATGGGAACTGTTGTTGGTGTACTTCTCCTCACTGTTTTAACAAACGGCATGACCCTTGTGGGTATGAACACATATTGGCAACAAGTATTAAAAGGTGTAATTATTGTGGTATCAGTTCTTGCCGATACAAGAGGAAAAGCAAAATAAATATATCTTTTAATGTTAGAAGGACTATCGCAATCAAAAACGCGATAGCCCTTCTAATTTTTTATTTTACATTCTGTCCGTAATATGCATTTGCGCCGTGTTTTCTATAATAATGCTTGTCCTGAAGCTCCTGGGGAGCTGGCTTTACCTGTGGGTTAATAAGCTCGCATCGGCTTGCCATTTTTGCCACCTCTTCCAGAACTACTGCATTATGCACCGCCTCATGGGCATCCTTACCCCAGGTAAAAGGACCATGATTTTTACAGAGAACTGCCGGAACAGCCTCATAATCCTTATCCTTAAAATAGTCGGCAATCAAAACGCCTGTATTTTTCTCGTAGGCCTCCTCAATTTCCTCTTTTGTCAGGTTGCGCACACATGGAACCTCTCCGTAAATATAGTCTGCATGAGTTGTCCCATAACAGGGAATCCCTCTTCCAGCCTGAGCCCAGCTTGTTGCCCAGGAAGAATGCGTATGTACGATTCCTCCGATATTTGGAAATGCATTATACAGAACCACATGAGTGGCTGTATCAGAAGACGGATTATACTTTCCTTCTACCGTATTTCCCTGAAGGTCAACTACCACCATATCCTCCGGCGTCAGTTTGTCATAATCCACACCGCTTGGTTTAATCACAAATAATCCCTTTTCTCTGTCGATTCCGCTGACATTTCCCCACGTAAAGGTTACAAGTCCATATTTTGGCAGTTCCATGTTCGCCTTATAAACTTCCTCTTTTAATTTTTCCAGCATTGTTCTCTCCTCCTGAATAAGTTTTACGTTATTGTTCTCTCTACTCACAGTAACTTGGTCAAAACACATTCCAAATCACCCTCAGTGATGGCATTTTGCCCTGTATATCTCGGGATTTTGTCTTATACATATCAAAACGTCTCGCAGGATAATGCCATATGAACAATAACAATTTTACACCTAAAAAACACCTGCTTACAGTATATACCTTTCTTTATAGCAAGCCAATATATTTCTGGAAAATCCTATTTATTATACTGATCTCATAACTGTTCCCACGGTGCTATTCTGCCAGATGTTTTGGTGTGTATAGGTCAAAATCCCACTGATATAAAATCAATTCATCTAACGAGATAATTTTAATATCTTCGTATTCAGAAAATATTGCCTATAGAATATGATTATTAAACAGAGTATATATTTTTCAGGCATAGCAAACAAGTAAAACCGAGCTCCCCATAAAATACTGTAATTAATTACAAATCCTCTGATCTTCTACCTCACAAACTCCACTACCGCATACGGCTCTGCCTCTGTATCATTCAGTTTAATCACAATTTTATCCCCATCTACTGACTTTTCCGGACAGATCGTGTCGTGAAGCCGGGCCTGCTGCTTATATTCAGCCCGCATCTGTCTGATTTTAAAATCCACAGGAAGATAATCCATTGCCATCTGAATATACTGGCAGTTGTTTACATGGTGATTGGTATCCAGATGATGTTTCTGCACAGGAAAAGCTTCCTCTCCCGCAAAAGTCTCCGGCAGGATTATTTTTCTGGATGCATATTCCATATCCAGCTTTTCTTCCAGACCATATCCCTCTGTATATTCAGCACTGAGCTTGCAGGGCAGTCCGTTTTTCCCGTCAATAAACGTCCAGAACGTATTGGCGTAGGCAAGCCTCTCCCCTTCTGCTGTATCCATGGTAAAATTACGGAATCCCATAAATCCCCGGAATCCATAAGGCCATGTTGAAGTAACGATTTCTTCTCCCAGATACGGATAACGGTTTACGATCACCTGCCATGCAGAAAGTACCCAGAATTTATTTTTTTCCTTCAGAACCTTTACCCCAAGCCCTGCTGCCTCTGAATGGAAAGTACTGCAGTCCTGAAAATAATTCAGTATCCCAGGCAAAGTTAAAAGACCGTTTTCTCCGATTTCACTGTAGCGGACTCTTCCGCTGAAACTGTATGCCATATTACGTCCTCTTTTCTGTTTCAATACATTTTTTCTTAATTATATCCACTGAAGTTATACCCTGCAAGAGCAAATTTCACGTCACTGTCCACGACCTTCATAATAACTTGGTCAAAATGTATCCCCTGTCATCTTCGGCAATAGCATTTTTCCCTGTGTGTCGTGATCCTGGCATATCGATGCATCTTCATTTCTGTATACAAAAATCCCTTTCCGGCATCATCAGATATTTTTCTGAGTGCCAAAAAGGGATCCTTTTACTTTTTCTGCAAAATCTATAATTTATTTCGTTTTTTATTTATCATTTGCCATGAGAATCTCTTTTCCTGAAATTCCCGGCTCTGTCATATTTACAGGGTCAAGAACATGGTCAAGCTGCTCTTCATTTAAAAGTCCTTCTTTCAGGATCAGACTGCGGACAGACTCTCCTGTCCTGATTGCTTTTTTGGCAATGTCCGCTGCTTTCTGATAGCCCACATGAGGGCAGATCGCAGTAATGATTCCCACGCTGTTTTCTACCAGATACCGGCAGCGTGTCTCATTTGCTGTAATTCCTGTTACGCAGTTATCCACAAATGTCTGAACCGCATAAGCCAGCGTATCAATAGACTGGAACATACAGTAAAATACAATGGGCTCAAATGCATTCAGCTCAAGCTGGCCTGCTTCTGCTGCCATAGTGATCGTCACATCATTTCCGATAATATTAAAAGCAACCTGGTTGACAACCTCAGGAATTACCGGATTAACTTTACCGGGCATAATAGATGAACCGTTCTGCTTGGCAGGAAGATTGATCTCTCCAAATCCTGCTCTGGGGCCGGATGACATCAACCGAAGATCATTGGCAATCTTGGATAAAGTTACTGCACAGGCTTTTACTGCACCTGACACGGCAACAAAAGGATCAAGGTTCTGTGTTGCGTCTATCAGGTCATATGCCTGCACAAATTCCATATCGGAAACCTCTACCAGGTTGGGAACAATTCTTCTGAGATATGCTTCATCTGCATTAATACCTGTCCCCACAGCAGTTCCGCCCATATTGAGAGTGCACATTTCCTCCATCGCTCTGTCCATACGGTGGATATCACGCATAACCGCAACAGAATACGCATTAAATTCCTGACCCAGACGAATAGGAACCGCATCCTGCATCTGTGTACGTCCCATTTTAATTACATGATCAAATTCCTTTGCCTTTGCACAAAGCGCTTTATGTAAACGAAGAAGTTCTTTTTTCAGGTTTTTCAGAAGTCTGAGAGAGGTCATCTTACCGGCTGTAGGAATTACGTCATTTGTAGACTGCCCACAGTTTACATCATCATTGGGATTAATGATGGAATAATCACCCTTTTCTCCTCCCAGAATCTCGATGGCGCGGTTGGCAATAACCTCATTTGCATTCATATTTAAGGAAGTTCCAGCGCCGCCCTGAATCGGATCTACAATAAAGTCACCGTGAAGCTTTCCTTCCAGAATCTCATCACAGGCCTGTACAATGGCTTTTGCCTTCTTTTTATCAAGCATACCGATCTCACAGTTGGTAATTGCAGCCGCTTTTTTAATATACGCAAGACTGTTGATGATCTCAGGATGCATATTCAGCCCTGTGATATGGAAGTTCTCTGCTGCGCGGAGAGACTGCACTCCATAATACACATTCTGCGGAACATCCTTTGTTCCTATAGAATCCTTCTCTACGCGATAATCCTGTTTCTTCTCTGCTTCCCCATTTTTGTTCATTGTTCTTCTCCCTTTGCATTTTTCCTGCTGTCTGGTGAACGCAGGTTTTTATCCCGTCAGGCCTTTTCTTATTTGCTGCTGATTCCGGTGCTTTTCACATAGATACTAATCACCGTCCGCTGTTCCTGGCTTTTTTCATATAAAGTTCCTGCCGGACTGCTTCGCTGATGAACCTTCATTAACAGCAGCTGATTTTATGCCTGTTCATTTTCATTGTCCTCATTATAGTAATATGCTAATATATAATCAAATACATATATTTTTATAATTATTATAGTTTGCAAATTATATAAAGGAGAACTGTCATGTTTCAGGGAATGGAATACGTTTATGAAGTTTATAAAGAAAAAAGTTTTTCAAAGGCTGCCGCCAATCTTTTTATTTCTCAGCCTTCTCTCAGCGCCAATGTCAGGCGTGTGGAGGCCCGGATCGGCTATCCGGTGTTTGACAGAAGTACTAAGCCGCTGGGACTTACTGAATGCGGTGAACAGTATATCCGCTGTGTAAAACGTATGATGAATATAGAAAAAGACTTTTCAGACTTTATCAATGACTGGGGAGGACTGAAAACAGGAACTCTGGTCCTGGGAGGCAGTAATTTATTTTCTTCGTGGATTCTTCCATCGCTTATGGCTGATTTTGCAGCCCTTTATCCACAGATTCAGATCAGACTTGTGGAAGAATCCACAGTAAAACTTACAGAAATGCTCCAGAGCGGAAGTATTGATCTTGTACTGGATAATACCAGCCTGAATCCGGAAATTTTTGACAGCGTTCTTTATCAGGAAGAGCACCTTATTCTTGCTGTGCCTGGCTCCTTTTCTGTTAATGACAGCCTTCAGGATTTTCAGCTTTCTGTTTCTGACATTCAGACAGGAAATTTTCTGGATCCGCAGGTTCCCTCTGTTCCTGTGTCACGCTTTAAAAAAGAGCCGTTTATTATGCTGAAACAGGAAAATGATACTGGAAAAAGAGCTCTGGAAATCTGCCGCAAAAATCACTTTGAACCTGTCATTGCCTTTGAAATGGATCAGCAGATGACTTCTTACAATGTTACCTGCTCCGGCATGGGTATTTCCTTTATTGGAGATATCATGATAACAAAGGTTACACCAAATCCCAATATCGTTTATTACAAGCTGCCACTGAAGGACAACTGCCGCAATATCTGTTTTTACTGGAAAAAAGGCCGTTATCTCAGCCGGGCCATGGAAGAATTTTTAAAGATGTGTACTCAGAACAGCAACTAACCCAGTTGCAGGACAGTTCCCTGAGATCTTCCGTCTCAGGGAACTGTATTTTGTCTGCCATAACCGCCGACCTGACAATTATACAAAAAAGCACCTTCCAGTAAACTGAAAGATGCTCATTTAGCAGGGCTACAAGGATTCGAACCTTGAAATGACGGAGTCAGAGTCCGTTGCCTTACCGTTTGGCGATAGCCCTATGTTTTGTTTGTCGTTTCTCGCTTGCGACAAGTGGTATTATATAATAGTCTAAAAAAAAATGCAACCCCTTTTTTTAATTTTTTTTAAATTTCTTCAAAAAATTTTTCGCAGACCATTTCGCTCCCCTGGAACAGGCTTTCTTTTTATAAAGATTTATTGAAACATGCTGTTTTTTATACTATAATTTCTTTAAATCAGCAAAGTATAATAAGACAAGCAAAAAGCATTCTCAATAAAGGAGACATTATATGAGAGCAAATAATCTCACTCTGCTCACTGATCTCTATGAACTGACCATGATGCAGGGTTACTTCAAAAACCCGACAAACCAGACCGTGATTTTTGATATGTTTTACCGTACCAATCCCTGCGGAGGCAGCTTTGCCATTACAGCCGGACTGGAGCAGATGATCGAATATATCGAAAATCTTCGTTTTACAGAAGAAGATGTGGCTTATCTTCGCAGCCTGAATATGTTTCAGGAGGATTTTCTGGAATATCTCAGCACCTTTCATTTTACAGGAGATATTTACGCGATTCCGGAAGGAACTGTTGTTTTTCCCCGGGAACCTATTGTAAAAGTAATTGCCCCTGTTATGGAAGCGCAGCTTGTAGAAACAGCGATCCTTAATATCATTAACCATCAGAGTCTTATTGCCACCAAAGCGGCAAGAGTCTGTTATGCAGCCCGCGGAGACGGAGTAATGGAATTCGGGCTTCGCCGCGCTCAGGGACCTGATGCAGGCATTTACGGCGCGCGCGCGGCTGTGATCGCCGGCTGTGTTGGAACCTCCAATGTTCTTACAGGTCAGATGTTCCATGTTCCTGTTCTTGGTACTCATGCTCACAGCTGGATCATGAGTTTTCCGGATGAATACACTGCATTTAAAACCTATGCAAAAATGTACCCTGATTCCTGCATCCTTCTGGTGGATACCTATGATGTACTGAAATCAGGTGTTCCCAATGCAATCCGTGTATTTGAGGAAATGCGAGAGGAAGGGATTCCTCTGACAAAATACGGCATCCGTATTGACAGCGGCGATCTTGCCTATCTCTCCAAAGAAGCGTACAAAATGCTTGCTGCTGCCGGTTTTGATGACGCTACTATTGCAGCTTCCAGTGATCTGGACGAATATCTGATCGACAGTCTGAAAACTCAGGATGCAAAAATCAATTCCTGGGGCGTAGGAACCAATCTGATCACCAGCAAGGACAACCCGGCTTTTGGCGGAGTTTACAAGCTTGCTGCAGTAAAAGACACTGACAGTAATACTTTTATACCCAAAATCAAGCTTTCCGAAAATACAGAAAAGGTAACAAATCCCGGAGATAAAACTGTTTATCGTATTTACAGCAAAAAAACCGGAAAGATCAAGGCCGACCTGATCTGTCTGGCTGATGAGATTTTTGACCCGGAAGAAACGATGATCATCTTTGATCCGGTGGATACCTGGAAAAAGACAAAGGTTCTGGGCGGTACCTATGAGCTTCGTGAACTTCTTATCCCGGTGATCCGGGAGGGAAAACGGATTTACACCTCGCCTGAAGTTATGGAGCTTCGCAAATACTGCCAGAAGGAGCAGGAAACTCTCTGGGATGAATCCCGCCGTCTGGTCAACCCCCAGAAAGTTTATGTAGATCTTTCTCAGAAGCTCTATGATCTGAAAAAAAATCTTCTGGAGGAAATGAGCGAAAAGGCCCTTGATTAAAGGGGCATATCCCCTCCCTGCCTTTCATATCATAAAAGGTAAGGGGGGATTTTTATGGACAAAGATTACACGATTCTCATTAACAGGAAGCATCCGCTTCCTGAAGATTTTATACCGGAGCATCTGGTTGATATCGGACTGCCCTTTGATGCTGTTCCCGGAGAGCCTAAGCGTCTTCTGGAAGAAAAAACAGCCCGCTCCGCTCTTGAGCTGATCACACGCAGCCGCTCCGAGGGACTGAATCTGTACTGTATCTCCGGTTACCGTTCTTACAGGCGTCAGAAAGAACTCTTTACAGGTGATTCTTATGTGGCGCCTCCGGGCTCCAGTGAGCATCAGAGTGGTCTTGCGCTGGACATGTCCTGTCCTGCAGTACAAATGGAGCTGACTGAAGCCTTTGCAGAAACAAAAGAGGGAATCTGGCTGAATCGCCATGCTGCGCTTTTTGGTTTTATTATACGATATCCCAAAAATAAAGAACATATCACCGGTATTCCATGGGAACCCTGGCATATCCGCTATGTAACCAGATCTCTTGCCTCTTATCTTTCACTGACCGGTCTGACCCTGGAAGAATATCATATGCTTGAAAATCCGGTGGACTTTTCCAATTTAAAGTGATATACTGTGAATGTTTCGTAAATAAAAGTTTCCACTGTTGTTTACACAGTACTGTCCCGCAGGTTTTCCCACATTTTATTAAAAATCCGAAACCTTGCAGACTGAATTTTTTATGAAAATAATGTAGAACATATTTTAATTGCTGCTGCAAACAAAACCTTACTGTTCATGACCTTCACAGCAACTTGGTCAAATGCCATGTGAACTGTAACAATAAAACACGCCGCAGCTTATCTGCAGTTAACTATTTTATAACTAATCTACTTACGGAGGAAATCTATCATGTCAATGAACATCAACCACCAGCTTCCTTTACCTGATGTGCTGAAGGAACAGTATCCCTTAACGGATGAGCTCAGATCAGTAAAATCTCTGAGAGACAGCGAGATCCGCAAAATTTTTACCGGAGAGTCTGATAAATTTGTTGTTCTGGTCGGTCCCTGCTCTGCAGACAACGAAGATACTGTATGCGAATACGCAAACCGTCTCAAAAAAGTAAACGACCAGGTTTCCGATAAACTGATGATCATTCCGAGAGTCTATACCAATAAGCCCCGCACCACAGGAGACGGCTACAAAGGCATGCTCCATCAGCCGGAACCGGACAAGGCTCCTGATCTCCTGGCAGGCATCATTGCCATCCGCAAAATGCATATCCGTGTGCTGGCAGAAACCGGACTCTCTACCGCAGACGAAATGCTTTATCCTGAAAATCGCAGCTATCTGGACGATATTCTGTCTTATGAAGCTATCGGCGCCCGCTCTGTAGAAAACCAGCAGCACCGCCTTACTGCAAGTGGAATGGATATCCCTGTGGGAATGAAAAATCCTACCAGCGGAGATCTTTCTGTTATGTTAAACTCCGTTACCGCTGCCCAGCATTCCCACCATTTTATTTACCGGGGATTTGATGTTGCTACCAGCGGAAACGAGCTTGCCCACACCATCCTCAGAGGCGGTGTAAATAAATTCGGCCAGACTCAGCCAAATTATCACTATGAAGAGCTTGTACGCCTTGCAGAATTATATAATCAGTGGAATCTCAAAAATCCGGCTGTTATTGTTGACGTCAACCACTCCAACTCCGGCAAACAGTATAAAGAACAGATCCGTATTGTCAGTGAGGTTCTCCACAGCCGCAATTACAATTCTGACCTGAAAAAGCTTGTAAAGGGTGTTATGATCGAAAGCTATCTCTTAGAAGGCCGCCAGGATATCAGTGATCATATGATTCCAGGCTGTTCCATCACCGATCCATGCCTTGGATGGGAGGACACAGAACGGCTGATCTACGAGATTGCTGAGAAATGCTGAAAAATCACTTTTGTGCTTGCTTTTAAGATATCTAAAATCGGATGTGGATGATGCCTGCATTTCCTTTTGAAGTGCAGGCATTTTTCTATGCACACCATTTCTCTTTATATTTGCTTATCCGTTTGTTTTCAGGAATCGGGTATTCTGTGGATACATCAGATGACAATGCTTCCTGACGCACTTCTGATGGGGTTTTACAGCCATATGATATAAGGGTGGTTTTTCTATGCTTATATCATCAGTGACAGATCATATAAACGAACGTCAGCCGTGATAAAAGATATTCTCACTGCTCCATCTGTCTTCCCAGGAAGCCTGCTGCTGTCTGTACCAGCATTTTCTCCGGATTTCCAAATATATCTTTTTCACTTCTTCCAATAAGAATAACCGCTCCTATGGCATCTCCGGCACAAATGATTGGCTGAATGATCTGCGCATATAAAATTTCCTTCTGGCTGTCTGTGACCGGAATTTTTCCCTTTTCTCCGAAATTAAAGCATCTGGCTTCCCTCTCTGAAATTGCCTTTTCCATAGCGCGGCTGAGCTCTTTTCCTGCGATTTCTCTGCTTCCATGTCCTGCCGCCGCAACAACCTGGTCATGGTCGGTAATGCATGCAAAAAATCCCGTTGTCTGAGCCAGAGCCTCTGCATACTCTCTGGCAAACGTACTGAGTTCACCAATGGGAGAATACTTTTTCAGAATGATCTCTCCCTCTCTGTCTGTAAAAATTTCCAGTGGAGTTCCTTCTTTTATCCTTAATGTTCTGCGTATTTCCTTAGGTATCACAACTCTGCCCAGGTCATCTATACGCCTTACGATTCCCGTAGCTTTCATATAAAATCCTCCGTTTACTGTACTTTCCGATTCTGGAAATAGTATCTGTAAATGGAGGATTTTTATGCATTTACTCTAATGTAATTTCTTTTTCTATCATCTTTCCACGATCCAGCTGATGACGGAGCTTTCGATTTTCTACCGTATCAAATATAATAGAAAAATCATAGTCCTCCGGATAAAGCTTTTCTGCCGCAACCATAAGCTTTACTCTTTTGTGGTTAATATAAATCTTTCTGTCCGGAAGCTGGACTCTTAAAACACCCTTTTCATTTTCCGACTGACAGACAATTCCGATTTTTTTATCCGGCAAAAGCATAACACTGTCTCCGGGCTGAAATTTTGTTTTTATTGTGGACAAAGTATTTTTCTGCTTTTGGACTCTTCCTGTATGTTCTTTTCTTAACTTATTTCCCGATGTCAGACTTCTGAGATCTTCAGGAAGCTCATCCTTTCCATATGCAGCCATAGAGGCATTTTTAATCATATGCTCCGGCATTCCCATTTTTCCTGCAATATAAAAAGCGCAGCTTTCTCCTGCCTCACCGATCACCAGCTGATATTCCGGCTTCAGGGTTTCCCGGTTAAAAGTCATTCTTGCGTTCTGAATGCCTTCTGTCCGGTCTGCATACTGCTTTACCTCCGGATAATGAGTTGTTACCAGAAAAAGCGCTCCACTGCTTTTCAGCTCTTCCAGAATTGCCACTGCGATTCCCATTCCCTCTGCAGGGTCTGTGCCCGATCCCAGCTCATCCATGATCACCAGGCTTTCCCTTCCGGCTTTTTTCAGAATATCCAGCACATTTGCTATATGAGCAGAAAATGTAGAAAGATTTTCTGACAGATTCTGTCCGTCCCCAATGTCACAGAGGAAATTACTGTTCATGCAGATTTCCGCCTGTCTGCAGGTTACATGAAGTCCTGACTGGGCCATCATGCAGTTCAGAGCAACTGTTTTCAGGGCAACTGTCTTTCCGCCTGTATTCGGTCCTGTAATCACAATTCCATTTACCTCACCGCCAATGGAAAACTGCAGGGGAACACAGATATTTTTGTCCATAAGAGGATGGCGTCCATCCTTAATCATAATCCGCCGCTCTGTGTTAATAATCGGCTCCGTTCCGTCATACTCCAGACTGAGCTTTGCTTTGGAAAAAATAAAATCCATTTTTTCCATCATGCACAGATCCTGTTCAATTACTTCCTTCTGCTGATAAAGCATATCTGTAAGTACATAAAGAATGCGACGCACTTCATTTTCTTCCTCAATATAAAGAAGCTGAAGTACATCATAATGACGGGCTGCGGCCGCCGGCTCTATAAATACAGTGCTTCCTGTTGACGAACGGTCAATGATATTTCCTTTGATCCGGCTTTTAAATTCTGATTTTACCGGAATACAGATATGTCCGTTCCGCAAAGTACTGAAACTGTCCGCCATACAGGATTTGTTTGCCCGAAGTGCATTGTCTGCCTTTTCTCTCATGGCGCGTTCTTCTTTTTCAATATCCTGTCTGCAGGATTTTAACGTACGTGACGCTCCGTCGCATACCTGACCGCCTCGGATCTGCCGGCTGATAGCTTCCCGGATTTCCTGGCAGCTGTATAGGTTTTCCTCATAAAATGCCAGAGGAATATGATAGTTTTTTCCCTGACAAAGATATTTCTTCATCCGTTCTACTGCCACAAGAGCTTTTTCTGCTTCTTCAAGCTGCTCCGGCGAAAGACAGCCTCCTATTTCCGCAATATTCATCCACTCTCTGATATTGTTCAGAGTTGCCAGCGGAGGCTGTCCGAACTTTTCTATCATATTTTTTGCTTCAGAGGTTTCTCTCAGCCGGGCTGTGACCTCTCTTTCTGACATCATTGGCTTTGTTTTCTCAATTTCTGTTCTGGCGCTTTCTGTCAGCGCAAAAGTTTTCCAGGTTTCTTTTATTTTATCAAATTCTAAAATATGTTCTGTTTTTATCACGACAATCTGTTCTCCTTAATTATGAAAGCTTTATAAATCAAAAAATCTCCTGTGTAAAGACTGATCCATTCAGGCCGCCTGCACGCTGCTCAGACATTTTGAACATGCTAAAAACATATACAAAAACGCAGTCTCTGCCTGTACTGACAAAAACTGCGTCTGAATTCCTTTTATCAGAAATAAAATTTATCTGAAAAATCCATATGTTCCATATATCTGTTGTCAGCAGGCAAAAACAACCGGTATCCCGAATACCGAAAAAAGGGTACACAAATAAAACACGTTCTGCGTGTATCCTTTTTCTATGTAATTGTTTATCAGTCTTTACAAGACACTGCCGACATCAACATACCTGCCTTCATAATTATTTAACTCTGGCTATTATACAAAATCTGAAAAACAATGTCAATCCATTATAAACATCTTGTAATGCTCATTTTTTCCAGCTTCCAGATTCCTCCCCTGAATCCTTCCGCCTCTATTTTCAGCCTGTGCTTTGTTCCTTTTCCATAAAATCTTGTAGAGAAAACCACTTCTCCTTCATTCAAATAAATTTCTGCTGCAGAGGTATCTGCCAGTATACGGAGACTCCTAAGCTCTTCGATACAGGCCTTTCTTACGCGGCGGCCTGCTCCTGCCTGCTGATCCATCTCCAGAATAAGAACTCCGTCTCTGTATTCCAGCTTAAAAATATCTTCAAGAACTACCTTCACAGGACCTTTCTGAACCTGAAGTTCCAGGTCAAACGCACCGTCTGTCTCCGTTTCTCTGTCCCTGTCACAAAGCTTTTTTTTCCAGCGCCTGAGATTCATCAGCTCTTCTACAGGATACTGGTACACTTTTCCGCCACAGTATTTCAGCTCTCTGGGAACCGTCAGACAATGCTGCCATCCCTCTTCCAGCGTATTATTTACATACTCTTCTTCCGCATCCGGCATTCCCATCCAGCCAATCAGTATTCTTCTTCCTTTTTTATCCACAAAAGTCTGAGGCGCATAAAAGTCAAAGCCCATATCCCATTCCCAAAAATCTTCTGTGCTCACCCCGCCGTCTCTCAAAATGAAATATCCGGAAAGATAGATATTCTGATAACGGTATTCCTCCCGTTTCACACCCTGGGGCGATACAGAAAGAATTTCTTTTCCATTCAGTTCAAACATATCAGGGCATTCCCACATGTAGCCGAATTTTTCTTCTGTGGTAAGCTCCCGGTCCAGCTTCCACTGTTTCAGGTTCCGGGAAGAATAAAGTAAAACAGCTCCTTGATCATCCTTCCTTCTTGCCCCAAGAACCATCCTGTATCTGTCGCCTTCCTTCCATACCTTAGGATCACGGATATGACAGGTGTAATCCTCAGGATACTGAGTACAGGGAATCACATTTTCCTTTATCCCAAACTCTATGCCGTCCTTACTTTCCACATGAAGCGTATTAGCGCAGCGTCCGTTGTTAATATAATCATAATCCCCGTCCAGCTTTACGTTTCCTGTATAAAATAAATGCAGAGTTTCTTCTTCTGCCAAAGCAGAACCGGAATAGACACCATGGCAGTCTGCCGGACTGTCAGGATAAAGGGAAACACCTTCATATGTCCAGTTGATAAGATCCTCACTGGAGTAATGTCCCCAGAATTTCAGCCCGCCCTTTACCTCAAAAGGAGAATACTGAAAAAATACGTGATATCTGCCCTGATACCAGCTGAGGCCATTGGGATCATTCAGCCAGCCGCATGGGGGCATCAGATGATGCGTAAGCCGGTATGGCTTACTGACCATCTCTGCCCAGTGGGTTTCTTCAATTTTTCTGATTTCGTCTGTAAAAACCTTTGTTAATGCACTCATGATTCTTTTATCTCCAGTACCGCATCCTGCTTTGTTACATTTCCTGTTTTTAAAATATTTATTTCCTGATAATCGTCTGAATTTGTTATGATCATTGGCGTTGTCAAATCATATCCGGCCTCTTTGATTTTTTCCATATAGCTGGATTCCAATCCTACGATGATATCTGCATCACTTTGATCCTTTTCCACATAGATTTTTGCTGCGGCTTTGGCGGTTGGCACATACATCACCATGGCATGCAGATCAGGAAATTGTTCATTCAATTGTTTTTGCAATTCTTCCCCACGAAATTGTTCCATGGAAGAATAAATAATGATGGTTTCTCTTTCCTGACGAATGCTCAGCAACAGAATTGCCGTTATTAAAAACAATGCCACGATTGCCTTCCTCATCTTTCCACATCCTCCCTTTGTTCAAGTTATATTCATTTTAGCATACAAAATGAACAAATCAACCTTTTAATTCTTAATTTTACTTCATATTACTTCCAATGATTTTACATAAATTGAACAATCCATAATAATGAAAACGCTTTTTTGATCTTCCTAGAGAACAATTGTTGCAATAGCAAGCTCATAGCGAATGCCTTCAGATTGAGATTCGTGATAAGAAAAATCCCTTATCTACTTTTGCATGAAGACCATCGTAGCATACATACTAACCTTAGAAGGAGGGTAATCCTATGAAAAAAATTTATACAGTCTTTCTCATGGTGTTATTTTTATTTATCTTAACACCTGTACACGCAAAAGATACGCAGAACATCCTCATCACCGGAAAGCATCTTCCTTATATCATGGTAGCCAGTATGCAGGAAGATGATTCTATGGATATGTACCTTATTCCAACATCTTTGACCTTACCGCTTTCGCAAAACCCCCAACAGTTGCGGCCATTAAATCAATACGATAAGCAAGAAGAGATCAATCGCATACGTGAAGTGATTCAACAATTCTTTGAGCTTTCCATCACCAATACCGTGTATTTACATATGGATACTATTCAAAAAGATATGGGAGTCGCTTATAATGAACAAACCTTTTCT
>OIYW01000910.1_pt1 | contig 23249 bp, 26 predicted proteins | sample 1588351 | NCBI WGS metagenome assembly OIYW01 (sample SAMN03283268) | human gut metagenome | biome: human-associated habitat; material: feces | host: Homo sapiens | place: USA | collected 2013 | reverse complement strand
TTTGCCCTGTGGAGGCAACCACACACTACCCCACGTGCGGGTGGAAGTCCAGCCCGGTTTTCATTTTCTACCCTTTGGACAAGAGGAGCTTCCTAGCTTGTTCGCAAACCCTAGCGATGTACCTGGTTTTCAGAACCGGAACAGGGCTTCCTCCAGTTTTTCGGCGGCGTTTTGCTTCAGCTTCATCTGGGGATGACAGTATGTCCGCTCCAGGAAAGAGGTGTCCCCGTGGCCTGCCAGCTCCGCAACGGTCTGCTTGTCCACTCCCTCGTGGAGCATGGCGGAGACGAAGTAGTGCCGCAGGGTATGCAGATGAAAAGAAGAGGGGAAGCCTAGGTCACGGAAAATCTTCCGCAGGCGCTTGGTAAAGGTGTCGGGATGCACCGGCTCCCCCTGGACATTGGCGAACAGGTAAGGGCTGACCTTCCGGTGGTTCTCCCTGGCCATGCGCTTCTGGAAGTCGTAGAGACTCCACAGTGTGCTGACCACATAGTAGGAGATGGTCATGGACCGGCTGCGGCCATTCTTGGTGGGCCCCTCCACCACGCCCTTCCCCGGCACCACGCTGCGGGAGCGGGACACCACCAGATTCCAGGTGTAGTGATCCACAAAGGAGAAGTCGCTCCACCGCAAAGCGCACAATTCACCCCGGCGACAGCCGGTGTAGATCGCCAGGACATAAAAGGCGTGATAGAGGATGTGTTCCTCAGACAAAGCGTTGAGGAAGTACTGGGCTTGCTCATCTGTGGGGATGAACTGCTGCCGGTGTTCCGTGTCCGGCAGGTCGATCATCCGGGCGGGGTTGCGCTGGATGATTTCATTTCGCTTGGCATCGCTGAGGACGGCGGACACCACGGTCAGGTATTTCTGCACGGTGGCTTCCTGGATCGGTTTGCCCTGGTGGGTGCGTTTGCGCAGCTCTATGAGCAGATTCTCCAGGGCCATGGGCCGCAGTTCTCCCAGCTTGATGGCTCCAATGTAGGGGTACACTCGTTCCAGCATCCGGCGGTAGCTGGCGAGAGTGCCGGGGGCGTATTTCACCTGCCGCTCCAGCCAGCGGGTGGCGTAAGCTTCAAAGGTGGTGTCCCTGTCCTCAGCGAAACCGGATTTCACCAGCCGTTCCAGCTCCTCCGCTTCGTGAGCAACGTACTGGGAGATGCCTCTGGGCTTCACTGAATCGGGCACGGTGATGGTCTTGGCTTTGCAGATTTTCTTCCCGTTAGGGCGGTAGCCGTTGCTAATGGTGATCTTGAATTTGCGGTCATTGATTTGTTTGATGCTTGCCAAATAGGTTCTCCTTTCCAAAATGATTCAGAGATGGCGTCAGCCATCTCTTTGCCAACTCAGCGCTTTGTCAAAGGATATCATCCCGTTGGTCTTGCGGATTTCTTCGATGCACTGTCCTCGCAGGCGTGATACATCCTGCTGGTCTACGCTGCAGACAGCGGCGAGGATATTCTCCGTCACCGCCTGCTCCACTGCCATTTTGAACAACAGCCGGCCCATGCGGTTGGAACTCTCGTCCACAATGCCTTTCACCGTGGAGGGGATCACCTGGGCCAGGTAATCCTGGGCGTGGTTGCAAGTCAGATACCCAATGTAGAACTGCAGGGCCTTTTCCATGAACTCGCTGCGGCTGGCGCAGTTGTCCTTTTGGTACAGGGAATCTACCTCCTCCAGCAGGGAGGGGCGAATCCATAGGGCGAATTTGCGTTTCAAGTCTTTTTCTGTCATATTTTTCTTCATCCTTTCGTTGACCCCGGCGGTGACACCCGCAAAAATGGCTTGCCGCCGGGAAATTTTGCTTTTCTGACCCCGGTCGTGACCCCAAGGCATCCAAACCGACCCCGGAAAACGGGAAAATTGACGCCTGGGAAAAATCCCTCAACGACCGGCTCTGCCGGGCGAAGTGACCCGGCACGGGACGCCTCCAGCGACCCCGGGCCTTTCACCTGCTCTTTTTTCACACCTTTCACCACTTCTGGTTTTTGGGAAACCATTCGCCTGGTGGGAAAGTCGAAAGCTGGCGTATTCTCCGGTTACGCTGGCGGTTGTTTTCCGGGTTGGGCTGTTTTCTTTTCTTTGGGCCCTGTGTGGCCCAAACCGGCCCCTGACCGGGCTGGGGCGGGGCGTTCCCCCACCCGGGGTGGAAACCGCCACACGGGGCCTCCTGGGGGCAAAACGGGGGCCTTGGGTGGTTTTGTGGGGCGGCTGGCTGTGGGTGGTTTCCCCAGTGCCGGAAGGAACGCAAGGAACGCAAAATTCCGCTAGAGGGGGGACGGGATTGATGTCACTTGCCAGGGCTTTCCAAAGGGTGCAAGGAGGCAATGCGTACCAGTGTACTCTTCTGCTTACACACAATATGTAGGCGGTTTTATGGTTCTAAACACAAGATGAGAAAGTGTACTCTATCGCAGTTTGCACCCTTGCACCCTTCATTCTTTTCTCAGCCAATTCCACTCGTTGGCTAGGCGGACGGACGCCACATAGCCAGTTAGATTTCGCTTGGCCTCTTTGAGTGTCCGGGGAGAGATGCTGGCCTGCTCCGCCAAGCGGTACATCACTTTGGCAGGAACAACGGAGTGCTTGTCCAGGGTATCTAGGATAAGCTGCTCCGCCAACGTGAGTTTGGAGTCCTGGCTTCTTCCTCTGAGCAGCTCGTCCGCCGTGAGGTTCTCATACCCCTCCTGCCAGTGAAGGGTGCCGTTCTCCAGGGAGAAGGCCCGGGAGTTCCCCTCCGGGGCCAGGGAGGATTTGTCGTGTACCATGACCCGGACGTCCCGGTTATTCTTGAGCCGGCCCACCAGCAGAACGCTTCGGGCAGCCGCTCGAAAGTCCATGGAGCCCAGGCCACGCTGGGCGCTGTTGGCGCTTTGGGATTTGTTCAAGTGCCCCACCAGGACGATGGCGCAGCCGGTTTGATTGGCCACCTTGGTCAGGCCTTTCATCACCGTGCGCACCTCGTTAGCCCGATTCATGTCCACCTTCTCCCCCAGATACGCCTGCATGGGGTCCAGGATCATCAGCTGGGCCTGGGTGTCCCGGATGGCCTCCCCAATGCGGTGATCCAGCATGGAGAGAGGGAAATCCGTTTCATCAATGGTGTAGATGTGGTGCAAGTCCGCCTGGGACTCCAGCAGTCGTGGCTTGATGGTGTCGCCCAAACCGTCCTCGGCAGTTTGGTAGAGAACGGTAAGGGGTTCCTTATTTTCCCCGCCGGGGAGGGCCAATCCCCGGCTGCAGGCCGCCGCAACCCACAGGGCCAGGGTGGTCTTTCCCTCAGCAGGGTCGCCGTGAATGATGGACAGTTTTCCCAAGGGGATGTACGGGTACCAGAGCCAGCGCACTGGTTCCACCACCACATCCTCCAGGGAGATGAGTTTCAGTTCGGGTTGATTTTTTGGCAAATAGTTCGCGCTCCTTTCATCGCTCCCAGGGAAAAGGTGGGAGCAGTGTTTTTAAATCCGAAAAGCCGAACCCTTTTCGGATTCGGCCTCTACTTGTATTATTCTTCGGGTGGTGCTAGAATGTGAATATGGAAAGACTAGACGAATTTGCATATGCGACAAGGAGGGAACAGGAGATGCCCCTGGGTGACCGGCAGGAAAATGATTTGGTTCACATCACGCTGGACGTGTGGCAGGACAAGGTATACTACCTGGGAAAGGAATACCCCGCAGGCTATTTCGCCGCCGGGGTGCTGAATGTGTCTCACAACCTATTTGTGACTATCACCGGAGAGGGCGGGTTCCTGCTAGATGCCTATGCAATCGCAAAGTTTGGAGACCGGGAACAGTTGGGGGAGCTTCTCCCCGTGCTTTGGGAATCTGTGGAAAATATGTTGCGCTCGCTTCGTCAGGTACCTCCCTTTTCCCTTTGGAATATGGAGGCGGAGCTTGGGAAAATGAGAGCCATGCTTTCAAAAGACCACATCGACCAGTTGTTGGATAACCCAGAGGAGAAAATGTGGTTCCTCGCCTATCTCCGGGCGGGTATCTTGCTGCCTATCTCCATTTACCACTTTGTAATCGCCGCATGGCATCTGGAAACCTATTACTTACACCGTTTAGGAAAACGGGATGAGACTCACTTCGCTGTGGCGTTTCACGATTTTTACCACGATCCCTCTACAAAAGAGGTTTTAGAAAAAATGTTTGCTCCCACGATAGAGCCGTTCGACGCGAATCCCCGTCTGCGTTCTTCCTACACATTCGCAAGAGACCCCAAGGATGAAAAGAAGATGATTTTCGTCAATCGGGTGTTCTTCTCTAGCTATATGGACTTCTATGTGTACGACCTGCTCAACGGGATGCACTGGGGCCATGCCCCCAGCTTGTGCGAATGCTGCCTCAAATATTTTCTGACCACGGACAGCCACAAGCCAAAATACTGTGATGGCATGGCCCCGCAGAATCCCCACTACACCTGCCGCCAGTACGGAGCCATGAACCAGCAGAAAGAAAAGAACGCCAACCATCCCATCTACCGGATCTTTAAGACCCGGACGAACACCATCCGCAAACACCAAGAGCGGGGCAAGATTTCAGAGGAGCTGCGGAACGCGGCCATCGCTCTGTGCGAGGAACTGCGGGACAAGGCCCTCTTAGATACGAAATTCGCCCAGGAGGAATACCCGAAACGGATGGAGCAGGAGGCGGTGTATGTGGAGGCCAGGAAGCGCCTGGGAGGTGACGGTTCCTGTGACCAATGAGGAGTTGGCGTTGGCCTTTGAGCTAGGCGATGCTGGCGCAGGGGAAAGACTACTCCGCAATGTGGAGGGCTTGATCCGGCACCAGGCAAGCAAGATGTGCCAGGACGACAGCCTGCTAGAGGACTTGCTGCAGGAAGGCAGGGCTGCTGCCCTCGCCGCCACTGGGAAATATGATGCTGGGAGAGGTACCCTTTTTACCACATACGCTTTGCCAAGGATTCGGGTGGCTATGGTGGAGTATCTGGCAAAGGCCGGCCTGCCGGTTTCCATGCCAGTGGGCCGGTATCTCCAGCTGCAGCGGGTGGGCAAGTTGGTAAAGCCTAGTGCAGAAGAAAAAGACCAGCTGGAGGCAATCTGTCAGGGGTTGGGCGTTTCCAGGGGAGTGGCCCAGGCGCTGCGGAGGGATTTTTTCTTTTTCTGGAACAACACAGCATCCCTGGACGATTTGAATCAGGTGGGCAGCGATTTCAACAGCGACCCAGCGTATGTGTATGAACAGAGGCTTCTATTAAAGGGAATAGCGGCTGCTGTAGAAAACCTCCCTGCCCGGGAATGCAATCTGATTTTGCGCTACTTAGGGCTAGAGGGAACCGCCATGACCTTTCGGGAGTTGGCGGTGCTGCTCAACTACAACGGCCCCAGCTCAGCGGAAAAGGCCTATCGCCGGGCGGTGGAGAAACTGAAAACCGCTCTCTGGGAGGGGGAGTACGGGCAATACCGGCGGGCTAGGCGGATAGTGGAAAGGGCGATGCAAGATGCGGGGAGAAGATAAGCGAAAGCGCAAAGTGGCTTCGTTTAAGGAAAGAGGTATGCTTGTATGATCTATTTCACAGCGGACACCCATTTCGGCCATGAAAACGTCATCCGGTTCTGCGGCAGGCCCTATACCACTGCTGCGGAGATGGACGAGGCGCTGATTGAAAACTGGAACAGCCGGGTCAAGGGCAACGACACGGTGTTCATCTTAGGGGATATGTTTTTCCGGTCCGACAACGCCGAGGAGATCCTTAGGCGGCTAAAGGGGAAAAAGCGGCTGCTGGTCGGGAATCACGATGGGTCGTGGATGACGAAAGTAGATGTCTCCCGCTATTTCGCCAGTGTCGACCTGATGCTGGAACTCTCCGATGGCCGCCACGCCCTGACCCTGTGCCATTACCCCCTGCTCACCTGGAAGCACGCCAAAAAGTCCTACATGATCCATGGCCACATCCACAATGACACCGGCGCGGACTTCTGGCCCCTCTTAGCTGCCCGGGGCAACGTGCTCAATGCCGGGGTGGATATCAATGGCTATCAGCCCGTCACCTTTAACGAGCTGTTGGAGAACAACCGAGTGTTCAAAAGTGGGTGTTAGGCAGAAGAGGGAACTCTTTGTACTCGAAAAAGCTTTCAGCAGGCTGGGTAGCGTATGCAAACTTGGAAGCGAATTTTATTTTTTTCGGAAATGCTGTTGCATTTTTCTTCAAAACTGCATATAATAAAGATAACAGAACCCGACACGCCTCTCTTTGATGCGTACCACGTCGGGTCATTTAATTTTTGGGGTGAAATTGGATCATGGGAAGTAAAGCGCAGCAGCCACCGATGACGGTAGAAGAGCAGGTAGCCAATCTTCAGAATCTTGGATTGATCATAGAGAGTGAAGAAGATGCCAGAGCAATGTTAAATGACGTATCGTATTTTCGTCTAATAAAGGCCTTTAGTTTGGGATTGAAACCGAAGAACGGGCGCTATAACGAGGGTGTTACTTTTAACCAAATTGTTGACCTGTACAAATTCAACTGTAACTTTAGGCAAATCTTATTCCCCGTGATTGAGAGAATTGAGGTCAACCTGCGCTGCCGGATTTCCAATTACTTTTCAAACACATACGGAGTCCTTGGGTATGAAGATGCCAATAATTTCCAGACCCCGGCGTATCATCAAGAATTTCTGGATGACATAAAACAGGAAATCAAGCGAAATGCAAAGTCACCTTTTGTCAGAAATTTTCAGCAGAATTATGTGGATGGTAAAATTCCCATGTACGCGCTGGTAGAATTATTCAGCTTTGGTACCCTTTCCAAGTTTTTCAAAAATATGAAAAATCTCGATAAGAAGAGGGTAGCACTAACCTACCATGTCGGATATACATATTTGGAAAGCTGGATTGAAAGCATAGCTTATGTCCGGAACCTCTGTGCGCATTACGGCCGTCTCTATAATGCAAAGCTCGCTAAAACCCCTATGCTTTACAAACAATACAATCAGAGAGGGATTGGAAATAACAGGATTTTTGGTGTGCTACTCTGTATCAGTCATCTTGTTCCCCGCGATGACCACTGGGAGATTTTTGTTGAAACGGTAGATAGCCTTATCAAAAAATATGATTCTGTAAAAGTTGAGACTATGGGCTTTCCATCTGATTGGAAAGAACTCTTGCTGCAAAAAGGCAATTGACGAGAATCGTTAACTTTGAAGGAACCGGAGAGGTGTGAGTACTATGGAAGGGATTAATAAACCTATAATTTCTTCCGACGCCGCCTGGTATTGCCGCCATGACCCGGAGGAAGAACGGTTCTACGAAATCTTCTTCAAGCTCTGTAAGAAGTACAATGTCCAATGGGCCAGTGCAGACGAAAAAGAAAAGCAGTTCCTTTCGGAGGTCACACGGGTGACCTATGAGAGGGACAAAGCCAAGCGTTTGGGCCTTCCGCTCTCCAAAATCCGCCCCTCTTTCACCCAGTGATTTTTCTCTTTCTATCCGCCCTCTGACTACTGTTTGACTACTATTTTCCCAAAACCGGAAAAACCGTGGGAGCCCAGGCGTGCCAAGGGCTTCCACGTTTTTTGCAAATGGGTACTAATTTTGTGAGATGTACCTGAAACCCGCATGGAAACTGGGTTTCTTCTTTGACGGCCTGATAACGACCACTCTGTAGGGAGCTGGTCTCCTGTGGAGACCGTCCAGCTCTGACCGAGCCGGCAGGCAAGAACGCTGGTTCGAATCCAGTCGGGCGCACCAAAACCTCCAAGGGAATCATTCCTTTGGAGGTTTTCTTATGTCTATAATAACGATGGAAAAGGTAATGTGCACAGGGAAACGAATTAAGTTTTGAACATTAAGGGAATTTTCTGTAGTGGCCAAATTTAACAATCTCTCTCAAATAGCTGTTACCGTTCCCGCAAGGCGTCTCTTGCCTCCATCAGGGCGAAGCCCAGCAGGTTTTTCCCTTTCCAGTTGCTGGGGTTCTGGGCCAGGGGGTTGTTCTTTCCCATGCCGATGCCCCAAATTCTGTCCCGGGGCGCCGCCTCCGCCAGGATGGTATCCCCAGTGGCCAGCAGGAACGCTTTCATTTCCGGGTTCTGGGAAAACTTGGCGATGTTGCCCGCCACCACAATGTCCCCGCAGCGGGCGTCCCACACCTCTTTCTCAAAATTTCCCACCTTGCGTCCCAAGCGCTTGCAGGTCATGGGATCCCGCTCCCGGAGGATCTGCTGCCGGATCTCCTCGTCCCCAAACAACTTGGCTTTCTCCGCCATCATGTACTGTTCGGCGGTGGTGTACGTCTCCCCCTCTGTCACGAAGGAGCAGGGAAACCACTGGCTCAGGCAGGAGGCGTCCACAGTCTCCCCTGTTTGTACGTGGCCGTAAAAGGCCATCACCTGGACACCCTGCTTCGCGGCCTCCACGGCCCATTCTTTGTTGTATTTCATCAGCCTTGCCCCCTTCTTTTTTTCTGGGTTTATTCTATCAAACGGGATGGGGTGGTTTCAACCCATCCCTTCTGCTACAATCTCCTTACAAAGGAGGGAGATACCCGTGCGTGACAGAGGCTGGCGGCGGTTCACTGCCTGGAAAAAGGACAAGAGGATGCGGCAAATCATCCAGCGGGAACGGTATTTCGCCTCCAGCTCCCGGACGATCCAGGAACGGAAGAAAAGCCATGTTTCCCATACCTACATCAAAGGCTGCTATCGGGAACAGCTGCGGCGAACACTGAAACGCCAGTCCCGGAAGAAACTCCGCCACACCAAAGACCTGCCACTGCGGGGCAACGGCTTCCATAAGTGTTTTGATTACTGGTGGCTTCACGATTGAGAGGAGGGAACCCTATGATCTGCTGTTTTACTGGTCCCCGGGCTTTTCCCTGGAAGGAGGAAAGCTCTCAGCACCGGGACGTATTGCGTCAGTTGGACGCTGCCATTCTCCAAGCTATAGAGTTGGGCGCCACCCACTTTCTCTGCGGAAATGCCATTGGTGTGGACACCTGGGCGGCGGAACTGCTCATCCGCCAAAAGAAACAGCACCCTGAGCTTTTCTTGGAGATTGCCCTGCCCTTTGCCAGCCACAACGAAAGGGAATTTGCCTGCTGCGCCGTATGCCAGCTGGCCGACTGGGTTCATGTGGTGGGGAACGCCAAATGCCGCCGGGCGGCGTTCTATCAGCGAGATCGGTACCTGGTGGATCACAGCGGCTTGCTTATCGCCGTGGAAAGCTCCGTCTTTGGAGGAACAGCCCGCACGGTCCAAATGGCCCGGGCAAAGGACATCCCTATCTTGCGGATTCACTCCTCTTCCTCATAAGGGAAGGGGAGATTTTCTTGCTCATAATAGTCGTAACCGCCCTCATAATCGTTTTCCCGGTATTCCTCAGCAAGCTCGGTAAATACTTTCTCAAAAGTCTCCGGCGTGACGTGGAGCTGCTGGTGCATATAGGGCTCCAATACCAAGCCGCCCCCATAAAAATCCAGGCTGGGGCAGGGACGCAGAGGGTTTTCCAGCCCATACAACAGGGCATCCACGAATTTCCCGCAGACGTCAACCTCCCAGGGCGGGGTATGCGCGGGGTACTGATTGTTCCCGCTAAACTTTCCCAAATAAGCCACCAGGGGCACCACTTTATGGGGCACGCCGTAACAATCCACCGCATCCCTCAAATAGCTCCAGGTGTCCAGAAAAAGGGACTTGAACTCCTCCGTTTGGAATCCGGCGTCATAGATGCTGTCCAACAAGTCCTCCCATCGGTCTTTTAGACCCTCCAATTGCTCCGTGTCCAGGGTGCGCGTGGCTCTTCCCTCATTGCTGAACGTGTGCTGGAGGGCCTCCAACATTTCATCCTCTTCCACAAAAAACGGGTCATGCCCTGGCCGGTGGATGGCCAAGGGCAAGCAGGATATGATCTGCCCAAAGCGCAGGTCAGGACCGTGGGTTTCCCATAACTGCGCCAGCCGGTCGCAGAAAGGCTTGATGCGGGCTTTATCACGGTGTTTTGCCATAGGCTGCGTCTCCTTTCCATGGTATACGATTCATTGGTGTTCCAGACGGATGGAAGAAAAAGCCTTCTCTGCCGGTGCTCTCCTCGTCCCACACCACCGTCACGGTTTCCAGTTCTTCCTTGTGGGTTCCCAGAAACCGCCGGATAGCCGGTTCCCAGTTAAAGGCAGGATTGGAGACGCGAAAATACATATCCCGGCAGCCCGGTGTGGTGTTGTACAGCCCGCCCAGGCGGCAGCGGAGAAATTCCTGATTGAGCTTCTCTGTCACCTGACGGTTCAATCGTTCCAGGGAAGACGGCTCCGCCGCCGGAAGCTGGGCAGCCATTTTCTCCACAAAGTCCAGGGTGAGAAAGATGTAGGGCTTCTCCTGGATAGATTGCCGCAGGTTGTCCACCACATCTCCATGGGGATAGAGCGACTTTCCGTAGGCAGCCACCAGTTTTAGAACCAGCTGCTGCGTAGTGGGAATGCTTGTGTGCTTGTACAGCCACTCCCCGGCATAGAGGGTTTCCTCCACACACTCTAAGCTGCCGTACAAATGCTGAATCACCGGGAATGCTTCACCGTCCTGGCGCAGCATCCAGGCGGTAGGGGATTTAATCATGGGCACGTATTCTCTCCTCCTGTTCCAGGGCTTGGAGCGTCAGCCGGAAAATGTACAGGTTGGGGTAGTATCGGTCGTCCCGGAAAATCGCCATGCCCCGCTTTTCAAAGTGTTCCAGCAGAGCCGCCGCTACCGCCGCGCTGCGGGAGGAACCGTAGCAGCACTGGCAGAGGAAAAGGCAGTCCAGGTGGTTGTAGACAAACCTGGCCACCTGCCCCGCCTGCTCCCGGGAAAACAGTCGGAACATGTCTTTTGGGTCGCTAAGGTTTACGAGGGCAGGGGTGATGTCGTTGCACAGCAGGCGCAGGGTGTGCTCTGGCTGCCGCGGCAGCGTGAAAGGCTCGCTCCCCCAGTCTCCCAGGCTGATGAGCGCCGTCCCTGGTTCAAATCCTCTTGCCACTTTGCGCCGCAAGTCCCATTGGCTGAGAATTTCCACTTTCATACTTATCCCTCCTGCCACTATTGTAGCAGGAGGGATGGGGTAAAAAGGGGGCATGTGCTTTTTAACTGAAGCAGTGACCATATACCCAAAGAGCCCGATCTAAATCACGATTTTTCAAATACTTATCGTACGAATGAAATGCTTTTTCGATCCTTTTTGAAAACGGTTTGATTGTATCAATATAGATTGTGTCAAACTTATTGTCTCCTTTTGTAACTGGTTCTTTATGATTCAGTTTGGTACCAGGCTTTTCCTTTTGAATGATGGCTTGAATTGCTAGGTCTGCAAAGCGATCGTAAATTGGATATTTCCCTTTGGAAATAAAGTATAAAAGTGTTATGAGGTAGATTGTACCGATTCCTTCTGGTGAATTATCTCGAAGCGCATTGAGTATCTCCTGAGGTCTATTCTCAATCACATATTTTTCGAATTTCGGAAGATTATAAAGAATAAAATTAGCGAAATTATTGCAATCAATTTCTTTTCCCCTGGAGGTTTGAATAAATCCTTCTTCCGTATTTTCGCAACCTTTGTAGTAGTACCATTTCTTTTCATTATTCCAATGTTTATTAGTTTCACTGTGTTTAACCCGGCCAATTTTCCAAGCAAGAATATGCATAATATCTATTTTATTATTAATTCCTGTTTCAAGAATTGAGTCGATTTCATCCTCAACATAACGGCATGACTGGGTTACACCGTAAACGACCCGGTTGTTTCCAAGGTAATAGGAGTCGTTATAAAATTTGATAAAATCTTCTATGCCGGAATCCGTGTCCGGTATGCCGTCCCATACTGGTTTGTAAAACTTGTACTCACTCATTTTCGAATCCACCTTTCATAAAATTTGCAAGGATCCTCACGGCCGGAAGCATTCCTACACCTTTATCATACTCCCCTTAAACCGTAAGCACAATACACAAATTTTCTAAATCCACAGCGGGAAAGTGGGGCGAAATCATAGACGATAGGCCGTCGCGCCACGCTCCAGCTTCTCTCGCACCTGGTCACGCAAGGTTTGTGGTTCTAGCACCACCACATCAGGGGCGAAGTTCTTGGCGAATTGCTTGAGGGCCATCTCGTTGGCGGTGAGGGTGACGGCAACGGCATCGCCCTCCTTTTCCAACCGCACCTCCTTGCCGAACATATCGATCACATCGCTGACCATAGCCGGAACGATTTTCAGCTTGGCCCGAACGTTCTCGCTGGAGTACATGTAGGGGTGCTCCCGCATATAGGCGGCTAAATCCAGGGAGCGGCCATGGGCCCAGGGCAGGGACTCAAAAGGCTTTGCCGGCTCGTCTAGAATCTCCAAATCCTTGATGCGGTCCACCCGATAGTTGGAGATGTCATCGTATTTGTTGTAGTTGCAGATCAGGTAGTATTTGCCCTCCTGGGCGGCCATTTGATAGGGAGAGATCACGTACTCCCGTGGAGAGCCGTCCGGCCGGGCACGCAGATGCAGCTTCTTGTCCAGGCCGTACTCCGTGTAATGAAACCGCACCTTCCTCCCTTTGGAGATGGCTTCGTCCAGCATCTCAATGTTGAGGAACAGCTGCTTATTGTCCGATTGGTCCACCGGCAGCCGGGCAATGTGCCCCACTCGGGAGCGGAAGTAGATGTTGGACAATCCTTCCAGCTTTTCCACCAGCTCCCGGCACTGGCTGTAGGGGACATGCCGGGAAAACAGCAAACCATCGATGAGCAGCCGCAGTTCTCCGTCGGTAAACTGGCGCTCCAGGTAGAAGTCGGAAAGAATGGTGTTTTCCTCCAACACAGGCTTGCCGTCGGGCCCCAGCTTCTCCCTGCCGTCCGGGCCCTTTACCGGTGTGCTGCGGAGTGTTTCGCTGTACTCGATGGGATAGCCGCACTCCAACAGTTCCGAGAGATTCCGGCGGATGGCCTTCCGGTCGGCAGTCATGCCGTACTCTATTTTCAAAATCTCTCCGATCTCCCGCTGGGAGAGCCGGTGGTCCTCATCGCTGTACTTGCGGAGGATGTCCAGAATATTCAAAATGAGCAGTTTCTTGGGCTGTTTCACATACATGGCCATGCGCCTCTTTCAGCAGGATTTTCTAAGAAAAGCGTATCACAGAGCGGGCTTTTTCGCAAGTTACGGTTCCGCCGGCGACTTCCTCACAGCGGTGGTGAGAGAGATGGACAAAGTAGGTTCCCGTTGGGGAGGGTGGAGGAGCGTCAGCACGCTGTTGAGGAACAGGTCCTCCGACAGGTTCCCTTTCATGTACTGGCTGATGGGCTTCAGGGCGGCGAAAGTCCCTTCCAGGGGGCCGTCATAGGTTTCCAGATCCAGATAGCAGGCAAAGCCATCGTAAGCCTGGTGGAGCTGGCCGCCTGCTACCACGGTGACGCCGTAGGCGCCATAGTCCCGGGGCGGGTCCTTGAAGCGGCTTTCATACTTCTCCCGTTCCCCTTTTCGCTGGTAGAACTTTTCTCCCGGAACAAACCCGTTGGCCTCCTGTTCCGCCTCGTTCCAGTTGGGAATGTAGTCCAGTACAAAGAGGGTGCTGTCCTCCTCGTAGGGAATGCCCGGCTCCTCGCTGGGATCCCAGAGGATGTCGCCTCGGCGGAAAGGGACGGGAATGCGGACTTCCAGCTTGGAGAAGAGTTTTTCCAACTCGTCCGGATGCTGGGCCCGGTGCCGGAAATCGTCCCGGTAGACAAACCGCAGGGGCCGGGCGTCCATGTCGTAGTCCAGGGCGAGGATGTTGGACATGGAAGTCTTTGTTCGCATAGAGCCGCAATTTGTGATTTTCTGTATCCGCATCCGGTTAAAGCAGCCCCAGCCTTTTTCCATCTCCATATCTTCCATCACGTCCCCATAGCGTCCGTACCGGCCTTCTGACGAGAACCAGTCGTTGATCTCGCCGCCCATCCAGGGGCCTTCCCGTTTCTCCAACGTGTAGGTACCGTCCCCTTCCTTAGTGAAGGCCTCCAACAGCTCCCGCTGCCGCTGGATGTACTGCCGCAGAAAATTATGGAGGCTATACACCGGGGCGGGTTCCCTTTGTTTCGTCTTAAAGTTGAAGTGTCTGTAGCCCGCGAAAGAACTGTCCGGCATGGTTTCGATGATCTCTTCCCAGGCGGCGAAGCGCTCCTCCAGAGGGGTGTCTTTACTCTGCCACACCACAAAGGCGGCCTCCTGAGACGAGAGCTGATAGCCCGTTTCCCGCACATATTGTTTCACGTCCTCCGAGTTGATGAACTCCACAAAATCTCTGCTCATCCCTGCTCCTCCTCTTTTTCAACGAAACCGGCCAATTCCTGGGCCTCTTTTGTGTATTCTTGCCGGCAGAAGCCGCGGATACTTTCGTAGGGCTCCTGATGAAGAATCTTCTCCACCCGTTCCACCAGGGAGCGCACCCCCAGCTCTCCTTTCAGAAACTGGCTCAAGGGCGCCAACACCTGGTCGTCCCCTTCCAAGGGGCCGGGGTAGTACTCCAAATTCAAATACTTGGCAAAGCCGTCGAACTCCCTCCAAAAGCCTTTCTCCCGATGGAAGGCAAAGCCCTGGGCACCCATATCGCTGGTGTCTCCATGGAGGCGGTGCTTTTCCACCAGCTTGTCCCCCCGCTGGGCCACTTCTGGTCGGACGCCATTTTCCAACATTTGCGATGTGTTCCAGTTGCCGCAGAAATCCAGCACAAAGGGGACAGACTTATCACAATGGGGAAATCCTGGCTCTCTGCTGGGGTCCCATACAATGTCCCCCCGGTGGAAGGGAGTGGGGAGGTCCACCCACAGGCTGGGGAACACATCGTCCAAATCGCAGATAGGGGAGATGTCCAAACAGAGGGGTTCCAGTTTGGCGGTCAAAGTCAGACTGTCCCTGTGGGAGTTGTCTCCGTCCAGTGTCTGCTTCCAAATCCGCACCTTGCCAATTTCTTCGGAGAGCTCTTGCCTACAATAGGCGAGACAGCTTGTATAGTCCGAGAATAGGCGGCCGCAATCTGACCAAATAGGCTCTTTTCTCCACTCCTGGTTGGGCAGGAGGAAAAAGTCCGCCCCAAAGACACAGTTTTTTCCCTGGGTGAAGTGTTCCAGCCGGTTTTTCTCCAAGTCGATATAGTCCCGAAGAAATTGGTGCACGCTGGACACATCGCCGGTCATCCCAGGCCTGCGGGGGATGGGGCAATCGGACATGGTCTTGGCAATCTCCTCCCAGGCGCTAAACTTTTCCTCTAGGGTGGCGTTATGGCACTGCCACACCAGGTAGGCGGCCTCTGGCGTGGAGAGGGGATACTCCATGTTCTCCAAGTGGTTACGGATATCCCGGGAATCAAGAAAGCGGTAGTAATTCACGATTTATTCTCCTTCTTACTCGTCCCAATAACAGCGGTAATGACGGCTACCGTCCGCTTTGAGGAGGACCGGCAGCTGATCCAACCCAAAGGCGTCTTTGACTTGCAGCACCACTTCCTCCCTGTACAGAAGAGGGGAGAGAAACAAATAGGCTCGCCCCTGCCGCAATTCCACCCGGCCCCGTGGATAGTAGTCAAAGGCTTTCCCCTGTGTGACGTCCTTGGGCAGCCTGGCCCAGGCCCGGCGGTGGTTGTTCCAATCCGCCAGGGGAGCGGCGTCCCCCAGGGTATTGCCACCGGCTCCACAGGGAAATTGCACACAGAGCAGCCTTTCTCCCGTCCACCAAAACAATCCTTTGCACGGTTCCATCTGTCTCCCTCCTTTGTGCCTCTATCTTAGCAAAAAGGATGGACTGAAAACGCCCCATCCTGTCAAGTTCCTGAAACGAAAAAAGCGGAGGGTACATCCTCCGCTCTTTTCGTCAGGCGCAAAAGCCCAGCACCCGGCGCTCCTCTTTCTGGGGGAGTTGGGGCTCGTCAATATCCTCTGGCAGCAGGGTGGAGACCATCTCCGCAGTTACCGTGTCAGGCTCCAGGCGCACCAGGCGGCTGGCCTGTTTCATCCGGGATTTTTCCAGCAGATTTCGGGCAAAGCGGCCATTTCCGAAGTCTGGCTGCTTCACCGCCAGGCTAAAAATAGGCAGCAGCCTTTCCCGCACTGCGGGAGACAGCTCCAGCTTTTGCTTCTTTGCCATCAGGGTGAAAATGTCCAGCAGCTCCGCCGGCTTGTAATCCTCAAAGGGAATATGGAAGGCGATGCGGGAGCGCAGGCCCGGGTTCTTTTTCAAAAACTGCTCCATCTTGTCCGGGTAGCCCGCAAAGATCACCACGGTGTCGTCCCGCTGGTTCTCCATCTCCTGGACAATGGTGTTGATAGCTTCATCTCCAAAGAGCCCGTCCTTGTCATCCACAAGGGAGTAGGCCTCGTCGATGAACAGGACCGAACCCTTGGCTGCTGCAAATTTTGCCTTTACCGTGGGAGCGGTCCAGCCTACATACTTGCCCACCAGATCAGCGCGGCCCACCTCAATCAAATCTCCCACAGGCAGCAGACCATTCTCTTTCATGATTTGGGCGAACAGCCGGGCCACAGTGGTTTTGGCAGTGCCGGGGTTGCCGGTGAACACCATGTGCATGGCGGGCCGCTCCAAGGAGATGCCCTTCTCCCGGAACAGCTTCTGGGCCTTGTAGTAGTCCAGCGCCTGGGCGATGACCGCTTTTGCTTTGGTCAGGCCAATCATTTCTTCCAGTTTGTCGTAGGCGCTGCCTTGGGGCTTGGCTTTCTGAACAAGTTTGTTGGCGGCGGTTGCGGACGCGTACTGGGGGTAGACCTCAGTCTTTAGTTTGTTGGACTGCCATTCTTCGAAAAGCTGGCGCAGTTCCCCAAAGCGGTAACCCCTGTCCTCCTGCCAATTTTGGAATAGCCCATTGTCCGCTTCCAGGCCGCTCCTTTCCGCCATGGAGAGGAGCGCCGTCTTGGCTCGTTCTCCATGGATGACATCCTGGGTCAGCTCCACAAAGGTCATTGTCCCCAGGTTTTCGTAGAAATATTTCTTGGCGTTTTCCCCTTTTTGGGGCAAGCATAGTACGGTGAGCACTTGGTCGTGATGTTTTTTGGCGGGCCGACACAGATCCGTGATTACGCCCATGTCTCCTGAGGCGAACTCCCCTCCTCCGGCTATCTTCGGGGTGTAGCCCAACACCATGGCGCCTCCCGCGCTGGCACTGTATAGGGTTTCCAGCAGGCTGTCATCCACCCTCTCATCACTGTCAAAATCCATGTAGGTGTACCGTTGGCTGCAGATCCGGCCGTTTTGGTACAGGGCCGAAAGCAGCAGCTCCACCTGCTTGTCCCTGGCTTTTCCCTCATCGCACACCAGCAGGTAATGGACAGGATGGCCACTGTTCACCAGTTGCACGGGACCTTGGTAGATGCGCTCCAGTTCCGGGTCAAATGCGTCTTGACAGAACAGCTGGGCTGTCTCCTTCTTTTGCTGCCCCAAGGTGGCTCGCTCCGGTAACAGAAATTCTTGAAAATCGTAAATATTGTGCTGAAGTTCCTCCAAATGGAACAGGTTGTACACGTCTCGATCGTCCTCTAAAAACCCCCAGCGTTCAGCGGCCTGCAGCAGAGAGCGGAGCACATCGTAGGTGATCTCCTGGGCAATCAGGTTTTTTACCGGCACTTCCGCTTCCCGGAGGAATTCCCGGCACCGGGCAAGAATGTTGTAGGATTCCAGGCTCACCGCCGCCAAAGTGATTCTTCCGCCCTTGATTTGCGATACGGTGATATAGCACTTGCCCTGCAACTTTTTTGAAAACAAGGTCTGCTTGGACTGAAACTCCTGAGCAGCCCGGCTGCGAGTCCCCCGGTCCTCGGGAAAGGTAAAACCATCTAAGACACCGTCAATCTTGTAAAACCACATAACCCTTCGCTCCTTTCGGTTCTGGCTTTAGGATATCAGTAGGGATGCCCTCTTTTCAGCCCATACCCTCCGCTACACTCTGAAGGATGGCTTTTCTCTCTTGCCGTCTCTGACGGCTGCGCTGGTAGGCGTGGGGATTTCTTCCCTGCCTGGTAACGGGAGACAGGCCTCCCCAGCCCTGCCTTTTTTTCATGTAGAAGGCTCGTTGGGCTTTTTTGCTCTGCTTTTTTAGAGGAACGAACTTTATCAACTTTCCACCCCCTTGCGAAAAGAGTTCCTTTGCGGTATACTAAATTTCCAAATTTATTCTAGGAGGGGAGCTTATGAACACCATTCCCTTTCCCGTGATTGACCTGGCAGCCACTGGACGGAATATCCAGCGGCTGCGGGAAGAGCGGGGCCTCACGGTTCGGGACTTGCAGGCCTATTTTGGTTTTGAGGAGCCCCAGGCCATCTACAAGTGGCAGAAAGGAAAAAGCCTTCCCACGGTGGACAACCTGTACGCTCTGGCTGCCCTGCTCCAAGTGACGGTAGATGATATCCTGGTGCCGCTAAAACTCCATATTCTTCCCCGCGAGCAGCAGGCCGAGCCCCGCTGCTCGCCTCCTTTTTTCTGGGAACTTGCCGCCTGAGCTTGTGACACTATCATACCAGGCCAGCGTCTGGTTGTCATTGAACTGGTGGTTGAATGGCTTATATGTCTAGCTTCCCCTGCATCTCCGCGCTGACCTTCCGCTTCTTTTCATCGAAAGCATGGGTATAAATGTCCAGCGTGGTGGACACCTGAGCGTGGCCTAAAATCCCCGACACCGTAGCCACATCTGCCCCGCCGGAGATCATCAAACTAGCCGCCGTGTGCCGAAGGCTGTGGACGTTCTGTGGAGGTAACCACACATTACCCCGCGTGTGGGAGAAAGTGCAGCCCTGTTTTCACTTTCTACCCTTTGGACAAGAGGGGCGGTCCTGTTCTTCCCCGCAATCCCGCAGGGAATGGAAAATACAAAAGCTCCCACCGAGGAAAAGATGGGAGCAGCTCTTTGTATTTCGTGTTTCCCATTCCTGATAGGGAGGGTAGAAAAGAAAAAGGGATAGGTGGTGAGTTCCCGCTTTTTCTCTCCCATTGCGGAATGAGCGTAGGTGTGGTATCTTTTTTTCAGACCACACAGAGGGGGGAAAGCTCACCATGACAAGAGAAGAAGCCGAAAGGGAATTGTGCCGTCTTTTGGAAGAGGCCGAAGCAGACATTCAGGCGGGGCGCACCATTCCCGCAGAGGAAGCGTTCGCCCAGCTGCGGGAAAAGTTCGCTCCCCGGAACATCGTTTATCTCACCGGGGACACCCACGGACGGTTCGAGCGCATTGTGGACTTCTGCTCCCAGCGGGAGATGGACAGGGAAAACACATTTGTCATCCTTGGGGACGCCGGGCTCAATTTTTACGGTGGCCTGCGGGACGCCCTAGGCAAAGAGCAGCTGGCAAAGCTCCCCTGCACGTTCTTTTGCATCCACGGCAACCATGAGCAGCGGCCAGGACCAAAGCTGGGATATGAACGCACCCAGTACCACGGCGGTTTTGTGTGGGTGCAGCCTCAGTACCCCAATCTCCTCTTTGCCATCGATGGGGAGGTGTACGACTTCTGCGGCCACAGCTGCCTGGTGATCGGCGGGGCTTACAGCATCGACAAGTACTACCGTCTGGCCATGGGGTACGGCTGGTGGCCGGACGAGCAGCCCTCTCCCCAGATCAAGGAGAAGGTGGAGCGGGTGCTGGAGGAACGAAACTGGCAGGTGGACGTGGTGTTCTCCCACACCTGCCCTCTCAAGTACGAGCCAGTGGAGGTGTTTCTGCCAGGCATCGACCAGAGCACGGTGGACAAGTCCACCGAGGAGTGGCTGGACACCATCGAGTCCAAACTCCACTACGAGCGCTGGTACTGTGGCCACTACCACACAGAGAAGCAAGTGGACAAGCTGCGATTTATGTTCGAGGATTACGCCCTGCTCCCCCACACCCTTTCCATCGAGGAGGAGAAAGCTCTCATCGAAAAAATGGAACGCCGTGGTTGACAAGAGAGGCCAGTTCGCCCTCTGCACCGGAGCGGCGGTGTACGGCACCAAGAACAAACGGGAGGACTCCTCTTAGGTGGTGCTGCCTGTTGCCAACTTTGACGCCTACTTCGGCACCATCGCCTTCAGCAAAAAATGGCTGGCCAAAATTCCTGCCGGGTTTATGGAGCGGCAGAACCAGCACTTCGGCGTGTGCCGGTACCGGGTGAGGGAGGAATGGGTGGAGGGAATTGAAATTCAATGATGAGGCGAATTGAGCGTTTGCGGTTCTAGGGAAAAGGAGGGGATTCCAACATGATCTATTTCACAGCGGACACCCATTTCGGCCATGAGAACGTCATCCGGTTCTGCGGCCGGCCTTATGCCACTGCCGCGGAGATGGACGAGGCGCTGATTGAAAACTGGAACAGCCGTGTCAAGGGCAACGACACGGTGTTCATCTTAGGGGATCTATTATTCCGGTCGGACAACGCCGAGAAGATCCTTCGCCGCCTAAAGGGGAAAAAGCGGCTGCTGATTGGGAATCACGATGGGTCTTGGATGACGAAAGTGGATGTTTCCCGCTATTTCGCCAGTGTCGACCTGATGCTGGAACTCTCCGACGGCCGCCACGCCTTGACCCTGTGCCATTACCCTTTGCTTACCTGGAAACACGCCAAAAAGTCCTACATGGTTCACGGGCACATCCACAATGACACCGGTGCGGACTTCTGGCCCCTCCTGGCTGCCCGGGACAACGTGCTCAACGCCGGGGTGGATATCAACGGCTATCAGCCTGTCACCTTTGATGAGCTGTTGGAGAACAACCGGGTCTTTAAGAACGGAGGTTAGGAGGAAAAGAAAAATCCCCGCTCCCAGGGAGCGGGGATTGCTGGAGAACATCAAATGAAAAAACAATTTTTCACCGGATTTTCTCCTTGCAGAAAGTTTTCCTCCGTTTGTATCCCATGCCCAGAAGCAATCCTGCGCCCAACAGGATACATCCTCCCAGAAAAATCGCCAGAGCAGCGGTCTTTTGCCGGGACAGCAGCGCGCCCAGTTCCCTGCAAAGGTCACTGTCCGAAAAAGCGGATAGTCCGTTTCGCAGAAGCTGAAACGTCTCACTGTAGTGATCTAAGTCGAAAAAGGTTTCCGGCGGCATGAGGGAAGGGGGCAGTGCCACCTGCCCCAAAAGCAGGAACAACCCTCCCAGGCTGGCGGCAAGGAGCAAAATCCAGAGGACTTTCGCCCTTCCCTTGCCCCGCTTTCCCAGGGAGAGGCACAGCCCGGCGCAGCACGCCAAGGGAGCCAAGGCCAGTACCCCCACGCCCCCCAGCAGAGGCAGCTGCCGGGCGAACTGTTCCACGTCCCCCAGGCTGAACAAGCGGCAGTTCCTTCGCTCCTCACCGGAAAGCAGGGCTGCCAGTTCCCGTTCCTCTAGGAAGGGCTGGGGGGCCTCCTCCTGGGGCAGCAGGTACAGGGTGCCGCCCTCTGCGGAAGCGGAGGGGGCGTCCAATTCTATTCCCTCCGGGGCCCAGAGTAAATATGTGTCCGGGGCTGGGTCGCTGGGGACGGTTTCCACTGCCCATTCCTCGTCCTCCAGGGGACGGGAAGCGTACACCACGTAGGAGCCCCTCTGCTCCAGGCCGGTGGTAAAGGCCCGCTCCCCCTCCAGGGACAGGATATCCGTGGACACCCGGCGCAGCTGGGTGCTCTCCAGCAGTCCAGTGCCCTCCTCCAGCAAATAAAGGAAGGTTCCGTCCTCTTCCTGGCGGAAAGCGTCCAGAGGCAGGCTGTCAGCGGCCCGCTCCTGGTCATGGCGGGGACTGGCAACGGTGACTTGAATGGCCATCTCCCGGGAAATCATCCCTGAGAGGATGGTGCACTCCACCAGAATAACCAAGGCCATCGCCAAAGCCCGGAAAAAGCCCCGGTGGCGGGATTCCCCCGCCCAATCCTCCTGGAGGGCAATTCCCTGCACCAGCTCTTTGTGGAGCCCCAAAAACAACAGCAGGGGCGGCAGCAGGGCCAGCAAACAGCAGGCCAGCTGCACCACCTGATCCCGGGCCCCAGTGATGGCCAGGGACACAGACAAGGGGTACTGGGCGGGCTCTTTTAAGTAGGCCATGGGCTGCTCCACCATGTTCCAGGACTCTAAAAAGGTGAGGACGATGACGCAGGCCAAGCCGTTTTTGCCGCAGGGCACCAGGATCCTCCAAAGAATGGTGAAGGTTGAGGCCCCGTCCAGCTGAGCAGCCTCTAAGATTTCGTCCGGCACCGCCCGGAAGCTCTGGGTCATCAGGAAGGTGCCCAGGGGAGCGAACAGGGCGGGGAGCACCAGGGCCCACTGGGTGTCCAGCAGGTTTAAAGTCCCCAAGATGCGGAAGTTGGGCACCAAGGTCACCTGCAGGGGCAGTACCATCACCACCAGCAGCAGGAAAAACCACAGCTTCTTCCCGGGAAAATCGTACTTGGCAAATCCCAGACCCGCCAGGACGGAGAGCACCACCTGGCCCCCCACCATCAAGGCGCACAGGGCGATGGTGCGCCAAAACACCAGCAGGTACTCCGGGGTGGCCAGAAATACCTTATAAACCGCTTCTAGGGAGAACCCCGTCCCCTGGGGGAACAAGGCCCCCTGGAGCACCTGGAAGAAGGGACCCAAAATAGCCAGGAGCAGCAGCGCCGTTGCCGCCGCCGAGAAAACCCGCAGTACAGGGGAACGCCGTCTTGTCATGACCGGGCCCCCTCCTTTCGCAGCACCCAAAGGGCACACAGACCCAGCCCCAGGGCGATGACTAGAAACAGCAGCACGCTGGCTACACTGAGGCGCTGGTAGTTGAGGTTCTCAAAGGAGTTGTTGAGGAAGTGCTGGAGCATGTACACCGATTCATGAGGGTGCTCCCCGCCCACCAGGAAGATCTCCCGGAAGCACTTGAAGGCGTTGATGAGAGAGAACACCAACGCCAAAAACAGGGCGTACCACATCTGGGGCAGGGTCACCCAGCGGAAGGTTTGCAAAGCCGAGGCCCCCTCTACCTGGGCCACCTGGTAGTGTTCCGGGGGGATGGTCAATAGCCCGGAAAGCAGCAGCACTACGGCGTAGCCGGTGCTCTTCCACAGGTAGAGGTCCAGCATCACCCAAAAGGCCGTTTGGGATTGGAGCCAGTCCCCCAAAGGCAGCCCCAGGGTCATGAGAATCTGGTTTGCCAGGCCCCTCTCAGAAAACAGCAGGTCCACCAGCAGCACCGTACCCGCTACAGGCATCACATAGGGCAGCAGGAACACCGGCCGCAGCAGGGGGAACCGCCGGGACTGGCTTTTTAAAAATGGCTATGTCACAACAAACAGTTGATAAATAGCCATTTTTATAGGGGAGTATCAG
>OIYW01000886.1_pt1 | contig 23786 bp, 27 predicted proteins | sample 1588351 | NCBI WGS metagenome assembly OIYW01 (sample SAMN03283268) | human gut metagenome | biome: human-associated habitat; material: feces | host: Homo sapiens | place: USA | collected 2013 | reverse complement strand
CCGCCAAAGCCTACGGGCTTGCGGGTATTTTCAAAGAATGACATATCACACCTCCGTTTTCACACATTCGGCATAGGTCAGTGGGAATGAGGCTTTCAGAACAGCGCTTTTTCGCACCGTCCAGCTGTTCTGCCTTAGGAAGCGCAGGTATTCCTCGCTCGTCCACCTGCTGTGGAGGGGAAATCCCGCCAGTTTCATGAAAAATGCCTTGACCTTGCCGGAAAACGAGTTCCCCGCGTGGGTGAAGGTGGGCGCGATGAACACACCATCGTCCTTCAGTACCCGGCGGATCTCGGCAAGGGCTTTCTCCGGCTGCGGCACGATGTGCAAAGCGTTTGACACGATTACCACATCAAAAGATTCATCCGCATAGGGTAGGCGGAACATATCCTGCACCGAAAAGTGCAGCTTCGCAGATTGATTATCCCGCTTTGCCTCGGCGATCATCTCCGCGGAGGCGTCCGTCGCCTCGATGTGCGCCGCCGCGTTCACGATGTTTTTGGCAATCAACCCGGTTCCGGTCGCCAGCTCCAGCACCGTCTTGGCTTTCACCTCCGGTCGGATCAGCGCATAGATCTTCTCATACGCCGCCCGATCCTTTCGCATAAAACGGTTGTACCAACCGGCATTTCTGTCCCAGAAGTTCTTTCGTTCACTCATGGCTGTCTATCTCCCCGTGCGGGCATCTATCCCGCCGCTGTCTGGCGTATTCCAGCAGGGCGGCACACGCCGGACAAAATTCCTCGCTCCCTTGTCCCATGTACGCCCAGCAATACCGGCGCACCGTGAGGGCGACGGTTTCGCTCTTTTTTGTATTCTCAAGTTAGTCATATCTAACTATTTGGTAGAAGAAAAGGCAGGCTATTCACAAAACCGTCTCACGTTCACCTCAGCAACGCACACGCCCCAGGCGGCAATTCCGTTTCCTGTTCCTTGTGCAAGCACCGTCTTTCCTTCTGTTTTGCAATCAAGTTAGTCTTCTCTAACTAATTGGTAGAAGAAAAAGCAGGCCACCTATGCAGTCTGCCAGAACCTACACTTTTGCCTCTTATTATATCCATATCCTCCTTTTTGTCAACTGCTTTGTCATCTGTGATTGATGGTTTTGTCATTTTTTCGAGTTTCTCTTGACAGCCTCAACTGTATCTGTTATAGTCACAGTATAAACTGTATCATCAGCAAACACAGTTGCATTGGAGGTTAATTATGCGTCAGATATTACTCTTTGCGGCACTTGCCGCCTCGCTTGCGCTGCTGAGCGGCTACACGCTGTCCAAGGCAAAAGCGGACACGGCAGAAGATATGTCAGACAAGGCGGCGTATCATAAGCTCAGCGCCGAGGAAGCCCATGAGATGATGGCCTCGCAGGAGGTCGTGGTGGTGGACGTCCGCACCCGGGAGGAATACGACAGCGGGCATATTGAAAACGCCGTCCTTGTGCCTAACGAAAGCATCGGCAGTGAAATGCCCGAGGCTCTCCCCGATAAGGAAGCCACGCTGCTGATCTACTGCCGCAGCGGCCGCCGCAGCAAGGATGCCGCACAAAAGCTGCTGGCGTTGGGGTATCAGAGCGTCTACGACTTCGGCGGCGTCATCGACTGGCCCTACGAGCTTGTGAAGGAGGGATAAAGGGTGGACAGTTCCTTTAATCTGGCCGTCCACGCGCTGGTCTGCCTGAGCCACAGCGGACGCTCCCTCAGCAGCGAAGCGCTGGCGGAGAACATCTGCACCAACCCCACCCGTGTTCGCCGCGTCATGGCGGGGCTAAAAAAGGCAGGCATGGTGGAGACTCGGGAGGGCTTGGACGGCGGCTACCGCCTGACGGCAGACCCCGCAACCCTTTCTCTCCGGCAGGTGGCGGAGGCGGTAAATACCCGCTTTGTGGACTGCGCGTGGCACAGCGGGGACATTGACCGGGACTGCGCCATCTGCTCCGGCATGGCGGGCGTGATGGACGCGCTGTACCGGCAGATGGACGAGCAGTGCGCCGCCTATCTGGAACAAATTACCATCACGGATATTGAAACACAACTTTTTACACAGAAATAGGAGGATTTGATTATGCTTACCATTACGACCAACAGCTTTGAAAACGATATTCTCCGCGCGGACAAGCCCGTGCTGGTGGATTTCTGGGCGCAGTGGTGCCCCTACTGCCGCCGCATTGCCCCGGCCTTCGACAAGGTGGGTGAGCAGTACGCAGACACCCTCATCGCCGGCAAGATCAACTACGACGAGGAACCGCAGCTCATTGAGCGCTTCGGCATCGACACCATCCCCACGCTGCTGCTCTTTAAAAACGGCGAGGTGATCGGCTCTGTGGTGGCTCCCAGCTCCAAGGCGGCCATTGAAGCATTTATCAAGGAAACGCTGGCACAGTGAGGTCACGATTATGGAGCAGATCTATGATATGATCATCATCGGCGGCGGCCCCGCCGGATACACCGCTGCCCTGTACGCTGCCCGTGCCGGGCTTTCCACGTTGGTGCTGGAAAAGCTCTCTGCCGGCGGGCAGATGGCGCTGACGGAGCAGATCGACAACTACCCCGGCTTTGAAAGCGGCATCGACGGCTTTACGCTGGGCGAAAAAATGCAGCAGAGCGCGGAACGCTTCGGCGCGGTGACGGAGTTGGCGGAGGTGTATAAGGCCAGCCTTTCCGACCAAATCAAGATGCTGGAAACCAGCGAGGGCGTCTTTCAGGGGCGCACGGTGGTCATCGCCAGCGGCGCGTCGCCCCGCCCCTTGGGCATTCCCGGCGAAGAAGCGCTCACAGGAAAGGGTGTTCACTACTGCGCCGCCTGCGACGGCGCGCCCTATCGGGGCAAGACCGTGGCGGTGGTGGGCGGCGGCAACTCCGCCGCGGCGGATGCGCTTGCCCTGTCCCGCATCGCAAAAAAGGTCTACCTCATCCACCGCCGCGACAGCCTGCGGGCAACGAAGGTCTATCATGAGCCGCTGATGAACGCGCCCAACGTGGAGTTCTGCTGGAACAGCACCGTCTCTGCGCTGCTGCACGAAAGCCGCCTGACGGGGCTTCGGCTAAAAGACGTCAACACCGGCGCAGAGCGCGACCTTGCCTGCGACGGTGTGTTCATCAGCGTGGGACGCGCCCCGGCGACGGAGCTGTTCTGGGATGAACTGGCGCTGGACAAGTCCGGCTATATCATCGCGGACGAATCCACCCGCACCAGTCTCCCCGGCGTGTTCGCCGTGGGCGACGTGCGCACCAAGGCCCTGCGGCAGGTGGTCACCGCCGTATCGGACGGCGCGGTGGCTGTCCACTACGCAGAGAAATATCTGACGGAGAATCGGTAAAGGGGCTGCGAACGATCCTCTCATCGGCAGTTCCTGTCCGCAGGCAACACGATTGCGAGCCATGCCTCATAGGAGCGCAGGGTACAAGAATTTAAGGAGATAATATATATGTGGCTGTTTTTAGGAATTTCTGCGATCATTTTTACAGGATTCAATTTGATTTACTCTTTTAAAAATAAGAATGAAAAGTGGTTTAGATTCGCAGCCTTATCTTTCACTGCCTTGACCGTATGTTCGTTTTATTCAGACGGAGCGATGCGTGTGCTAAATGAAGATTGGGGCGGCTTGATGGATATCATGCCAACCATGAGCAAGGCTCTGTGGGTATGTGTAGGAATATCGATTTTATTAAACTCTGTTTCGCTCTTTAGAGAGAAATAACCACATTTCTATCTCAAGGAAATCCCCCGGCTGCACACGGCAGGTCTGTGCCTTTGCCGTAGCCTATGTGGAATTTGAAAAACTGAATGCCAATGCTTTATGATAAAGAAGCAGACTTAAAATGACAGCTTCGCACTGTTCCAACAGAGCAAAGGAGTGCCCCAAGGGGCACTCCTTTTTCATAGCTTTACGCCTTATTCAGCAAGATTTGTAATAAGAATATACTGAAATAGTTAAGCAGATTCCAGAAAAGAGAGAAATAAGCGTTCCGGCATGATTCCTCTATAGACTTCATGCATAGTTTAGCAGAAACAGGGCCGTTGCGGCAAGCAACGCAAATTAGTATTCTATGATTTGAAGTCACTTTGCAGCGTTGATGTGCTTTGTCTGGTTTTCTCCACAGCTTCAGCGGAGGATAATATGTCGGGGATTTCTTATATTGGCAGCAATACGCAGTCCTTAGCCGAGCGCGGAGCTTCCGCTATCCGGGTTTGGACGCCAGCCGTCCATGAGCTTGTCGTTCTCCATGATAAAGGGGCTTGCCGTATCCTGTCCCCACGAGGTGTCATATTTCCCCATAAGGTAATCGCTCAGTGCCGTTCGGTCGGCAAAGCGCAGCATCCGGTACGGCTCCTGGAAGGCGACCTTTTCTACGAAATACAGCGTTCCGTCCTTCGCCGTCAAAAGTACGCCAACATGCCCGACAAACAGCAGAGATTCCTCCTCGGTCGGCTTATCGTGGAAAAATACCGTGATCAGACGGATCCGTTCATTCTCCCGAAAGGTAACGCCGCGGGATGCCCATTCCTCTTGTACGGTTTGCACATGACGCTTAATCTCCGTGGTATCCTCCGCCTTCATGGAGGAATACAGTGCGCGGAAATCCGCAAGGCTGCTTCCGCCCAGCGCATCGGGATCTGTTTTCAGCGTCTCCTCGTCCACAAACAGCACATCTTCACCGGCATTGATTTGAGAGTCTGCGCTCACAGAGAGGAAATCCCCAAACAGGCTCATGGCGGTGATCCGGCAGTTATAGCCCGGAAACGTCCCGTTCTTCGCCGTCCATTCGTCCTGCATGGTATAAGGGTCGTATTTCGTATACAGCAGCTCCGCTTCCTCAAAGCCATCCGTAAGCCATTCCTGCTTCACGCTGTCATGAAAGCGGTCCACACGGCGGAAAAAGCCCTGAACACGCCCGTCTGACACGCCTATCTCGGAGAGCAGCTCCTGCAAAAGCTCCCTTGATCCGCTGTCGTTCAGGTTTGTGTACTCGATCCTTTCCAAGGCCGGACGCTGCTCGGCTGCGCCGCAGCCTGCAAGTATGGCGGCAATAAGCACAATACATAAAATGAGAATGCCATCCCGTCGTGATCTCATGGTCCTAATCTATCCTTTCCTTGGCAATTGCCCGGTTTGCTGAGGTTATTATAGCACCGAGCCATAAATCTTATGTTAAGATACAAAGTGTTAAGGTTGTTGAAGCAAGCAGTTTTTTCACAGCTCCGGGTGCTCTGACATGAGAAGCAGGCTTTGGAGCCGGCAGCGTATAGGAGTATCGAAGCAAAGAACCAAAAAGCAAACGCTCATGAGTAGCGCGGATAAATGGCCGCGCCACTCATGGTTGCTTTCAATAAAGTGCGGCTGCGGAGATGTCCCTCTCCGCAGCCGCATTACGGTCTGTCAGCGCTTCAGCAGCACCTTCAGATCTGCCTCCGGCGTGGTGATGGGAGCAATGCCGAAATTCTCTACAAGGTAGTTCAGCACATTGGGCGAAACGAACGCCGGCAGCGTGGGGCCAAGGCGAATATTCTTGATCCCCAGATGCAGCAGCGTCAGCAAAATGCACACTGCCTTCTGCTCATACCACGAAAGAACCATGGACAAGGGCAAATCGTTCACGCCGCAGCCGAACGCCTCCGCCAAGGCCAGCGCGATTTTGACAGCTCCGTAAGCGTCGTTGCACTGGCCCACGTCCATGAGCCGAGGCAGGCCGCCAATGGTACCGAGGTCAAGGTCGTTGAAGCGGTATTTTCCGCAGGCCAGCGTCAGCACCACAGTGTCGGCAGGCGTCTTCTTGACAAACTCAGTATAGTAGTTCCGTCCGGGACGGGCTCCGTCACAGCCGCCGACCAGGAAAAAGTGCCGGATAGCGCCGCTCTTTACCGCCTCGATCACCTGATCCGCCACACCAAGCACCGCGCCGTGTCCGAAGCCGGTCACGACCGTGCTGCCGCCGTTGATGCCGGTAAACACCATATTCTCGGCGTAACCCCCCAGAGCCAGTGCCTTTTCGATGACAGGGGTGAAATCCTTATCCTCGCCGATGTGCGTCATTTCCGGGTAGGATACCACCGCTGTGGTGAACACGCGGTCGGCGTAGCTCGCCCGTGGCGGCATCAGGCAGTTTGTGGTAAACAGCACCGGTGCGGGGATGTCGGCAAACTCCTTCTGCTGGTTCTGCCACGCCGTGCCGAAGTTGCCCTTGAGGTGTGGGTATTTCTTCAGCTCCGGATAGCCGTGGGCAGGCAGCATTTCGCCATGGGTGTAGATGTTGACGCCTTTACCCTCGGTCTGCTCCAGCAGCAGCTTCAAATCGTGGAGGTCGTGGCCGGTGATGACGATGAACGGCCCCTTCTCCACGGTTAAAGGTACGGTGACGGGCACAGGTGTACCGTAGCTTTCAGTGTTGGCCTCATCCAGCAGCGCCATGCACTGGAGGTTTTTCTCGCCCACCTCCATGACGATGGGCAGCAGCGCGTCCATATCCCAGTCCTCGCCCACGGCAAAAAGAGCCTTGGCGAAAAAGCGGTTCACTTCCTCGTCGGCATAACCCAGCATCATAGCGTGATGGGCGTAAGCCGCCATGCCGCGCACGCCGAAGAGGATCAGGGATTTGAGGCTGCGAATATCCTCCCCCGCGTTCCAGAGCAAGTTCATATCATAATCATCGTTTCGCCCGCAGCGGGAGCCGCAGCCAGAGCAGCCGGGAACAAGGCGGGCCTTTTCCCCGTGTACCCGATCAATCAGCTCCCGAATGGTCTTTTCGTTGAAGCTCACATTGGTGACGGTGGTGAACAAGCCCTCGATCATCAGCCGCCAAGTCCCCTCATTCGCATCCGGGGCATTATCTACCGCACGGGACAGTCCAACCAGAGCGCCAGTCAGTTGATCCTGAAGCTCCGCCACCTCAGTGGTTTTGCCGCAGACACCAGCTTTTCCAGTACAACCAGCGCAGCCTGCCGTCTGCTCGCACTGAAAACAAAACATCCTGTTATCCATTGTCGTTTGTCTCCTTCTGCTTTTTAGTTCAGAACCTGCATCTCCGGGTTCTTCTCCCCAAATTTCTCGCGCAGCGCACTGCAGACATCCTCCCGGGACTTGCCCTGCTTCTCACCGTTTTTAATGAGCTTGTACGCCTGAAACAGCGCCGAGGGGCCGATCTCGCTGCTGAAAAAGCCGATGCCCTGATTCCATGCCAGCAGCTCGAACACGTCGTCCAGCGCGGCGCTCTCCACGCCGTGGATATATGCCTTTACCAGCTCCCGCGCCGCCTGCCGCATCCGGCCCGCACCGACAGCGTTGGTCAGGGACAGCAGCAGCCGCGTTTCGTAGGGCAGTACGCGCTTCTCGCTTTGCCATGTGGTCTCCCAAAAATCCACGGCAATCTGCCCCAGCTTTTCGTCGATCATGGGATAATTCAAAAGAGCCAGCGGCTTGAAGGGAGCGGAGCTGTCGCCTTCCTTCTTCTCCACACGGCAGAACCAGACATGGAACTCCGCCTCACCCCGCTGCTCGGTGTAGTGCTCGTAGCCCAAGCCCTCCATGACAGCGTACAGTGGATGCGGCTCAAAGGTCTGGATGATGTGTAACCCTTCGCCCACCTCCAACGTCTCGGCTCGTTTCTTCAGCCCTTCAAAAAAGCTGCCCTGTATGTGGCGCACATCCACGGTCTGAAACCCCTGCGCCTTATCCTTCCAGTTTTCGTAACTCATGCAATTATTCTCCTTTCCTCACTCGATAAAACCAGACGTGATATTCACTGCCGCTCACCTTCTCCGTGTGACGCTCAAAGCCCATAAGGGCCAGCACCGGGTACAGGGGGACAGGCTCGAAGGTCTGGATGATATGCAGTCCTTCGCCGTTTTTCAGCGCGGCGGCCTTTGCCTTCAATGCGGGGAAGAAGTCCAGCTTTTTGCCCCGCACGTCCAGCACTTCAAATGTGCCGATTTTGTCCTTCCAATTTTCATAGCTCATCGTCTTTACTCCTTTTACAGAAAGCTCACGCCTCCTCAAAGCTGTCCTTTCCCACGTGGCACAGGGGGCACTCGAAGTCCTCCGGCACCTCGCTCCACGGCGTTCCCGGTGCGATGCCGCCCTCCGGGCAACCTGCGCTTTCGTCGTATTCCCAACCACAAACGGTACAAATGTATTTCATGATGCTTCTCCTTTCCCGCCCCGCTTCAGTCCTCCTTCAGCCGGCCGTCCACCGTCACGGTGACCACCTGCCACGGGATAAATTTCCCGCTCTGTTGGAGCGCCTTTTTCGCCGCCAGCTCCAGCCCGCCGCAGCAGGGTACCTCCATGCGGACGACGGTGACGCTCTTGATGTCGTTCTCCCGAATGATCTCCGTCAGCTTTTCGGAATAGTCCACGCTGTCCAGCTTGGGGCAGCCCACCAGCGTGATGTGTCCCTTGATGAACCGCTCGTGGAAGGCGGCGTAGGCGTAGGCGGTACAGTCGGCGGCGATCAGCAGCCGTGCGCCGTCAAAATATGGGGCGTTCACCGGCACCAGCTTGATCTGCACCGGCCACTGGGAAAGGCGGCTCGTCTGCTGGGCTTGCGGCGTTTCCACGGCGGACGCCTCCTGACGCTGAATATTCCGGGACTGGCTGCCGGGGCAGCCGCAGGGCAGGGTCATGCCCTCGTTTCGCATTTTTCGCTGCTTATTTTCCATGACGGCCTGCTCGTCATAGGCCGCCGCCTCCCGCTCCACAAAGGTAATGGCCCCGGTGGGGCAGGTGGGCAGGCAGTCGCCCAAACCGTCGCAGTAATCGTCCCGCATGAGCCGCGCCTTGCCGTCCACCATGGCGATGGCGCCCTCGTGACAGGCCTCGGCGCAGGCGCCGCAGCCGCTGCACTTCTCCTGATCGATTTCAATGATCCGTCGTTTCATGTTCGGTCCTCCTGTTGCTTTTGTGCGTTCATTGTACTATACTAAAAGCAACAAGTCGGTTGAATTTTCAACGAAAGAGGACTTTTATGATAGAATTTTTTCCGGTGCTCCATACGGCGGCGCTTTTCTCCGGCATTTCCGACGATGAGCTTTCCGCCATGCTCTCCTGCCTCGGGGCGAGGATCGACACCTTCCCCAAAGGCTCCCGCCTGCTCCGCGCCGGAGAGGCGGTGGAGGAGGTGGGCCTTGTGTTGGCGGGCAGCGCCCTCATCGTGCAGGAGGATATCTGGGGAAACCGCAACATCCTCTCCAAGACCGGGCCGGGGCAGACCTTCGCGGAGGTGTTCGCCTGTGCGCCGGGGTCGGTACTGAATGTGAGCGTGGAGGCGGAGAGCGCGGTGGCGGTGATGTTTCTGCACATAAGGCACGTTTTGAGCGTGTGCCCCTCCGCCTGCTCCCACCATAGCCGGATCATCCGCAACCTGCTGGGCGAACTGGCAGAGAAGAACCTGCGGCTCAACGAAAAGCTCACCCACATGGGCCAGCGCACCACCCGGGCAAAGCTCATGTCCTATTTTTCCGCCGAGGCGCAGCGCCGGGGCGGCTATGAATTCGACATTCCGTTCTCCCGCCAGCAGCTTGCGGATTACCTCGGCGTGGAACGCAGCGGGCTGTCGCTGGAGCTCGGAAAAATGCGAGATGAGGGCTTGCTTGATTTTCACAAAAGCCACTTCCTTCTCAAAACGCCGGACGCGGACCGTCCCTTTCCTTCTGCGCGTTAAGGAGTCCCCTTCGGGTGTATCGGCAAGCGAGGATAAACCCGTCAGCCACGGAGCGTCGGGGTTTTGCAGATGGAAGAAGCAGCTACGGTCTGTAGAGATTGGCAGGACAGCGTCAGCTCGTACAATCTGATTTGATCATACCCACAGTCGCTTTGGCTGTGGATATTTTCTGTTTGAACTCCAAAAGCTTTGCAGAGCTCAAGGAGTCTAATGCCAAATTCAGTATGTCCCCAACTATGAGGAAAACATCTTTTAGAGAGGTCAAAATTCATAGGATTCGGCAAGGAAGATGAACCGCGTCCTTTCGTGAGGCTGCTTTCGAAAGATTGCAGCTTCGCCCCTTAACGAAGACTTTAAGTTAAATCTGTTACACTGTTGCAGTCCTCTCAAAAAAACAGACAGGAGAACAATTGACCGTATGATGAAAAAAAGATATTTCGCTATTCCCATTCTTGCAATCGCACTGCATTTTTTGCTGTCCAATCTGTTGTATTTCCTTGTGGAAAGACTCGTTTTGGATGTTTTTCATATCTCCCCGCAGCAATTTATGAAATACTCATATTGGGGCGAGATTTTGATCTACGCTGCTCTTATCCTCGTATTCTTCACGCTCTATAAACTGCTTTGGAGGAAAGAGATAAGCGAACCGCGCACAGCGACAAATTTCAAAGATGTGCTCGGCAGTCTGGTCGTGGGATTTGGCATTTGCGGAATCTCCGGTCTTTGGATCATGCTGGCAAAACAGCTTCCCTCGCTGCAAAAAAGCGTTGAGGCAATGAACGCCGGTGCTGAAAATATTGCCGGCGGAAATGCATTTGGAACATTTATGATTGCGGTGATTGCTGCACCTGTTGTAGAAGAAATTCTGTTCCGCGGCATTGTGTTTCGCTCCATGCGGAAATTCAGCCCCGCTTGGGCCGCGATTTTAATGTCATCCGTGCTCTTTGGCGTTTATCACCTGAATATCGTGCAGGCTGTCTATGCCACCCTTATGGGCATTGCCGCAGGAATCCTTTACGAGAAGAAAAGGAACCTGTTGTTTCCCATCCTCGTGCATTTCGCAAACAATCTTATTACTATGCTGCAGGGCTTTGCGCCATCCGAAGTGAATGAACTGATCAGCATTTTTATTCTGATCATGATCGCTCCGGCAGGGTATGTCGTCTGCCGCTCACTCCGACAGGACAAAAGAGCAGATAGCATGTAAGGTTTTTATACAATGTATAAAGCATACAGCGGCACAGAGCAAACTCTCTGTGCCGCTGTTTTTATATCTTCGTAATAGATTCAGCATGGAAAAAGGAACTGGGGCACAGTAAGCAACGCCAAAGCCGCGGCACCCCATCTTATCTGACCAGGTATTTCTACAGGAATCTGGTCCAACTCCATGGTCGCCGGCCAAGAAAGCAGGTACACACGGTTGAAATGACCGTCCCAAGCCCCTCAGAGATATCCAATGACCGCAGGGCTTATGTATGAGGAACACAACCCCTGTTGTCAATATGGTCAGGATGACTATCCATTATGCCTGCAAAAACAGAAGCCACGTCGGCAGATCAAAATCATCTTTGCAGATACTCGATCACGAGCCCCCTTGTCTGCTGTTATGGCAGTCGCCTATGCACTGTGCGGTTCGTTATATCCTCACATATGTCCTCGGAACAGGGATCGCACACATATTCGCGAAGCTTACCGCAGTAGAGCAGTGTGTGCGGCATTCTAAGGAACTGCATCGGCTGTATGATGGAGGAACGTAACTGTTCCGTGCCGTCAACCCGACTTTTTGCGAGAAGCTCTCCGACAAACTCTGAGCAGTAATAGCAGCCCTCCTGCTTCCAGACAACATGGAAGTATGCCAGGCATAAGCCAATATAGTTGTAACTGTATTTCCTCCTCCGCTTCCACATCACATCGAGCATTTCTTTGAGCTCTGCGTGTTGTTCTTCTGTGACACTCACGCTCAGAACCAACACCTTGGTTTCGGAAAAACGCTTGAAGGTACCGGTACGGGGCGACTCTATCACGAAGCCGCCCCAAAACGGATTATAGGGATGCCTGCGGCCAAAAGAGTACATCCTCTCTAAATCTCTGGACAGGCTGATGGAGGCGTGGTTATATTCTGCGCCGGTGATTTGTTTAAGGATCCGGGACAAAAGTGTTCCGGTCTGGCTGATTACGATATATAGCTGTCTATTTTGATTGCTCATATGCGCATCCTCACAAGATTATCCACAGTGCAGTGCTATTGGCATAAGAGGTGCTGCAGGTCTCGAAGAAGTCCGTTTCGACTATGTTAGCGTTGGTGTGCTGGCTGACCCACTTCATGCTCTCTGGCTCGATCTCGAAGCCTCGAGGCAGCGTTGGACAGCCGAGGCTCATTCGGCAGGTCTTTGTCTATACAACTGCAATTGTTCGACCTTGAGCATATTCTCCTCGTTGCCGCCGCTTCGGAAGTTCTCCATTTCCGAGCTTCTGATACTCACAATAACCCTTTCATTGACCTGTAAATCCTCAAAAGAAATCTTTGTAACCTTCTGCGTGGCAAAGTCGCAATAGACCATAGGAACGGACGAACAGTCTATCAGACATTCTTCACCTAAAGTGTTTTCATCGGCATCGTCTTTTACCGTTATGGTTTGCTTTCCTGTATCAACTTCCGTGATCACTGCATTGACGGTCAGAAGAGTGTCATCCTTCAATGAACCGCACCCGGACAGGAAGATAAAGAGAGTCAATAAGCACAGAGCGATTCCGATTCCTCTTATATTTCTATCATGCAATGTCGTATCCTCCTGTTTTTTGCTGCGGAACTTATCCAATCTATGAAAAAGACACTTCTTCCGCCCTTTGCGTCAGGCGGGACAACGCACAGACCGCGTACATATAGCCTGCAAGGATCAGCGGCGCCGGCAGCCCGTAAAGCAGCGGCGCCGGGATGATACGCCAAAACAGCTTGAGCACACCGATCTCCGCGCCGTAAGTAAAGAAGTAGTTTGCCTCCGGGCAGAGCGTGAGGCGTAACAGGAGATTGATAAGGTGCGCGCCAACAGCAAGCAAACCAAAGGTCTTGAGGATCCGCGGGATATCCTTTGGGTCGGGGCGGTAAAAGCCCAGCGTCGCCAAACTCAGGCCGCAGACAACAAGAATTGCGTGGGTCACATAGTAACCAAATATCCGCGGCAGGAACAGCGAAAAGCCGGAGAACAGAGGCTCCGGGAAGAGCAGTGCCATCAGCGCGCCGAGGGGCGCTACGAAAAAGGAAAAGCCCATGACCGAGCGATTTTTCTTCCACACGCCCAGCGGGATCAGGAACAGATTGATGTTGCACAGGTGCAGCGGCAGTTCATTGAAAATGTTGAAGCCATTGGGATAGTACGCACGGATATACGCTGCGTCCATGGACAGCGAGAGCTTGTAGCCGGCAAACAGCGCAAGATTAAAAAAGCAAACGCCGATCAGAAACCGGGCGCGCCATGCCCCCGGTTTCCCACGCAGCAGAAAGAATACGAGCAGCACCGCCGCTGCCGTCAGCAAAAGCAGGATCAGGTGCGGCCCGCGAAAGGGCGTTATAGAAAATCCGTTCATTTCACATGCCGGAACGTCTTTCCGGTCTTCTCCTCAAGAAATCGTTTGAATTCCTCCACCGTCCCGCCGGTGAGGGTGCGCTTGTCCAGAGGCTGCGCATAGCGTTTTTTCATCAGAAGGATGATGTAGTCCTGCGACTCCGCCATGGCGTCGATCAGCTCATAGCGGAACGTGGAGGTGGTGACCTCCGTAACGACGGTATAGGACTCCTCGCCGAACACAACATGATAGTCCTTTGTGCCTGCCAGCGTGTTTTTGCAGGCGATCATTCCATTGAATCGATCCTGAAACAGCAGAACGGACAGCAGCATCACCTCTACCAGCAGGGAAATCACCGTACTGGCATCAAGCGTAAAAGGCTCTCCGTCGAATGGGATCAGCAGCAATGCGTTGATGAAAAAGACGCTCCAGCCGAAAATGGCCCAAAGAATGCTGCGTTTTCGCCGCAGCACCTTGCGCATCGCGCGGGCGGCTATGGCCATAGAGCGATTCGTGATATCGCTGCGAATTTCAAAAGTCATTCATTTTCTCCGTTGTAAGTAATTCTGCACCCGCAGGGCTGGCGGTGCTTCGCAGCCGCCTCCGGACAGCATAAGCTGTGGCTTGTTTATTCTACCATATCGAAAATAAAGTCCATGTTAAGTTTTTCGTATTCTCAAAGGGAGGCCTCCGATGTGCCTTTGTCAAGGCGCCTGCCGAAAGGCTCTTCTGATGCACGACCTTACCACCCCAAATGCTTCCGGGCTCTGCGTGAAAATCCATTCTCGTCCGTTGGAAATGGGCTGTTGCCAGAACAGCCCATTAAAGTTCATGTATCGGCAAGCATATATTACTCGCTCTTTTCTTTGCTTTTTTCGTCCGCGAAAAGTGCATGGCCAAGCGCCATCCCTATCATCGAAGCAATCGTTCCGATAAAGAAAACGCTGAGCGTTTGCAAATCGACCCGATCAAAGATCAAGCTTTCTCTCATGCCATAGCTCGCATAGACGGAAAGCATGAACATAAGACCAAATCCAATCGGCGCCAGCCACTTGTGCTTTCCCCAATAATTGTTTTTCCCGATCAAAAGAGACAGAACGATCGTGGCGGCTGGAAGTGCGAGCCACTGGACTCCGCCTACCTGCGCTTCTGTAGTGCTTCCGGCAGAAAAGCGCCCTGACGCCATAATATTAAATGCCCATATTATCAGATAGGACAAAACCACCAGCAGCTTTGATAACCTGACTTTGCTCTTTACTGTATTCGTGCTTTCTTCAATATAATCCAGATAGTCTTTCATAGGGTCTTCTCCTTTCAAGAGGTAGTCAAGGCTGACGCTATATAGATTGCTCATTTTAAGCACACTTACGATATCGGGGTAGGATCTCTCATTCTCCCAATTCGATATTGTCTGTCTGCTGATGCCAAGGGCTTGTGCCGCTTGTTCCTGCGTGATCTTCGCATCCGTTCTTGACTTTTTGATCTTGCCTCCAATATCCACACGCTTGCCCTCCCAACATGAACTTCATCTGGATTATGCCCTATGCGAAAAGCGCTGTCTATCAAAACGCTTTTACAAGGCTAAATTTCTCTGTCAAAATGCTTTTACATTTCTCTGTCTTCCCCGAAACGCCCTGATTTATCTGCCCGCCGGAAGCGTTATCTCAAACACAGCGCCGGTGTCTCCGTTGCAGGCGCGGATCGTTCCCTTATGCAGGTGGATGATCTCCCGGGTCAGCACAAGGCCGATGCCGGATTTGCCGCTTATCCCCATGTAGAAGCGGTCAAAGATGTGGGGCAGATCTTCCGCGGCAATGCCATCCCCGTCATCCTGTATCCGTATCGTCACATGCCGTTTCTCCGTGCGGCAGGTCAGGTGCAGCTGGCTGTGGGCATAGCGCACGCCGTTGGATAGGATATTGGTGACCGCTCTGCGCAGCCGGGTATCGTCGCAGCTGACCATAACGGGCGTTTCGGGGAAGTCCGGCGTGATGGTGATACCGCTGGCGGCGGCTGCCGGCTCCACGGCGCGTATGCTGTCGTAGAGCAGCTCCCGAACATCCATCTCGGAAAGGGTAAGCGGCTGCCTACCCATGTCGATTTTCGAGATGTCCAAGAGCTCCTCCACCAGCTCCGTCATGCGGTCGCTTTCCTTCAAGATCACCTCCGCCGCGCTGCCTGTGTCCATTACGCCCGCCTGTATCCCCTCCGCATAGCCCTGTATCGCCATAAGCGGCGTTTTCAGCTCGTGTGAGGCATTCTGGAAGAAGGTCTGCTGACGCTCGGCCTCCTTTTCAATATCACGGCCAAACCGGAACCCCAGCAGGCACATGACGGAGGAGATCGCCAGCAGCACCCCAAAGAACGCCCAGTTCAGCGTCACGATATAGCGGGTGATGGGCCCGATATCTATGTACATGATATAGGCGTACGGCTTTTCCCAATCGTCCTGCTCTTCCTGCACGGACATGAATATCAGGTGATGTTTGTCCGTTTTGAAGGTGTAGCACTGATCGAGTGTGATATCCCGTCCGGCACAGTATTCCAGCAGCTTTTTCTCCAGCAGGTAGGCATCCCGGTTCCATGTGTTAGGTCGGTAGCCGTCCTCCAGCTCCAAAAAGACGATGCTGGGCGTAAAGAAGTAGCCCTCCTTCCAGTCCTCATCATAGTCCGGTTCGTCATAGGTGTAGGGAACGGTTCGATTCTGATATTCCGCTTCATTGAGCAGCGCCTTTTTTGCCTCGGTTACAAAATGAGACGGGATGATCACATTTACCGCCAGCACAAAAAGAGCAAACAGGAGTAAAGCCGAGCCGAGGATCAAATACACAATCCGCAGCTTGATGTTTTTCACGTGCGCTCTGCCCCCTTCAGCTTATAACCAAAGCCCCAGATGGTGCTTACGCTGACGGTGCTGCCCGCTTGCAGCAGCTTTTTCCGGATACGGCGTAGCGTTTCGTCGGTCACGCGGGTCTCTACCTCCGAGTCAAAGCCCCACACCGCGCTGAGCAGCTCCTCGCGGGAATAGGCCTTTTCCGGCTGCTTCATCATATAGCTGAGCAGCCGCAGCTCGGTTTGGGTCAGTGCAACAGGTGTATTCCCGCAAAGGACAGCATTTTCCGTGGCGGAATAGCGGATATCCCCGTAATGCAGTTCATCCTCTGCCGCCGCCGTTTTCCCCCTGTCCAGCTCCACACGGCGCAGCAGCGCCTTCACCTTCATCAGCAATATCGTTGGACGAAAGGGCTTGGTGAGATAATCGTCGCTGCCCTGACTGATGCCCATGACGTAGTCCAGCTCGCTGTCCTTGGCCGTAAGCAGGACGATGGGAATATCGGAAACAGAGCGAAGCTCCCGGCACACGGCAAGTCCGTCTGTGCCGGGCATCATGATATCCAGGATCACCAGTTCCGCAGGCTCCTGACGAAACGCCTCCAGCAGCGCATCGCCGTTTTCAAAGGAGCGCACGGTATATCCGTCGCTTGCGAGGAAGCTATGGAGCAGCTCCCGGATGCTCTTTTCATCGTCCGCCAAATAGATGGAATTCCCATGCGTCCTCCTTGAAAGCAGCGCCAAATGCTGCGCGTGGGCGCAGCATCGGCATGATGTTGATTTTATACTATCAGAAAACCGCCTTTCCGTCAAAGGGGGCAGATACCGCTTTCGCAGCCGGTGTTGCCCCAGATGGAATTGTACAGCTCGCACAGCCGGCTGTCGATCTCCGTAAGACGGGTGTAGTCGGCGATCAGCGAGTCCTTTTCCGCGTCGGTCAGGAAGCTCAGGCTGCGGATGAAAGCGGCCTCATCGTAGTTGTCGAAGTCGTAGTCGTCCGGCAGATTGAAGTACGCTTCATCTACCTTGTCCCACAGGTCGGCATGCTTTTCGCAGATGCGGTCATACTCCTGCTCCAGGGTGTCGATCTCATCCAGCACCTTGGGGTCTGCCTTTTCCAGTGCCTTTTCATAGAGCGGCATATTGTCGCAGTCGGGCAGCTGAGCGTACAGGGCCTCCATCTCAGCGTCAAGGCTGTTCAACTCCTTGATGTCCGCCAGAAGCGTTTCCTTCTCCGCTTCCGTCAGAGCGTTGGTGCTGCGGATAAATGCCGCCTCGTCAAAGTTTGTGAAGTCGTAGTCGTCAGGCAGGGCGTTGCAGATTTCGTCCAGCTTTTCCCACAGCGCTGCGTTTCTTTGGAAGATGGCGTCGCTCTTCTCTTCCACCGCCTCGATCTGCTCCCAGATGGCGTCCTCGTTCTCGGTTGCAATTTTAGTAACAGGCTCCATTGGTGCGGATGTGGCGGCAAAGGCGGAGGTTGCTGTGCCGATGGCCGATACCACCAACGCCAGTGCCAGTGCAAGGCTCCAAATCGTTTTCTTTTTCATGGTATGTCGCGCTCCTTTTTTGAAGTATTTGTGGTTGTGTATCAACCTTGTCTGTAGCATACCAGGGATCATCTTGGATTTCCCCCGCGAAAGTGCAGGGAAAGTGTCACAAAACTGCCACAGTTCCTGTGTTATACAATGAACACCCACCCGGCAGCCGACCGATGGGTGTTCGTTTCAATCAATTGTGGTGCTGAATTCGCCCGCCCACGCAAGCATAAAAACATGAGCTTCTGCTCCCTGCTTGTTCTTTCTCTGGCTTAATCTCCGATAGAGTGGGCTGTTCTGGTGGGCTCATATTGAACCCCTCCTCGGTTCAGCAAACAGGTATAGTTACCCCTTGGCGTGGAGATTTTTGTTTTTTGGCTTAATGAAGTGGATCGTACCAGGGCGCTGTACGATCCACTTTTCATTTATTTCAGCGTATAGAGGTTGGAGGTGTTACTCCCATTGGGGCGGTATCGGGGCAGCTTGGCAAGATAGCCGTGCTGCTCCAGATCCGCCAGTGCCCGCTTGACGGTGCTGCGGGAGAGATTCATATCTCTCGCAATCGTCTTGATACCGGGCCAGCAGCTTCCCGCATGATTAGACCGATCCTTGAGGTACATATAGACGGATACAGCTCTGGGCGGCAGGAGCGTGTCTGCGTAAATGCTGTCAAAGTAGCTCACCGATCCACCTCCTGCTGGGGAAGATTGTAAGGGGTGCGCTTGTGCGGCATACGGTCATAGTCGATGTCCTCCGCTACCACCATCTCCTGCACGGGCGCATCGTGGAGCTGCCCCTCCCCCTTAACGGAGCGAGTGGTCTGCCGCTCCGTCAGCTTGGGCGCATATTTCCGCACGATGGCGCGGGTCAGCGCATTCTGGTCGGCATAATAGACCTTTCTGGCTGCCTGTTCCTCCACACGGTATTCCTCCTCGAAGGTGATGCCCCATTCGAGGAACAGGCGTAGGCGGGTACGCATAGGGTGGCATCCAGTCTTCTGCACGATGAAGCTGCCCTTTGGAATCGACTTGAGCTCATCCGCCGTCAGCAGGGGACGCTCCATCATCTGTAAGCTCTGGCTGGGGTCGTTTTTGCCACGGCTCACGGAGCCGGAGAGCACCGTGCGGCTGCCAAGGGCTTTGGAGAAGGCATCCGCTGCTTCACTGTTAGGGGCAAAGCCGCCGCAGATCACATCCTGGCAGTTATCCATCAGGATGGAGGCGCCTTCTTTTCCGTAGTTTTTTACAAGCTGATCCACTGACTGGATGATTGGTATCATCGTCAGGCGGCGAGAGCGTCCAGCACTGAAAAGCGGCAAAATATCAAAGGGCGGCATGGTCCCCAGCTCATCACAAAAGAGGATAACACGGTTTTTCAGTTTGCCGCCATTCTCATCTGCTACTGCGAACAGCTCACGGGAGAGGTTCTGGATCATCAAGCCAGCCATAAAGTTCTTCGTCTGATCCTCCTCCGGCAGGATGAGGAAGATGGCGGATTTCTCGGCAGCGAACATTTCAGCGTCAATGGCACTGTCGAAGCACAGAATTTGCTCCAGCTCACTATCGAGGAACGAGTTGAGCCGGGACAGCACCGTGGACATGACTGATGCCATCGCCTGCTCGGAGCTGTTGAGTGCGGCGCCTGCCAGCCAGCGTGCCTTGTGCTCGGACGGCAGCTTGTCCATAAGCAGCTGGAAGCGGGAGCGTCCTCGCGCACCACGCGCCGGCTCCAGCAGATCCTGCACCAGCTTGAATACCGACACGATGTGCCGCCGCTCCTCCGGGTGTTCCTCATCCGGCGGCAGAAACTCCGCAAGCAGCAAGATCGTGGAAGACAGCAAGCCCTCCGCCGCATCGTAGAAGAAGGCGTTCTGCCCATGGTCGGAGTTTCCCTCCGGGCTGACGATGGACTTGGCGAGGATCTTGGCGTACTTCTCCGCCTTTGCGCGGGCAGCGAGGTTGTCCGGTTGTTTTCTGGCGATGTCCATATAGCGGTTGATGAGCGTCAGAAGATTGTTGCCGTCAGAGCATGTTGGATTTCGCAGGTCGATGACGGAGATATGCTTGTAGCCGTAATACTTTTTGGCAATAGAGCCGTAGTTGCGGGCAAGATCACCCTTGGTATCCAACGCCAGAAAGCTCATACCGGACGCGCAGGCATATTCAAGGTTGGGATAGAGGAAGAAAGCCGTCTTGCCCGCGCCGGAGGCGGCGATCATCAAGCAATGGATGTCGTCGCTGTCCACCAGCGCAGTCAGTTCATCTTTCTTGCCCTTGCAGCCCAGCACAAGTCCCTGGTCTGTGGGAAGGCTTACTCCCTTGCGCCAGTCTCTGACCTTGAACGGTACATGGGCATAGGTCTGACGGATCTCCTTATCGGTCGCCCAACGCGCCGTGCCGTGCTGTCCATCACCCACGGTGCGGGACTTGATGCCGCTGAGTGTATAGTGGTAGGACAGCATGGAGAGGCCACCGATGACAACGAACATCCCCAGCCCTGCCGCGACCAATATTCCGATGTTGGAGCTTTTGATCGTGTCCCACATTGTCAGCAGAAGGTTTGGCATAGCGCGCTCCTTTCCATTTTGTTTTCCTGTTCTGCCTTGAGATCATCGTTCCAGTCCTTTTGCTGCGGTATGAGCCGCTCTACGAAGATACCACGCTCCTCCAGCAGCTTCGCCATGCGCTCACTGGCGGCATGACCGGCAGCGTCATTGTCGAGACAGAGATATACCTGTCGGAGCTGCGGAAGCTGTCGTAGCATTTCCAGCACGGGGATGGAGGATGTCCCGCAGCAGGCCACATAGTTATGCTCCTGCCACCCCTCCGGGAAAAGGGAGATGTAGGAGAGCAGGTCGATAGGAGTCTCGAAGACATAGAGCGTGTCATCGCCGCCGAGATAGTGAAAGCTGTGCTTTGGGTCGCTGCCCTCAATGTTGCCGCGATAGCTTTGTCCCATGGTATACAGCCCACGCTTATGCCCATGACGGGGAACGCCGTGTTCATCGAATCCGACGAACACGGCGTTGTGGTATTCCTTTGTCCCGTCCCTGGATTTTTCACAGCTTTCGTAGATGAGCTTCTTGCGCACGAAGGCATTGAGTATCTCGCGGTCAATGCACCGCTTTTGCAGCAGGTAGGCATACACACGGCGCATGGACTCACTCTGCGGCGGCAGCACGAAGGGCTTTGCAGGCTCCGGCTCCTTCTCCTTTGCCACAGGGTAACTTTCGCCGAGATCATCGCCGAGGAGCAAAGACATAGCGTCCGGGTAGCTGAGTCCATAGAACTGCTTGACGAAGCTGATGGCTCTGCCGCCCTGTTCGGTGGCGTGATCGAACCACTCGCAGCCGCGGATGGTGATGCTGTGGTCGCTGGCAAGGCGTTTGTCCCTGCCGGAGGTGATGAGCTTTTCTCCTCGGCGGCGGAGGAACTCCTCCAAGTCCACCGACGCGGCTCGTTCTTTCTGCTCGGTTGTAAACGGAATGTACTTTGACATAGTCCCTCCCTTATTGTGTCTGTTGCATCAGTCCGCGATCCTCGTGGTCATCCGCCTTGTGTCCCATTGCCATGCGTTTCTCCTGCAATCTGCGGCGACGCTTCTTGTCGATCTGCATTCCTGCATAGATGGCAGGCTGGGCGGCGTTTTCGCGGAATATGCGGCTCATCTGATGGAGCATCCGAAGGATAGCGGTTCCCGCCGCCGCACCGGAGAAGTCCTCCTGATGGTCGATGAAATACTGCGCGTAGGTGTTGCCCTGTGCCGCTGACTGTGCGAAATAGCGCAGAGCTTCTTCGCGGTCTGCTTGCACCTCCTGTCCCAGCAAATAGAGCTTTCCCAGCGTGTATTGGGCAAACGAATTCCCTTGTGTGGCAGAGTCCTTCAGAAGCTGAATGGCCGCATCTATATCCTTCGGCACACTCTCCGCGCCGGTGAGCAGCAGCTTGCCGAGCCGGTATTGCGCGTATGGATCGTTCTGCTCCGCTGCCTGCCGCAGCCAGTGAAGGGCCTGTGGGAATTGCTCCTGCTCCAACAGCAGCTTCCCCAGCGCGTATGCGGAGCAAGTATTTCCGGCCTCTGCCGATTTTTGAAACCACTCTGCCGCCGCTTTTCGGTCAATCGATATGCCAAGCCCGTCCTGATATGCCTTTCCCAGCTGGTGTGCCGCGATGGTATATATCACGGTTATGCGCTGGATCGTTCGTGGACCAGTCGCTGGGATAGTAGCCGCTCTCGCCGCGCTTGATGCAGATGAGCGCGCCGGTGCCGGGGAGGGTGGAGAAGCACAGCTCCGGCAGTCCATCCGCCAGCTTGGGGGAGAAAAGCTCCTGTTCCGTCTGGATGCTCCACTCGTCCGAGTTCCAAAAGTGGACATACAATTCACCGCCGTCATCCACGGAAATCTCCCGCTGCTCAAAGCCCTCACCCCAGCCGTCAGAAGCCTGTCCAGTAATAAACTCCTTCAAAGTATCCATTTCGGCATCCGACAATTCCCCGGCGACACGGCACTCCGCAACGCCCCAGAGCTGTCGGTCACGCACCTCTACAGCGAAGACGGCGGAGCGTACCTTGCGGTCAACGCTGTCGGCTTCATCATACCAATGCATGAGACCGCGCTCGGTTTCCTCCGGCATCCGGTTTTTCACCAGCGCCGCCGTGATCTGATCCTGATAACCGCGCAGCTCACTGCCCTCCAGCAATGTGCTGCTGTCATCGAGATCGCCGTACTTGTTCCGCTCATAGAGATCGGCGGTCAAGGGCATGTAGAGCTTGAGGGTGGTCAGCTTGGGCGGCAGCACGGTGAAGCTGTCCTCGCCGGGGACGAGCGGCAGCGTGCGGCCATTGTCCCACTTCATAAAAATTTGCCCCTCATTGTCCACAAAGTCTACTTCGCCCTCCGTGCCGGGAAGAATGGGATGATAAGGGTCCTCCATCGAATTAAGCCGGATGCGGGTGCCGGGGGGATACTGTTCCTTGATAAAATTCACCATTTTTCTGTCCATCATCGTTTCCTCCATGTTTTGCTCTCTGTCGTAAAACTCCAGCTCGTAGATCACGCCGCGATCTTGCTTTCGGGCATCCTTCACCTTGACCGTCGTACCATCAAAAATGTAATTGCCGGCTTTTCCCAAATCGGTGTAGAAGCCCTTGCCGTGGTTGCAGGTGGAGAAGGGATGCTCCGGCTGATCCTTGATCTTGGAATAGAAGCCCACCGTCTGCACCGTGGTCACCACACGGGTCAGCCCCACCATATCCGCGTGATTGGCGTGGCTGACGGTCTTGAGCTCCACACCGGGGCGGATGAACCGCTTCAGCTCGGCAAGACTTTTGAATGCGACCGGCTCTCGCTGCTTTTTTGAAGCGTCCATTACATTCCACCGAAGGTCATGCCCTGCTCGGACCGAGGCTCGTGATCCTCCTGCCGGCAAGGGGCTTCCTCGCCGTAGAAGTCGAAGATCATGTCATCCACCTGCCTGCGGACGGTGGGATCGTCGGCCAGCACCTCGTAACGGAAGCCTGTGGTGGGGCGGTACGGAAGCTCCTCCCGCACACACTTGAGAAAGGCTTCGGCATCGGTAAATTCCTGTGCATCGCCATTGGCATAGGTGACGCGGCCCACCAGAGGCTTGTCCCGTGCCATGTTCTGCCGTTGGACAGCTAAATCGTAAGCGGTGAGGTAACCATTGTAATCTCCAGGGGACGGATTGCAGCGCAGGCAGTACCGGTATCGTTCCGTTTCCACGATGTAGCCGTAGTTTTGTGTCCAGCCGCCGCTGATTTTGCCACCGCGGGCATAACAGAAACGCTCCATGGCAAAGCGGTTTTTCAGCACACTCTCCCGCAGCGTGTCCACGACCTCCTGCAGCTCCAGCTTGAACGCGGGGCTGTTCAGCTCCTCCGGGCCACGAGGCCACCATGTATGCCAGAACTCGTTGCCGCTGCGCCCGAAGTCCATGCGGACATGGCCAACGGTACCCAGCCGCTTATCTTCTTCGGGGTGCGGGGTATAAAATAAGCCCGCCTCCTCCGGGCGGGCAGGTCGGATATGAAATTGTGCTGCATTTTTCAAGATTATGATCTCCTTTCGGTGTAGAATTTGACTTTACACATTTTGGGGGGTGTGCTATGATGTGGCTGACAAATCTTGGGAACCTCTGATTTAATCCGCACTACCGCGCATGCGCGAGAGATGGTAAAATAA
>OIYW01000875.1_pt1 | contig 23967 bp, 28 predicted proteins | sample 1588351 | NCBI WGS metagenome assembly OIYW01 (sample SAMN03283268) | human gut metagenome | biome: human-associated habitat; material: feces | host: Homo sapiens | place: USA | collected 2013 | reverse complement strand
CTTCGGGAGAGCTGGCACGGCGGCAGCCGTGACTGAGAGGGCCAACCCAAAGTTGCCCTAGGGCCGAAAATGAAAAAGTGGTAAAGTACTTCAAAAAGCTAGGAAATATGCGGGTTTTGTTCTATACCAGGGTGGTAAAGTACTTGCCCGGTGGTAAAGTACTCAGCCAGAAAAGGAAGTACTTTACCAGGGTGGTAAAGTTCAAACCCCGCAGAAACACTGGGTTTTTCCTGTACTTTACCACTTTTGGATTTCAAGTGGGGGACTGAAATCAATCCCAGGCGCGCTCCTCAAAGGGCGGCGGTGCTTTGGCCCCGGGGCTTTACTTCCACGGTGATTTCGTTGCTGCTGGACAGGTTGGAGTCGATGTCCAGGGTATATTTGATGTCCACCCGGCCGCCCCGCTCCCCCAGGGAGGAGGTCAGGTCGCTGGTGAACACCCCGACAGACAGGGTGCCGTAGCCCGTGTCATACAGGCAAAGGTGGCGCCGGCCCTCTTCTAAAATCAGCCGGGTGGAAGAGCCAGAACGCATCATGGTCACCTTGCCGGGCTCCACCTTTAAAACAGAGGTGTAGCTGACCTTGGGGTCATCCGTGTCGTACTCCTTATAGGCGATGAACCGGGTCCCGCCCCGCTGGGTATAGGACCCGGTGGTGTTCAGGGTGATCTCGCCGGTTTCTTCCTCATAGGCCTGCCGGCCAATGATGTTGATGTCATAATCGTCCTTTAGCATTCCCAGTTCCCTCTTTCCTTCTCAGGCGGGGTCGCCCTCAATGTCAATGCGCTGGGTGCGCCCCTCTACGCTGTGGCCCAGGAACAGCTCGGCCACGTTCATAAAGTTTTCCGGCGTGTCGGTGACGAAGTACCGCACCTGCCGGGGGGCGCCCGGCTCGCACAGCAGGTCCCGGTCCTTCAGGGCCTGGGCCATGGCCAGGGCGGCTTCCCGGCCGCTGTCAATGAGGGTGACCCCCCTGCCCATCACGCTGCCAATGGTAGGGGCAATGATAGGGTAGTGGGTGCAGCCCAGGATCAGGGTGTCCACCCCGGCGGCCCGCACAGGGGCCAGATAGCGCTCTGCCACCAGCCGGGTCACCTCGTCCTGAGGGGCCACAAAGCCGGACTCCACCAATGAGACAAACAGGGGGCAAGCCTGGGGGAACACCTGCAGCTTGTGGTTGAGGCGCAGCAGGGCGCTGCGGTAGGAGTCGCTGTGGATGGTGGCCGCCGTGCCGATCACGCCGATTTTCCCATTCTTTGTGGCAGCCGCCGCCGCCTGGGCGCTGGGGCGGATGACGTCAATGTAGGGCACGGAAAGGGCCTCTCCCACGCTGCGGGCCACAGAGCTCACCGTGCCGCAGGCAGCCAGCACCGCCTTTACGTTTTGAGAGAGGAGAAAGTCCATGTCCTGGCGGGCATAGCGCAGAATGGTCTCCTTCCCCCGAGAGCCATAGGGCACCCGGCCGGTGTCGCCAAAGTAAATGATGCTCTCGCCGGGCAGCAGCTTTTCCAGCTGCTTAACGGCGGTCAGGCCCCCCAGGCCAGAGTCGAACACGCCGATGGGGCGGTTATCCATGGGTGGTCACCTTCCTTTTCTCAGGGTCTTTCCTGCCCGGCCTTCTGAAAGGCCAGGTCGATGAGCTTATCCAGCAGTTCCCCATAGGTCAGGCCCATGGCCATCCACAGCTTAGGATACATGCTGATGGAGGTAAAGCCCGGCAAGGTGTTAAGTTCGTTCAAGACCACCCGGTGATCCCCTTCTGTGACAAAGAAATCCACCCGGGTCAGGCCAGAGCAGCCCAGCAGCCGGTAGGCCCGCACAGCGGTCCGGCGGATCTTCTCCGCCACCTCCTCGTCCAGCCGGGCGGGAATGTACAGCTGGCTGGTGCCGTTGACATACTTGTCATCGTAGTCGTAAAACTGGGCAGAGGCGCCAATCTCCCCCACAATAGAGGCTTGGGCGTCCCGGTTGCCCAGCACGGCGCACTCCACCTCTTGGCCGCGGATGCCCTCTTCCACGATGACTTTTTTGTCCTCTCGGGCAGCCTTGCGGATGGCCTCGTCCAGGTCCTCGTAACGCTCTACCTTGCTGACCCCCACGGAGGAGCCGGCGTTGGCGGGCTTGACGAACACGGGGAAATCCAGTCTTGCCTTTATCTTCTTCTTAATGGTGTCCGGGGCCGCGTCAAAACGGTCGGCATAGAACCACAGATAGTGGGCCTGCTCAATGTCCGCCGCGGAAAGCAGGGTGTGGGTCACCGCCTTATCCATGCAGATGGCGGAGGATTCGGTGTCACAGCCCACATAGGGGATCTGAGAGAGCTGGAACAGCCCCTGTATGGTGCCGTCCTCCCCATTTTTCCCGTGCAGGGCGGGGAAGATCACGTCCAGCCGCAGGGTTTCTGCTTTTCCATCCCGAAGCACCACCAGCCCATGGACCGTGGGGTCCGGGGAGAGAAAGGCGGGAGCCACTGGCCCCTGCTCCCAGGCGCCAGAGAGGATGTCCTTTACCTCTCCGGTGTAGAGCAGCCATTGGCCCTTCTTGGTAATGCCCACCATGTGTACATCGTATTGCTCAGGAGAAAGGTTCTCCAAAATGGAAGTGGCCGACATCCGGGAGACCTCATGCTCTGAGGAAACGCCCCCGAAGATCACGGCCAGGCTCAGCTTGCTGTGGTTCATCGCCATCACACCCCAATTCTAAGCTTCTGCCGCCACAGCGGGAAAGGCTTCCCCGCTTTTCCGGCAGGGCCCGCCTGTTCTGATAAATGGCGGGCAGACTCGATTCAATATTATACTATGCCCCGCTGGATTTCGCAACTCCTTTCCGGGGGTTTTCCGGCTGGGGGGAAAAAATAGATAGACTTTTTTCCACGCCCATGCTATACTGATAGCCAAACGAAATACTCGCCATGGCGATATGTTGGAGTGGATCATTTTGAATTTTGACGCCTTTGAACTGATAGAGAAGGGCCTGCAGGAGGAGCTTGCGAAGCAGGGCTTTAGCGAGGCCGTCCCCCTGGAGGACCCCGCCGGCCGGGCGGTGATGTTTACCACAGAGGATGTGGCCTACAGCCTGCTGTACGAGCGGGCCCACCAGCGCTTCCAGCTGCGCTCTACCACCCTGAAGGAGGGCGGTGAGCCCGGGGATTGGCGCGGCCTTTCCCTTTGGCTTTTTGATGAGCGGGAGGGCACGCGGGCCGACGCGGAGAGCATTCTCAATGACTTTTTAGAGGTGGTGCAGGGCCCCAAGCGCGTGGCCCTGGTGCAGCAGAAGCACCGCAGCAAGAAGGACGGGGACCGGGTGGTGGACCCGCTGTTCTTTATGAACCGGCTGGTGAACATTTTCCCCGAGCTGAAGGATGAGCTCAATGAGGAGAAGATCGTCTATGGGCAGGTGCGGTTTGCAACCTTTATCAAGGCCCATGTGGTGCCCCGCTGCGAGGACCTGGCCCAGAAGTACCCCAACAGCGACCCCATGAAAAAGCTGTGCTCCCTGCTGGATGACATGTACGCAAACGGCGATTTGGATACCCGTTCCCTGGCGGCGATCACCCTGCTCAATTCCCTCTCGGACAGCGCTTTCCAGGCTGTGCAGGAGCGCCTGGGGGAAGAGCTGCAGAAGAGCACCAAATACAGCCGCCGCCTGAAGGGGAAGAAGATCAAGCCCGAAAAGAAAAAGAAGAAAAAGAAAGTTGTGGCAAAGCCCTTGGACAACAAGCACTAAGCCTTGCCATGTTCCGGCGGGGGCGCCTCTCCTCCGTCAAGCGCAAAAAAGAAGGGATGCCCGGCGGCGCGCCGCTGCATCCCTTCTTTTTATTTTGCCTGTGCTCCGCTCCCCTTTGAGTTTGAGCCCTTGCCCAGCTTGTGGACATTCCCTTTGCCATAGAGGAAGGGGAGGGAGAAGCTGTGGTTGAACACCTCGATCAGCGGCCCCATGAAAAGCGCGGTAATCAAGGTGCCCACCCCCGGCAGCAGCCCGGAAAGGGCGCCAATGGCCACGCAGACCAGGTCGCAGCCGATGCGCACAAACCGGAAGGGCCACCGCCGTTTCTCCGCGATGACAATGGGGATGGCGTCATAGACAGAGACCCCCAGGTTGGAGGTCATGTAGAGGGAAGAGGCAAAGCACATAACCAGAACCCCCACCGCCAGAAAGACAATGCGGGCAAGCAGGCCCGGTGCGGGGAACAGGCTGTGGATGGCCCACACGCTGAAGTCCACAATATATCCTGTCAGGAACATGTTCACCAGGGTGGCAATTCCCATGTAGCTGCGGGCAATCAGCAGGTCCAGGGCCAGCATCAGCCCGCTGAGCACCATATAATACACCCCATAGCTGGCAAAGCTTTCAAAGAAACGCCCCCACACGCCCTGGGCAAAGCTTTGAAAGGGGTCCACCCCAAAGCTGGAGCATTTAAAAAAGCCCACAGCAATGGCGCATAAGGTCACGCCTATGGTGGTCATGCCCACCCGTTTTCGAAAATGGTCCGGAAGCTTCATGTCCCTTTCACCAGGCTCTCTCCGCGTTCACAGCGCGGCATACTTTCGTCCTGCATTATAGCAAAGCACCCCTGGGCTTGTCAAAGGCTTTTTTCGCGGGAAAATCCCCCGTTTGCCGGGGAAATCTTCCTTGACAAGGGAGAGGCTGTTGTGCTATACTGGTAACACCTCGAAAAAGAGGTTCTTTTTTTGTGCCTGTTTTTCCGAGGGAGGCCGGGGCAAAAAGCCCCCAAAATTTTTCCGTAAAACGGGAGGTGCCGACAAAATGAGAGTGAAGGTTGTGCTGGCCTGCACTGAGTGCAAGCAGAGAAACTACAACACCAAAAAGAACAAGAAGAACGATCCCGACAGACTGGAAATGAACAAGTACTGCAGGTTCTGCCGGAAACACACCCTGCACAGGGAAACCAAGTAAGGAGCGGAGGACATGGCTGAGAACGTCAAGAAGAAAGAGAACGGCTTTGTCCGCTTCTTTAAGCGTGTGGCCAAATTCTTCCGCGACTGCAAGGGCGAGATCAAGAAGATCGTGTGGCCCACCCCCAAGGCAACCTTTAAAAACACCGGCGTGGTGCTGGTGACCATTCTGGTGGTGGCCTTGTTCGTTTTCCTGCTGGACACCGTGTTTATGAACCTGCTGGGCCTTGTGATGAACGTGGCCGGGTAACGGAAGTCTCACAGGAAAGCGGAGGTAGCAGATGGCTGAAGAAGCAAAATGGTATGTGGTGCACACCTACTCCGGGTATGAGAACAAGGTTGCCTCAAACCTGGAAAAAACGGTGGAGAACCGCCAACTGCAAGATCTGATCCAAGAGATCCGCGTGCCCACAGAGACGGTGACAGAGATCACTGAATCGGGCAAGCGCAAGGAAGTAGAACGCAAGATCTTCCCCGGCTATGTCATCGTAAAAATGGTGATGACGGACGAATCCTGGTATGCGGTGCGGAACATCCGCGGCTGCACAGGCTTTGTGGGTCCTTCCTCCAAGCCGATCCCGCTGACGGAGGACGAGGTGGCCCGGCTGGGCATTGAAAAGCGGGAAGTGGAGGTCAGCTATAAGGTGGGCGACTCCGTCAACATCGTGGACGGGCCCTTGGAGGGCTTTGTCGGCACGGTGGAGGAGCTGGACGTGGAGAAAAACCGCGTGCGGGTCACCGTTTCCATGTTCGGCAGGGAAACCCCCGTCGAGCTGGAGCTGGACCAGGCCGAACCTGTGGACTGATCTTCCAGCAAGAAAGGCCGCGCTTTCTCGCGGAACAATGTGTAAGGCAGCAAGCGGGCGCGCCCGCTTTTGCGAGGGGCATTGCCCCTGTGGGAGGCACGGCTGAAATCTTTCTCACAGCCGCGCCGTCATCCACCACGAATTTTGGAGGTGCAAACAAATGGCTCAGAAGGTTACGGGCTTTATCAAGCTCCAGATCCCTGCCGGCAAAGCGACTCCGGCACCGCCTGTCGGCCCCGCGCTCGGCCAGCATGGCGTGAACATTATGGCGTTCACCAAGGAATTCAACGAGCGTACCAAGAATGACGTGGGCCTTATCATCCCCGTCGTCATCACGGTCTATGCGGACCGTTCTTTCACCTTTATCACCAAGACCCCTCCGGCCGCTGTGCTGATCAAGAAGGCCTGCGGGATCGAGACGGCCTCCGGTGAGCCCAACAAGAAGAAGGTCGCCAAGATCACCCGCGAGCAGGTGCAGAAGATCGCCGAGCAGAAAATGCCCGACCTCAACGCCTCTTCTGTGGAGAGCGCCATGAGCATGATCGCCGGCACTGCCCGCAGCATGGGTATCGAAGTAGTCGATTGATTCCCGAGTGGGAGGAAATCTAGTAATCCGATATTTACCACTGGAGGAAAGAGAGAATGAAACACGGTAAAAAATATGTGGAAGGCGCCAAGCTCATCGACCGCAGCAAGGTCTACGATACCGCTGAGGCGCTGGACATCTGCGTGAAAACTGGCACTGCCAAGTTCGATGAGACCGTCGAGCTTCATGTAAAGCTGGGCGTGGACGGCCGTCATGCCGACCAGCAGGTCCGTGGCGCCATTGTGCTGCCCAACGGCACTGGCAAGAGCGTGCGTGTGCTGGCCATCTGCAAGCCCGAGAAGGAAGAGGACGCCAAGGCTGCCGGCGCTGATTATGTGGGCGGCGAGGAAATGGTGCAGAAGATCCAGTCTGAAAACTGGATGGATTTCGACGTGCTGATCACCACCCCCGACATGATGGGCCTGGTGGGCCGTCTGGGCCGTCTGCTTGGTCCCCGCGGCTTGATGCCCAACCCCAAGGCCGGCACCGTCACCCCCGATATCGGCAAGGCTGTGTCCGAGGCCAAGGCTGGTAAGATCGAGTACCGTCTGGACAAGACCAACATCATCCACTGCCCCATCGGCAAGGTCTCCTTCGGCGTGGAGAAGCTTCAGGAGAACTTCGACACCCTGATGGACGCCATTGTGAAGGCCAAGCCCTCTGCGGCCAAGGGCCAGTATGTCCGCTCCTGCGTGGTCAGCGCCACCATGGGCCCCGGCGTGAAGATCAACCCCGCCAAGTTTATCTGAGATAAATAAGCGGCTTAGGGCTTGACAAGGCCCAGCAACATTTGCTATAATAACAAAGCTGTCCATCCAAAGACAGCAGGTTTGTAAACGGTTTTGTCCGGCCTGCCGAGGAAAGACGAGCAAAGAAGAATGACAGGGCTGTGCTTCTGTCAGGGGTGCCTGCATGGCGCTTTCCCCTTCTGTAATTTGCTTGCAACGCCTTTCCGAGGAAACCCGGAAAGGCGTTTTTACTTCTACTTTCACGACCCGGAGGTGAAACGAATTGCCCAGCGAGAAGATTCTGGAACAAAAGAGACAGCAGGTGGCACAGCTGGCCGAGGACTTTAAAAAGGCCAATGTGGGCGTGCTGGTGAACTATGAAGGCATCACGGTGGAAAAGGACACCAAACTGCGCAAGCAGCTGCGTGAGGCAGGCTGCGAGTACAAGGTGGTCAAGAACACCCTGCTTGGCCTGGCCTTTAAGGAGGCCGGCATCGAGGGCCTGGAGGAGCATCTCCACGGCGCCACCGCCATCGCTTACAGCGAGAACGGCTATGTGGACGCCCCCAAGATCCTTTCCGACTATGCCAAGGACAACGAGAATTTCACGGTGAAGGCCGGCTTTATTGACGGCGACACGGTGGATTCCAAGAGCATTGACGAGCTGGCCAAGCTGCCCCCCAAGGAGGTTCTGGTGGCTCAGGTGCTCGGCGGCTTGAACGGCCCCATTCAGGGCTTTGCCAATGTGTGCAGCGGCACTCTCCGCAGCCTGGTCATCGCCCTCAACGCCATTGCCGAGAAGCAGAGCGCCTAAAGCGCTCAGGGGAGATTTCCCCCGTTTCATTTCTTTGCCTATCACTAAATTTTATGGAGGTATTTTATCATGTCTGAGAAGGTCACTAACCTGATTGAAGAAGTCAAGTCCCTCACCGTCCTGGAGCTCTCCGAGCTGGTTAAGGCTCTGGAGGAGGAGTTCGGTGTTTCCGCTGCTGCTCCCGCTGCTGTTGCCGTGGCTGCTCCCGCTGCTGCTGCTCCCGCTGCTGAGGAGAAGACCGAGTTCGACGTGGTCCTGAAGAGCGCTGGCGCCAACAAGATCAACGTCATCAAGGTTGTCAAGGAGATCACCGGCCTGGGCCTGAAGGAAGCCAAGGCTCTGGTTGACGAGGCTCCCAAGACCATCAAGGAGGGCGCTTCTAAGGACGACGCCGAGTCCATCAAGACCAAGCTGACCGAGGCTGGCGCTGAGGTTGAGCTGAAGTAAGTTTCACCACCGGTTCAAAAGGCCCGAGGGTTTCCCCTCGGGCTTTTTCTTTTGCCAGGCTGGCCGGCGGGCATTTTCCCGCTGCGGGCAAATTTCGGTGGCAGCTCGTTGTGCTTTGGCGCAGCGTTGCCCCAAATTTTGTGTTTTCTTTGAAAAATCCAGGGCGTACCCCCTATATTTTGTAGCCAACTGTGAATGGTTTGTGAATTTTTCTGAATTGTGGAAAAGGGGGTTGCATTCTCGGAAAAGGCATGCTAAAATGTAACCAAATTGTAACACTTGTCATCGAAGTGTAACCTTCCTCAGGGAAGGGCCTTCTGAAAGGAGTGTACAGGGATGCGGAAAAAGACGCTGCAAAATCTTCTCACCTTCCTGTTGGTGCTGGTGCTGACGGTGTGTACGGTAATGGCTCTCAGCCTGGTCTCACAGGCGCAGGCAGACCCTACCGCAGCAGCGGCCCAGGTGGTGGAGGACACGCAGGCGGCCGCAGGGAACGCCTCTGCGGGTGAGCTGTCCGCTTCCATCCCTTCGCGCTGGGCGGCTTCGCCTCTGGCTTGCATCGCTGGGTTTGTGGTGGTGCTGGCCTTTGTAGCTGGCGGGTTGCTGCTTTACCGCCGGGAGAGACGGCGGGGGCGCAGGGCCCCACAGGGGAGACACAGCTACATCCCCCGCGCGGACATGGCCTTTTCAGGCAGAAACAGAGTATAAGGGTTTTCGTCCTTTCATATTTTACCTCGAAACAAGGCCGGCTTCACCGCCGGTCTTGTTTTTGCATCAAATGCAGAAAAAGGCATCCCACTGGGGATGCCTTTTTCCATGCCCGCTTGGGAAAATATCCCTGCTTATCTTTTCGAGGCGGCAAACTCTGCCGCCTCCTGCAGCCACCCCAGCAGCTCTTCGTCGATCTCCTCCACGCTGCCGAGGACCACATGATGGGTCCAGCGGTTGGGGTAGGGCTCGGTCTTCACGGCAATGCGGGGGCTCTCCACCGGATAGGCCAGGCCAAAGGTCACGGTCAGATAGGGGTCCGGCCGGTCCTTCTTCCGCTTGGCGGCCAGCAGAGAGGCACAGCCGAATTGGCGGCGCAGGTAAAAGCTGGCCTGGCTCTTGCCCACCTTCACCGCCATGCCGGGCACCGCCTCCCGGAGCCTTTCCTCCAAGGCATGGTACAGGGGAAGGGCGCCGGGGCACTTTTCAAAAAGAAAGAGAAGGTCCTGTTCCATGGGAGCTCCTTTCACCGGGTGAGAAGCGTTTTCCCGTCAAAAACCAGCACGCCCCGGCCCTCGCCGGTCTTGTGTCCTTCCAGCAGCCAGCGTTTGAAGCCCCGCTGCATAGAGGTGCCCTCCGGCAGGTTCTCCAGAGGTCCCCGGCTTGCCGCCCCAAAGACCCGCCAGGTGTCGCCGAAGGTCTCCGTCTCTTCCCAGCCCACCAGGTCGAAATCCTCCTGGAAGCTGACGATATTGGAGGAGGGGGAGAGGACCTGGCGGTTTTGGGGGTACAGCAGCCAGGAGTGGCACACGCACACCAGGGGCCCGCCTTGCAGCTCCTCCCGGAAAAAGCCGTAGGCCCGCTTGTAGGAGTCCAGCCGGGCGGGCAGGTCGAAGGGCTCCCCGCTGGAGGGGATGTGGATGTTTTTCACCGGGTCCCCCTTCTTTACCACCAGGCCGTGTTTCTCATAGGGGGTTTCCCAGGGATAGGGAATGTCCTCATACTCCAGCCGGCCCAGCTTTACAATGTCCCCAGAGTAGAAGATAGGATACCAGGAAGAGACAAAGTTCCCCCACACGCCCTGCACCGCCTTGCACTCCAGCACCTTGTACTTCAGATCCGCGAAGGTATCCCAGAACACCCGTTCCGGCACACCTTTCTGGCGGTACAGCTCTTTGGCGGGCACAGCGGCCTCCAGCAGGAACAGCAGCCACAGGGTGTAGAGATTCACGCCGCTCTCCTGAGAGAGATCCTCCAGCAGGGGCTCCACCAGCTTCATGTCCAGGTCGTGGCAATAGAAGAATTCCACAGCGCCGTCCAGGGCCTCTTCCTGTCCGTTTTGCCGCAGGAATTCCCCGCAGCGCAGAACTTCTGCTTTGGCCTCCTCTGGAAAACCGGTCTCTTCCATCAGCCGTTTCCAAAATGCGCAGTTCATACAGCTTCCTCCCGTTCTTTACTTGCCGATCTTTTCCGTGTCGATGAAAAGGTTCACCGGCCCGTCGTTTTGGCATAGCACCTCCATATAGGCGCCGAACTCCCCAGTCTCCACCTTGCGGATCCCCAGGGCCTTGGCCCGTTCCACAAAATGGCGGTAAAGCCGTTCCGCCTCTTCCGGCGGGGCCGCCAGGTCAAAGGAGGGCCGGCGGCCCTTTTTGCAGTCCGTGCCCAAGGTGAAGTTGGACACCACCAGCAGTTCTCCACCGGTGTCCTCCAGGGAAAGGTTCATCTTCCCCTCTGCGTCTGTGAACACACGCAGGCCCTGTACCTTCTCTGCCAAAAAGTCCGCCTGCTTGTCCGTGTCCCCTTTCATCACGCCCAAAAACACCACCAGCCCTTGGCCGATGGAGCGGGTTTCCCGGTGGTCAATGGTGATTTCTGCCCGGCCCACCCGCTGAATGACAGCTCGCATACACATCCTCCCCACTGGTTTTCTTGTCCTCCCTATCCTAACACAAGACCGGCAAAAGGTAAACGGATTTTTTGGGAAAAGCCCGTGATTTCTTGCGCCGGGCTTGCGGCCCTGCTATAATGGGAGCAAGAACAACAAGGAGGAGTGCACATGCTTGCTACAATAACAAACGGAGTGTATACTGCCCAGGTGGATTCCCTGGGCGCCCAGCTGGTCTCCCTCAAAGGGCCGGAGGGCTTTGAGCACCTTTGGGTGGGCGACCCCCAATATTGGAAGGAACATGCCCCGGTGCTGTTCCCCATTGTCGGGGCCCTGCGGGACAACCGGACCCAGATCGGCGGAGAGTGGTATTCCATGAACCGGCACGGCTTCGCCAAAGCCAGCCAGTTCACCCTGGTAGAGGAGGGAAAGGACCGCTTGGCCTACTGCCTCACCGCCAGTGAGGAGACCGAAAAGCGCTATCCCTTCCAGTTTGCCCTCACCGTGGCCTACACCCTGAAAGCGGACGGCTACGAGACAGAGTTCACGGTGGAGAACAGGGGAGAGGAGCCCCTGCCCTTTGTCATCGGCGGGCATCCGGGCTTCAATGTCCCTGTAAACGAGGCGGCCGCTTTTGAGGACTACGTCATCCGGTTTGAGCAGCCGGAGACCCAGCGCTGCCCCGTCATCTTGGATACGGGCCTGATCGACCCCACCCAGACCGCCTATGAGCTGAAAGAGGAGCGGGAAATCCCCTTGACCCATCCCCTTTTCTACAAGGATGCCCTGGTGTTCGAGGGGCTCAACTCCCGCAAGGTGCAGGTGGTAAACCCTCAAACCGGCCGGGGTGTGGAGATGGACTTCTCCCAGTTCCCCCTGCTGGGCATCTGGTCTGCCAAGAACGACGGCCCCTACGTCTGCCTGGAGCCTTGGACCGGCTGCGCCACCCAGACCACCGAAGGGGACAGCTTTCTGGAGAAAAAGGGGATGCGGCTTTTGCCCCCCGGGGAGAAGAAAGCCTACGCTTTTTCTGTCCGTTTCCTGTGAAGGGGCGGCTTGAAGGCCCCCTTGGGCTGGTTTTTTCAAAAGCAATAGGAAAAAAGCGGCGGGGCGGTCCCCGCCGCTTTTTTTGTATTGCCCACCTCTTGACAGAATGCGGCCTCCGTGATATGATTCGCTTTGTAAATAACATTTAAAAAGTTAGATAGGAAGTGAGGCGTTGAAAGCCGCCAATACAATGCAGGTGCGCCAGCACAACAAAACAGTGATCCGCCAGGCCATGCTCTGCCTGCGGCAGGCCACCCGGCCCCAGCTGGCCCAGAAGACGGGGCTCAGCCAGGTGACCGTGAGCGCTGTGCTGGCTGAGCTGATGGAAAAGGGCGAGGTAGAGAGCTGCGGAAGCGTCCCCTCAGAGGGAGGGCGCCCCTCTGCCTGCTACCGCTACCGGGGAGAGAGGCATAACGCCGGAGTGCTGTATACCTATCAGATGGAAGGGAGAACGCTGGTCCAGCTGGAGGTGTTTGACCTCTTTGGCGACCGGGTAGACCGTGCTTCACGGTTTTTAGGAGACCTGCGTCCCGAGAGCTTTGACGCCCTGCTGGATGCGGCGTTTCAGGAGACGCCGGGCATCCGCACCCTGGCACTCGGCGTGCCGGGCCAGGTGGAGGGAGAAAAGATTCTCTTCTGCGACCACCGCGCCCTGGCGGGGGATGCTCTGTCCCGGCGATGGAAAGGGCGCTACCATGTGCCGGTGTTGCTGGAAAACGATATCAACGCTGCTGTGCTGGGATATGTCCAGGAGCTTCCCGGTGAGGTAGCGGGCCTTACGGCGGGCATCTACTTTCCCGGCCGCTTTGGCCCCGGCATGGGCTTAGCGCTGGGCCGGAGTCCTTGGCCGGGACGGCAGGGCTTTGTGGGGGAGTTCCACTACCTGTATGGTCTGGACCAGTGGAACGGCATGGACCATGGAAACCCCGCGGCCGTGGAGGAGACAGCAGCCCGATACCTTCGGGCGGTCTGCGTCATGGCCGGGCCGGAACGGGTGGTGCTCTATGGGGACATTTTCCGCCTCGGCTCGGCAGAAGCCATCCGCCAAAAGGTGGAAAAGACCTTCTACAATGCGTATGGACTGCAATTGGAGGTTCGCCGGGACATGGGGCCCGATTACAGCGCAGGGATGAAAGCGCTGGCTTTGCGTCAGCTGAAGCGCACCCTTTTTGGAACAGCCTGGGAGGAGGAATAACATGTTTACCGCGTTGCTCGTGATCATCTATGTGTCCTTTATCAGTTTGGGCCTGCCGGATTCCCTGCTGGGTTCGGCTTGGCCCGCCATCCAGAAAAGCCTGGGGGCTCCTCTGCCCTTTGCGGGGGTCATCTCCATGATCGTCTCCTGCGGCACGGTGATCTCCAGCCTGATGAGCACCCGGGTCATCCGCCGGTTCGGCACGGGCCGGGTGACGCTTGTCAGCGTGGCCATGACGGCCTTTGCCCTGCTAGGGTTTTCCTTTGCTCCCCAAGTGGGCTGGCTCTGCCTGTTGGCGGTGCCCCTGGGACTGGGGGCGGGCTCGGTGGACGCGGGCCTGAACAATTTCGTGGCCCTCCACTACCAGGCCAAGCACATGAGCTGGCTGCACTGCTTCTGGGGCATCGGCGCCACTGCGGGGCCCATTGTCATGGCATTTTGGATTGACCGGAACAACAACTGGCACGCGGGGTACCGGACCATCGGCTTGCTGCAGGTGGCACTGGTGGCGGTGCTGCTGTTCAGCCTGCCCCTTTGGAAAAAAGTCCCCTCCCCCCAAGAGGAGGAGGGGGAAGAGGCCGTGGTGGCCCTGCCCCTGCGCCAGGTATTCCGCCTTCCCAAGGCCAAGGGCGCGCTGCTGGGATTCTTCTGTTACACGGCGGTGGAGGTCACTGCCAACCTGTGGACCAGCAGTTATGCGGTTAAAGGCTTCGGCGTCAGTGAGGACACCGCCGCCGGATGGAGTTCCCTGTTCTTTTTGGGCATCACCATTGGGCGCCTGCTATCCGGTTTTGTGGCCATAAAGCTCTCCAGCCCCACGTTGATCCGGGTGGGACAGGGGGTCGGGCTGTGCGGTATTCTACTGCTGTTCCTGCCCCTGCCTCAGTGGCGCATTCCCCTGGGTCTTTGCCTGATCGGCGGAGGGTGCGCCCCCATTTTCCCGGCCATGCTCCACCAGACACCCCAGGTTTTTGGAAAGAAGTTCTCCCAGGCTATGATGGGGGTGCAGATGGCCTGTTCGTATGTGGGAGGCATGGTGATCCCCCCGCTGTTTGGCTTTTTGGCTGACTTTTTTGATGTGCGCATCCTGCCGGCGTACCTGCTGCTGTTCTTAGCCCTCATGTTCCTGGGCACGGAAAGCATCCTCCGGGGCAGCCGGCAGAGCGGGAAGCAGTGATCAAAAGCTTTGGAAAGGAGGCGGCCCTATGGCATTCCATCCCATCGACCGGGACGCCTGGGACCGGGCAGAGCGCTTTGAGCATTATTTTTCCCAGGTGCCCTGCTTCTACAGCATGACAGTGGATTTGGATGTGACAGATCTGAAACGGCGGGGAGGGCGCTTTTATCCGGCCGTGCTTTACAGCCTGGCAGTGATTGTCAACCGGCACCGGGAATTCCGCATGGCGTTCAATGAGGAGGGCGTCCTGGGCTGGTATGACCAGCTTTCGCCCAGCTATACCGTCTTCCACCCGGACACGGAGTCCTTTTCCTGCCTTTGGACAGAGTATACCCCGGACCCTTCTGCGTTTCTCCAGCGCTATGAGGAGGATCTGCGCCTTTATGGAAGCGTGGAATCCTTTGAAGCCAAGCCCCACACGCCCCCAAACGTGTTCAACGTCTCCATGATCCCCTGGCAGGCCTTCACCAGTTTTCACCTGGAGCTTCCCCGGGGCGGGGAATACCTGCTCCCCATTTTTACCCTGGGCCGCTACCGTCCTGTGCAGGGGCGCCTGCTGATGCCCTTGGCCCTGCAGGTCCATCACGCCGTGTGCGACGGCTTTCACGCCTGCCGCTTTGTAGAAGAGCTTCAGCTGCTTCTCAACTCGGGAAAGGCGGGATGACTCTCGCTGCGATTTCATCGTATATCCTGTATATCACAACAAAAACCGGCGGATGATTCTATCCGCCGGTTTTCTACAATATATTGAGCCCGTTCACAATCTTTTTACAAGAAAATGGGTTGTTCTCCTATAATTCGACAAAATGCTCACGAAGGGTAGTGTATCATTACCCACAGAAGACAAGGCATGTCGGGGCTTTTCAGGGCTGGAAGAGCTTTGGGGGTTCCCCAGTTTCCGCCCCCCCTAAGAGAGGGTGGGCCGGCCCTTGCGCAGTCCCCCTCCCATTGGCCAAGGCTTCTTGGAAAGGGAAGGGGCGCTGGGGGACAGGCGGGCTGCCACCCGCACGGTCCTTCAACAAGCAGGGATGTTAGTCAGGAAGCGCTGGCCATCTGCAGGCAGAGCTTGTCGGCGATCATGGCGATGAACTCGCTGTTGGTGGGCTTGCCACGGGTGTTGTGGATGGTATAGCCAAAATAGGAGTTGAGCACATCCACATCCCCCCGGTCCCACGCCACCTCAATGGCATGGCGGATGGCCCGTTCCACCCGGGAACTGGTGGTATTATAGCGCTTTGCCACGCTGGGATAAAGCTGTTTTGTCACGGCGTTGATAATCTCCGGGTCCTCCACCGCCATCAGGATGGAGTCCCGCAGGTAGTGATACCCCTTAATGTGGGCGGGCACGCCGATCTGATGCAGGATCTCCGTCACCCGCAGCCGCAGGCTGGAATTAAATGGGGCTGCCTCAAGGTGTTTTCCCTTCATAGAGAGCAGGTGAAGAATGCGCTCTGCCATTTCGTTTTTGTCATAGGGGGACAGGGCGAAGTAGGCCACGCCAGCCGCGGCGATCTCCCGTTCCATCATGGGATTTGTGTAAGAGGAGGTCACTATGTACAGGGGGTTCTCCACATTGGCGTCTTGGCTGACTGCGTGGATGACTCCGATGGCGTCCAGGCCCGGCATCAAAAATTCCATCACCACCAGCTGGGGGTGTTCCTCTCGAATTTTTGTGAGCAGCAGGGTGCTGTCCCGCTTGAGAAACAGGGGCCGCACTCCCCGCTGCGACAGCTTCTGGATCGGCTCACGGCCCCATTCGCCGTCTTCCGAACTAATTATGACCTTACTTTCTTTTTCCATGATGAACCTCCTGGGTATGGTTTATTGTGAAAAAATTTTACCATAACCTAATCGTTCTGGCAAGTGGTTTGTCGGAAAAAACTGGAAGATCATTTTGGCGAAAAACGACGAAAGCTGGCCGAAAACCGGGGATTTTTCACCTTTCGCACGAACATTCCCACAAAAAGTACGGCACTTTTCTCCGTTAAGCCCCCATGGGACACTATATCCTGTGGCAGCGGCTTTTCCAGGGGGAGAGGTGCTGTTTTTTTTATGCCCCCGCTTCCTCTAAGGCCTGCCAAAGGTTCTTTTCCACCCAGCAGGCGGGGCAGAGGTCCCGCTGACAGCTGCAGCCTCTCCACAGAGAGGGATCTTTCCCCAGCTCCCCCAGCGGAGTGTGGAGAATTTTTTCCAGAACGGGCACCACGGTGCTGTCCAAAAAGTGCTGGAACACCTCTGGCGGCATGGCCTGCCAGTCCAGGGGACAGAGGCCGGCGGGATGGAGCCTGTCGTAGAAGCAGCTGCCTTGATAGACAGCGCCTTGTTTCCGGATGAACAGGTTAAAATAGTATTCGTCCGAGAAACCTGACTTCTGGGCGTGCCACTGCAGAACAGTTCCCGGCGCTAGGTCCGCCGTCCAGACGTTGCCCTTTTTCCGGAACCCCAGCGGTCTGAGCGCCTGGGAGATCTGCCGGAGGAAGGCTTTGCGCTTTTCTTGGACCAGCGCGAAAAGCTCCTCCTTTTCCAGGGAAGGATAGGCCCGGTACAGCGCAGCGACAGCTTCCCGGGCGGAGGGCTCGTCTTCCCAAGAGGCCAGCAGCAGCTTCTCCCGCAAGTGGATCGCAGCGGCGGAGACTCCCGCCTTTGCCAAGCTGTCCTCATTGCCCTTAATGCGGGTGAACGCCGTGGAGGCAAAGCCGTAGGCCACCTCCACCCAATGGGCCGTTCCCAGCAGGTCCACCACAAATGCGGTCTGCTCTGTGCAGGGCCGGTAGAACAGCCCTAGCTTTGGGGAGGACTGCCACAGGGCGGCCTCTTGGAACCCGGCGCCGAGAAGCTGCTTTCTGTAGGCCGCGATCCGTGGGGACGCCTCCCAGCGAATTGCTGCGTCCATTCCCATCCCTCCTGTGTAGTCAACTGTTATCATTATAGCAGCTGAAACGCGGCTGTAAAGTGCGGGTGGGAAAAAGGCGCGCCCCCACATCCGGCGGCGCGCCTTTCCTGTTCAACCCGTTCCCTGGCAGCTTTGACACTCTTCCCACATCACCTGGGCAAAAATGCCGTAGCCGGTGGTGGGGTCCTCTGTGAACACATGGGTAACCGCCCCAGCCAGCTTCCCATCCTGCAGGATGGGGCAGCCGCTCATGCCCTGCACAATGCCGCCGGTGGCCTGCAGAAGCCGGGAGTCCGTCACCCGAACCACCAGGTTTTTCGTCAGCTGGTCCGCATTGGCGATCTGGACGATTTCCCCTTCATAGAGCTGGGGGCCGGTTTCATCCAGGCTGACCAGCAGCTGCACCGGGCCGCATCGCACCTGTTCCTTGGGAAGAATTTCCAAGGGCTCCCCCTTGGGCGCTTCTAAAAGAGTGCCATAGACGCCGGTCTCCCGGTTGGCCAACAGGGTGCCCAAGGGCTCCTCCGAAGAGAAATAGCCCTGCAGCTGGCCGGGCGCGTCAGCTTTGCCTTTGATTACGCCGCTGAGGGTAATGGGCATGGGCTCCCCGGATTTCAGCGTCATCACGCCGCTGGTATCCATGTCGCAGATGCCGTGCCCCAGCCCGGCAAAGCAGCCAGTGGATGGATCGTAAAAGGTCAGGGTGCCAATGCCCGCGGCGCTGTCCCGCACCCACATGCCGGTTTTAAAAGAACCTTCTCCATACACGGGAGTCACCTGGGTCTCAAAGACCTGCTCCCCCCGGCGCACTTGGAAGGTGATGGCCTCTCCGGCGCTTTGGCCAATATACTCCGCCAGGCTTTGGTTGCTGGGAATCTCCATGCCGTCGGCCTCCAGCAGATAGTCCCCGGGCAGTATGCCGGCTTCTGCGGCAGGGCAGCACACCCCGTTTGAGGTGTACAGGTCTGAAAGCGAGGCCACAATGACCCCGTCTGTGAAGAGCTTAATGCCAAAGACAGTCCCCAGGGGGACCACCTTCCCAGGGCTTTCCTGGGAACCCTGTCCCACGGAGGTTTGGGCCGCCTGCGGGGACAGGAATTCCCTGCCCCCATTAAAGGCAGAGGCCTCCAGGGCAGTGCCCCGGCTGGGTTCCAGCTTTAAAAAGCTCAAGGAGGCCAGCATACATACCGCCGTGGCGCCCACACTCAGGGCAAAGACCTTTACCCCTTTGGAAAGGCTGTGGGGGTTGAACTGCTGGCGCAATCGCTTCCAAAACGATCTCATCGGTATTCATCCCTTTCCTGGGCAGGTTTTGCGAAAAAAAGAAACCGCGCCCGTTTTTTACTCTGCCACCCGGGATGAAAAATATTTTGACAATTAAAAACGCCTTTGCCCAAAGAAGGCAAAGGCGAGAATTTTTGGTCTGCCGCATCGGCGGGGCGTTGGCCTCGGGACGGCGGCTGCCGGTCCCTACCCCACCGAAGGACAGTATGTTAATAAAATGAAATGAAAAGAGAGGTCATTTTCACGAAAAGGTTTTGTCGCTTTCGGCTTTCACCTTCCTTCATCTTTCATTGTCACCAGTCTACCCCATAATTATGAAGAGGCCATAAGCCTTTTTTGAAGTTTCCGTAAGGAATTTATGAACAGAGCTTGAAGAGGCGTTTTAGGGAAACTGTGCAATGCTCTGAAAATGCGGGATGTTCCCATATTTTAACAAGTTAAAGCGGCGTTTCTTGTTGAAACCACGCCGCTTTTGTGTTAAGATAAGAATTACTCCCATTCCGGGAGAGGGAAATGCAAGAAGAGCGTCCCTCTCTTGCAGGGGAGAGTTTGCGCCCCAAAGGAGGAAGCTATGAGCGAGCAAGCCCGTATCACGGTTGTCTGCGGCCATTATGGCTGCGGCAAGACAAACCTCACCCTAAACCTGGCTTTGGAAGCGGCTGCGGCGGGGGAGAGGGTCACTGTGGCGGACCTGGATATCGTCAACCCCTATTTCCGCTCGTCCGAATATGGCGGCCTGCTGGAGGAGCACGGGGTGCGGCTGATTGCTCCCGTATTTGCGGGCACCACCCTGGATACCCCTACCCTGCCCCCAGAGCTGTATTCCATTTTCGAGCCCCAGGCGGGCCGGGTTTTTATTGATGCCGGCGGCGATGACGCAGGCGTCACGGCTCTGGGTGGGCTTCACGGCCAGTTGGAGGAAACCGGCTACCAGATGCTCTACGTCATCAACCGCTACCGGGTGTTGTCCCAAACACCGGAGGAGGCTGCCGCGCTGCTGGGGGAGATAGAGGCCGCCAGCCGCCTGAAAGCTACCGCCCTGGTGAACAATTCCCATCTGGGTGTGGAGACCCAGCTTCAGGACCTGCTGGACGCCCTGGGGTTTGCCCAAAGAGCTTCCCAGCTTACCGGCCTGCCGCTGCTGTACTCCACTGCCCCGGACTTTGCCCTGAAAGAGGGGGAACCCCTGCCGGAAGGCTTCAGGCCTGTAAAGCGCTATGTGAAGTTCATGTGGGAGTGAGGGCGGAGTGCCTCCGCTGTCAATTCGCGCCCTGGGGTCCTGGTCCCTAGTGGGGACCGTTCGGGACCGACCGAGCCGGCAGGCGAGACGCTCGCTTCGCTCGTGCTCATCGAAAAGTTAGCGCACGTCCGCGCCTTGTTTTGGGTGAGAAACCACAGCCGCGGGCAGAGGTGCCTCCGCTGTCAAGCCGCGCCCTGGGAGAGTTCTTGACATATGCCAACACAGCACTACCCATTGTATTGCATATAAAGTAAATTGAGAAAATTCCTTGAAGGAGGGAAAACGATATGGCTAGGATCATTGTGGATGAGAAGGTCTGCAAGGGCTGCGGAATGTGCGTGCACGCATGTCCGCTGAAGATTATCGCCCTGGATAAGACCCGCTTAAACGCCAAGGGCTACCACCCCGCCCAGTTGGTGGAGCCTGAAAAGTGCGTGGGCTGCGCTTCCTGCGCCACCATGTGCCCTGATACGGCGATCACTGTGGAACGGTAAAGAATTTTGTCCGGGGTTCCCTGGGGAACCCTCGAGAAAGGAATGAATTTGCTTATGAAGGTTTTGATGAAGGGCAACGAGGCGCTGGCCGAGGCTGCCATCCGCGCCGGCTGCCATCACTTCTTCGGCTACCCCATCACGCCCCAGACCGAGCTGGCGGCGTATATGTCCAAGCGCATGCCCAAGGTGGGCGGCACCTATCTGCAGGCAGAATCTGAAATCGCTGCCATCAACATGGTGCTGGGCGCCTCCGCGGCTGGAATCCGCGCCATGACCTCCTCTTCCTCTCCCGGCATCAGCCTGAAGGGCGAGGGCATCTCTTACATGGCGGGCTCTGACCTGCCCGCGGTCATCATCAACGTGCAGCGGGGCGGCCCCGGCCTGGGCGGCATCCAGCCCAGCCAGGCGGACTACTGGCAGGCCACCAAGGCCACCGGCCACGGCGACTTCCAGATTCTGGTGTTTGCCCCCTCCACGGTGCAGGAGATGGTGGACCTGATCTCCCACGCGTTTGACACCGCCGACAAGTACCGCATGCCCGCCATGATCCTGGCCGACGGCATGCTGGGCCAGATGATGGAGCCTGTGGAGCTGCCCGAAGAGGGTTCCGCGCAGCTGCCCGAAAAGCCCTGGGCTGCCAGCGGCCACGGCGGCAAGCGCGCCCACAACATCATCAACTCTCTGTACCTGACCCCTGAGAAGCTGGAGCAGCTGGTCAAGGAGCGCTATGAGCGCTATGAGCAGGTCAAGGCCAACGAACAGATGGCCGAGGAGTACCTGACCGAGGACGCGGACATCGTGCTGGTGGCCTACGGAGCCTCCTCCCGTGTGGCCCGCAGCGCCGTGAACAAGGCCCGGGAAAAGGGCATCAAGGCGGGCCTGGTGCGGCCCATCACCCTGTGGCCCTTCCCCACCCAGGCATTAAACCGCGCCGCCAGCCACGCCAAGAATTTCCTGGTGGTGGAGATGAGCATGGGCCAGATGGTGGACGACGTGAAGCTGGCCATCGACTGCAAGGTGCCGGTCCACTTCTACGGCCGCACCGGCGGCATGATCCCCACCCCTGCCGAAGTGCTGGAACAGATTGAAGCGCTGCTGTAAAGCGAGAAAATATAGGCGGAAGAGGCAGTGCCCCTTTCCGCCGGAAAGGCGAATTGACTATGGCTATTGTATTTCAAAAACCGTCTACCTTGACTGACGCGCCCATGCACTACTGTCCCGGCTGCACCCACGGCATTGTCCACCGCTTGGTGGCCCAGGCCCTGGAAGAGCTTGGGGTGGAAGGCAAGGCTGTGGGCGTGGCCTCTGTGGGCTGCTCGGTCATGTGCTACGATTACTTCTCCTGCGATATGGTGCAGGCCCCCCACGGCCGCGCCCAAGCAGTGGCCACGGGCCTGAAGCGCGCCCGTCCTGACAATGTGATCTTCACCTATCAGGGCGACGGCGATTTGGCCGCCATCGGCACCGCCGAGACGGTTCACGCCGCCACCCGGGGCGAGAATATCACCGTCATCTTCATCAACAACGCCATTTACGGCATGACCGGCGGCCAGATGGCCCCCACCTCCCTGCCGGGGCAGGTCACCCAGACCACCCCTTATGGCCGTGACACCAACACCGCCGGCTATCCTGTAAAAGTCTGCGAGATGCTCTCCACCCTGGACGGCGTGGCCTTTGCCCAGCGCGTTACCGTGGACTGCGTGAAGAATGTGAACATTGCCCGGAAGGCCATTAAGAAAGCCTTCCAGAACCAGATCGAGGGCAAGGGGTACTCCATTGTGGAAGTGCTCTCCACATGCCCCACCAACTGGGGCATGTCCCCTGTAGAGGCCCTGAAGTGGCTTAATGACAATATGATCCCCTATTATCCTCTGGGTGTGTATAAAGATGTGGAGGAGGGTGTGAAGAAATGAAAAATCTGAACATTCTTTTCGCGGGCTTCGGCGGCCAGGGCGTGCTGTTCGCCGGGAAGGTGGTGGCCTACGCCGCTTTGATCGCCAACAAGCAGCTCTCTTGGCTGCCCTCCTACGGCCCGGAGATGCGGGGCGGCACCGCCAACTGCAGCGTGTGCGTTTCCGACGAGGCCATCGGTTCCCCCCTGGTGACCAATCCCAACGTGTTCATCGCCATGAATCTGCCCTCTTTTGACAAGTTCATCAATGCGGTGGAGCCCGGCGGCATTGTCATCGTGGACTCCAGCCTGATCGACAAGAAAGTGGAGCGGGATGACGTCACCGTGTACTATGTGCCCTCCACTTCCCTGGCGGATGAGAACGGCGTGAGCGGCCTGTCCAACATGATCCTCATTGGCAAGCTGTTCAAGGAAGTCCTTTCTGGCGGGGACTACCAGTTCTGCGACGCAGATATCCTGGACCAGGCGGTGCAGAAGTGCATCCCTGCCCGCAAGGCCCAGATGCTGGACTTCAACCGCAAGGCCATCCAGATCGGCCAGGAGCAGTAAACAGGACAACATAGAAGCTCTAAGCCCCAGGCGTTTGCCCGGGGCTTTTTCTGTGTTGACAAGCCCTTCCGGCAGGTGTAGGATGGGGAAAAGGAGGAGATTGTCATGGATTTTCTGGAAGGAGACCGGGCCCGCCTGGAGCCGTCAGGCCCCTCGAAACGCCTTCCCTCCCCTGAGGAGTGGTATGTCACCAGCCAGGGGAATTTCTCGCCCTCCAGCCACCGGGAGCGCCCGGGTGTCCAGCTGCCCTTCCGGGGGGAGTTTGACTGGGCGGGCTTCCATTGGCTGGTGCCGGGAGTGTATTCCACCGCCAAAGCGCTGGTTGTGGATTTCTGCCGCCAAGTAGAGCCGGAGGATGTGCGCGCCTTTGTGGAGAAGTGGCGCCTGACCCCGGAGAATGACAGGGAGGAGCTTTTCACCAAGGAGGAGCGCCGGCGGATGGCAGCGGAGAACCCCTTGGAGTTTTCCTTCCATCCCGCGGCGGTGGTCAACGGAAGGGAGTACCCCTATAAGCGGGGCAGCGGCAGCTATTACAACTGCTGCGTGAACTGGAACAGCCAGGAGCCAGAGGGAACGCTGCTGGGCGAGCACTATGGGCTGGACCCCGAAAAGGTCTGGTCTCTCTGGCGCTTTGCCTTTCCCTGGGGCCGCCGGAAACGTGTGAAAAGCCTCTCTCTGCGGCTGAAGGCCGACCCGCTCCCTTTGCCGGGAAGCGTTTTCCAAGTGCGGGGACCGGGGGACCGGGTGGAGCTGGCCCATCCCAAAACCGGGGAGAAAGGCATCCTCACAGTGAAGTCGTTGCAGGCCATCCACCACAGGGAGCTGCCCCGCATAGAGGGCTGGGAGTTGCCAAGCCGCCTGTGGGAGCTGGTCTATACCCTGGAGCCGGAGCAGGAGGGCTTCTCCCTTCAGGACACGGTGGACAACGACCCGCTGCGCCCAAATCCCCTCCCAGGGAACGGCGCGGGGGTGGGTCCCACGGCAGCCTCCATCGGCATCATTGGCGGGGCGGACGGCCCGGTGTCCCTCTATGTGCGGGAGGAGGCGCTCCCCCTGCGGCACACCGCCTTTTCCGCCCTTCACTTCCAGCCGGCGGAACAGGTCACCTGGCTGCCTGTTTTCCAAGAGCGGCCCTGTCCGGAGCAGCTTGTCCCTCTGGAGAAGAAGGAGTGAAGGGCCCTTGTTTTGCTTCCAAAGAAGAAGCCTTGGCTGCACGCCAAGGCTTTTCCTTGTATTTAGAAAACCACTCGCTAGGCGAGTGGTTCCAGAAAAGGCTTCTGCCGG
>OIYW01000868.1_pt1 | contig 24050 bp, 14 predicted proteins | sample 1588351 | NCBI WGS metagenome assembly OIYW01 (sample SAMN03283268) | human gut metagenome | biome: human-associated habitat; material: feces | host: Homo sapiens | place: USA | collected 2013 | reverse complement strand
ATGAGTAACGTAAGACGTGTCTATGTAGAAAAGAAACCGGCCTTCGCTGTACAGGCAAAGGAATTAAAACATGAGGTCAGCAGCTATCTGGGAATTAAATCCGTAACAGCAGTACGTGTGCTGATCCGCTATGATGTAGAGAATATTTCTGATGAAGTTTTTGATAAAGCATGCAAAACTGTTTTTGCAGAGCCACCTGTAGATGATTTATATCTGGAGAATTTTGAGGCAGCAGAAGGCTCCCGCATTTTCTCTGTAGAATTTTTACCGGGACAGTTTGACCAGAGAGCAGATTCTGCTGTTCAGTGTGTACAGTTCCTGGATGAGAATGCACAGCCTATCATTCGTTCCGCAACTACTTATGTAATTGAAGGAACTATTTCAGATGAAGAATTTGATGCTATCAAGCATCATTGCATCAACCCTGTAGATTCCCGTGAGACAGGCCTGGAGAAACCGGAAACACTGGTAACTGTATTCCCGGAACCGGAAGATGTTAAGATTTTTGACGGATTTAAGGAAATGCCGGAAGCAGAATTAAAGGAACTTTATGATTCTTTAAATCTTGCCATGACATTCAAGGATTTCCAGCATATCCAGCATTATTTCAAAGAAGAAGAGAAACGTGACCCGTCCATGACAGAAATCCGTGTACTTGATACCTACTGGTCTGATCATTGCCGTCACACAACCTTCTCCACAGAGCTGACAGATGTAAAATTTGACGAAGGTGATTACAAAGCACCGATCGTAGATACCTACAACAAATATCTTGCTGACAGAGAAGAACTTTACAAAGGCCGTAAGGACAAATTTGTCTGCCTGATGGATCTGGCTCTGATGGCTATGAAGAAACTGAAAGCAGAAGGAAAGCTTGCTGATCAGGAAGAATCTGATGAGATCAATGCCTGCAGTATTGTAGTTCCTGTAGACGTAGACGGTAAAGAAGAGGAATGGCTGATCAACTTCAAGAATGAGACACATAACCATCCTACTGAGATCGAGCCATTCGGTGGTGCAGCTACCTGCCTTGGCGGTGCAATCCGTGACCCGCTTTCAGGACGTACTTATGTATATCAGGCAATGCGTGTAACAGGTGCAGCAGATCCTACTGTTTCTGTAAAAGAAACTCTCAAGGGTAAACTTCCGCAGAAGAAACTGGTAAGAAGCGCAGCTCATGGCTACAGCTCCTATGGAAACCAGATCGGTCTTGCAACAGGCTATGTAAAAGAAGTTTATCATCCAAATTATGTGGCAAAACGTATGGAAATCGGTGCTGTTATGGGTGCTGCTCCCAGACGTGCGGTTATCCGTGAGAATTCTGATCCGGGAGATATCATTATCTTACTTGGAGGACGTACAGGACGTGACGGTATCGGTGGTGCTACCGGTTCTTCCAAGGTTCATACAGAGGCTTCCATCGAAGTGTGCGGTGCTGAGGTTCAGAAGGGTAATGCACCTACTGAGCGTAAGATCCAGCGTATGTTCCGCCGTGAAGAAGTCAGCCATATTATCAAGAAATGTAATGACTTTGGTGCAGGCGGTGTTTCCGTTGCTATCGGTGAGCTGGCAGCAGGTCTTAGAGTAGACCTTGACAAGGTTCCGAAGAAATATGCAGGTCTTGACGGAACTGAGATTGCAATTTCCGAATCTCAGGAACGTATGGCTGTAGTAGTTGACCCGAAAGATGTAGATACTTTCCTTGGCTATGCAAATGAAGAGAACCTGGAGGCAATTCCTGTTGCAGTTGTAACAGAGGATCCTCGTCTGGTACTTGTATGGAGAGGAAAAGAAATTGTAAATATTTCCCGTGCATTCCTGGATACCAACGGTGCACATCAGGAAACAACTGTAGAAGTAGAAATCCCGAACAAAGAAGGCAATCTCTTTGAAGAGCGCCCGGATGTAGCTGATGTAAAAGCTAAATGGATGGAAACTCTGGCAGACTTAAATGTATGCTCTCAGAAAGGACTTGTGGAAATGTTCGACGGTTCTATCGGAGCAGGCAGCGTATTTATGCCATATGGTGGTAAATATCAGCTTACAGAGACTCAGTCCATGGTAGCAAAGGTTCCGGTACAGAATGGTAAAACAGATACTGTAACCATGATGAGCTATGGCTTTGATCCGTATTTATCCTCCTGGAGCCCATATCACGGAGCTGCTTATGCAGTGACAGAGTCCGTTGCAAGAATCGTGGCTACAGGTGGTGACTATAAGAAAATCCGTTTCACATTCCAGGAATACTTCCGTCGTATGACAGAAGATCCTAAGAGATGGAGCCAGCCTTTCGCAGCACTTCTCGGTGCTTATGCAGCACAGATGGGATTTGGACTTCCATCCATCGGTGGTAAGGACAGTATGTCCGGTACATTCAATGATATTGATGTACCTCCGACACTGGTATCTTTCGCTGTTGACGTTGCGAAGATCCAGGATGTGATCACACCGGAATTAAAGAAAGCAGGAAACAAACTGGTATGGCTTCGCGCACCGAAGGATCAGTATGATCTGCCGGATTATGCAGGAATCATGGATCAGTATGAAAAACTTCATAAAGATATGCAGGACGGCAAAGTTGTTTCTGCTTATGCACTTGACCGCCATGGTATTGCAGCAGCAGTTGCAAAGATGGCATTTGGTAATGGCATGGGCGTGAAGATTGAGCATAACCTTGATCCGAGAGATTTCTTTGCACCTGGATTTGGTGATATTATCCTGGAAGTTCCGGATGGTAAGGTTGGAGAGCTTTCCATCACTTATACAGTGATCGGTGAAGTAACTGCTGACGGTAACTTCTCTTATGGAAATACAGTGATTACTGTAGACGAAGCTGAAAATGCATGGAAAGGTACTCTGGAAAAAGTATTTAAGACAGTTTCTTCTGAGAATGATAAAGAGGCAGCTGACAGAGATGAGAAGCTTTATCGTGCAGACAGCATCTATGTATGCAAGAACAAAGTTGCAAAACCTCGTGTATTTATTCCTGTATTCCCTGGAACAAACTGCGAGTATGACAGCACACGTGCATTCGAGCGTGCAGGTGCAGAGGTGGATGTAAAAGTATTCAAGAACCTGACTGCTGAAGATATCCATGACTCTGTAGAGCTTTTTGAGAAAGCAATCGATCAGGCACAGATCATCATGTTCCCGGGCGGATTCTCCGCAGGTGACGAACCGGATGGTTCTGCGAAATTCTTTGCAACTGCATTCCAGAATGCGAAGATCAAAGAAGCTGTTATGAAGCTGATCAATGAAAGAGACGGTCTGGCACTTGGTATCTGTAACGGATTCCAGGCTCTGATCAAGCTTGGTCTTGTACCTTACGGTGAAATCTGCGGACAGAAAGCAGATTCTCCTACATTGACATTTAATACTATCGGACGCCATATTTCCAAGATGGTTTATACGAAGGTTGTTAGTAATAAATCTCCTTGGCTGCAGAAGGCACAGCTTGGCGGTGTATACTGTAACCCGGCTTCACATGGCGAAGGACGTTTCGTTGCAAATGAAGAATGGCTGCAGAAGCTGTTTGCAAACGGACAGGTTGCAACTCAGTATGTAACTCCGGATGGACAGCTCAGTGTTGATGAAGAATGGAATGTCAATGGTTCTTATATGAACATTGAAGGTATTACCAGCCCGGATGGACGTATCCTTGGTAAGATGGCACATAGCGAACGTCGCGGGGACGGAGTTGCTATTAATATCTATGGGGAGCAGGATATTAAAATATTCGAGTCTGGTGTGGAATATTTTAAATAAACTCTTTCCGGGACGGAAGGTTCCCAGAGGAAGGACAGAAAGCGCTGTCCCTCCTCTGGACTCCACCCTTGCGCTTCTTTTTTTGGAGCGCTGGGATTGTGGTGTAGAGGAGTGTATTAACTTTGCGGATTCGCCTGGTTGGGCAGCGCCCTTTTTTGATGATGAAAATAATAAAAACTATTGCAATTTCGTGGCTTTTTGAATATACTATATGTAACAGAGTTGCCCGAAGCCTTTTTGGCATTGGGGACCAAGCTGAGACTTGTGCTCAGCTTTTTTACGTTAAGGAGTGATTTTATGGATTTGAAAAAGCCATTGACTTTTGATGAGCAATTGGATAAGTTAGCTGCCCATGGGATGATTATCAGAGACAGAGAAAAAGCAAAAGATATTTTGAATTTGTGACATAAACATATTTGCAGCAGTCAAAAGAAGAAGCAACATGTTTGAAAGAAAAATTAAGTCAAAAATGCCGCAGCCTTTGAAAATATTGGCTGCGGCATTTAAAATATATGATATGTTTGATGTAAAAAACATCAGGTTCTCAACCAGACATTTGGGTAAGTCAAGACGATGCTTCTGATATAAGATATGCAACATTAAAATCATCATATACTTGAGAATTTAAATGCATATCTTCATATAACTTGATATAGTCGCCGATTGTTTTGCCAAAAACAGAACTATTACAATTATTGCATGTGTTATCCTCTGCATATATATGAGTGTTTCCATCGTTGTCCTCAACAAATAAGAGAGTAACATCTATTTTATCTTCTGTTAACCAGAAAGAGATATATTTTGAAAGAGTCCCATCAATTTCTGTGGCACCATCCGGAATTTGCTCATCTGATTCCAGCTCATTAATATGTTCCCAAAAAATTTGAGGAGAGAACACAAGTAATTTTAAGTTTTTTTGAGAGTCTTCTGAGTACCATATATGTGCTTCTGTGTTGAGATAGTCGGTTATATTAATATCCGTATCTGCCGGTAACTCATAAGTTTCACCGACGTCGGAAGTCAGTGAAAAGGTTTTTGTATGATTAGAATAAGAAGTGACAATCCCCTTGACAAAATAGTAAGTTGTATCTGACTCACTGTCATAATAAGAGCCGGAACCATCTATATCATAAGATACATGTTGCCCCTCAGGCTCCTTAGGGGCGGAAAGGGTGATTAGATCTGAGGGGGCTTTGCCAAAAGCTTGTCCGGATAGCAATATACTACCGAGTACGATACTGCCTGCGATACATAGAATTTTTACATTATTCATGGTTAAATGGCCTCCTTGTTTAGTTGTTGAATATTATATCAATTAAAGTGTGAAAATTGTAATTTTGACTTATCGAAATATGTTTTAGAAATGAGTAGGATTTCGGTTATTTTTGAATATGATAAAGAATAAAGACACAAGTATTGTTCGGTTTATTAGTCGTGTTCCAATGGTTACTGGAAAATAATTGATGATTACAAATACAACGTAATATTATCAATAGCAAAGCTATAGGATTTCAAAAATGAAGTCTTATAGCTATTTTTGTGTAGCAGTAAAAATTGTGAAGGGTATGTTTGGGAAAAATATTTTTGATTACTTGATTTGAATCAAGCGGTGAAATTGCTATTTGTCAGACAATAAGATATAATTAGAGAAAATCTTGTTTGCAAAAGAACAGGATAAACAGTAACTTTAAGCAAGATGGTTTTGTCTGGTGATTTTGAGAGTGTAAAAAGGAAAAAGTATGAGTGATGAAAGAAAAAGGGAAAATGAAGAGGAAAAACTGAAAGATTTTTTTCATAATGTGATAGGAATAAAATCGGAAGCTGTGCTGGAGGTGTTGGCGGAGAACTCGGAAATCTGTAAGTTGAAAGCAAAAACTTTGCTGATGAAAGAGAACGAGAAGGTAAAGCTTTGGTAGGGATCATGAATTTGGACAAGCAGATAACCTCTTTCCTGACAGTGGAGTTGATAACGGATTGTGAAATTGTAAGGATATCAGCGGATGTTCTTCGAAAGCTGGCTATGGAGAATATAGAAATTGCTCTGGTCTGTAATCGAATGCAGAGTGTGGCATCTATGAGGGAATATGAATACAGAAAAATGATTCTTACCTGTAATCCGGTACAGAGATATGAATATTTCCTGGAAACCTATCCGGGGCTGGAAAAATATGATGGGGCTTGACAGAGCTGGAAAGTAACCTGGGCCAAGACAAAAGGTGCATCTGGTTATGAAGTATACAAACTGACTGGAAAGACATGGAAAAAAGTCAGTGACACAAGATCCACTTCTTTTACAGATAAGGGATTAAAAAAGAATACTACTTATCAGTATAAAATCCGCGCATATCAGACAGTGAAAGGAAAGAAAGTTTACAGTGCGTTCTCATCTGTGAAAAAAATTAAAAGATAAGGAGCTAAGAGGAAGAAAAAGTTCTCAGCGATTTTGACAGGTGTTTTTTGATACTGTTTTGTATGGTAATGTCAGTAACTGTAAATGCTGCGCAAAAAATACCTGGAAGAGTAAAAATGGTAAGTGCGTATTCTGGATCCGGATTGCGAATATCCGCTTGACTCAGGTTCATGTTACATGGGACAAAACGACAAATTATTCTCAGATGGATTATCCAAGTCAAAATGAATATAGCAGAGGATGACCTGTAATGGATGCAAAAGTGCAAATCCCAAAGAACCGGATGTGGATGATGGAATTTAATGAATATTACGTTTTCAAAGCAGTAGGATGAAAGGAATATGACCTTTCTCCTGCTGTTTTTCTTTCTGAATAAATCCAGGAGATATAGAATTTGATGTGGTAAAGCGATAAAAATATAGCTTTAAACTATAGCTGGTGCTAGATATTATGAATTGGCATATTTGGAAGTGTAGTGGTATAGTATGTTCATGCTCAACGGAGCGGGGAATAAGAGAGAGGGAGAATGAGATGTCTGGGATTGTGATTGAGAAGGTCCGGAAGTCTTTTGACACGAAAGATGGCGTGGTCGAGGCTTTGAAGGATGTGAACCTGAATATCGATTCCGGTGATATATATGGAATTATCGGTATGTCGGGGGCAGGTAAGAGTACATTGGTACGATGTATGAATTTTCTGGAGGTTCCTACAGAGGGACAGGTTCTGATAGATGGGAAGGCTCTTGGAGATTTGACAGAGAAGGAATTGAGGAAACAGAGGGAAGAGATTGGTATGATCTTTCAGCATTTCAATCTGCTGATGCAGAAGTCAGTGATCGATAATGTCTGTTTTCCACTTTATATAAAAGGAAAGAAGAAGGCAGAGGCCAGAAAGAGGGCAGCAGAGCTTTTGGAGATCGTTGGTCTGGGGGACAGGCAGAATGCTTATCCTGCACAGCTCTCCGGTGGTCAGAAGCAGAGGGTTGCCATTGCAAGAGCACTTGCATCAGATCCGAAGATTTTACTTTGTGATGAGGCTACCAGTGCACTGGATCCGCAGACTACTTCTTCCATTCTGGAATTGCTGAAAAAGATTAATAAGCAGTTTGGAATAACCATAGTGATCATTACTCATCAGATGTCGGTGGTGCGTGAAATCTGTACACATGTGGCGATTATGTATGAGGGTGAAGTGGTTGAGAAAGGACTGGTTGCAGATATTTTTGCAAATCCTCAGTCGGAGGTTGCCAAAGAACTGATCCGAAAGGATACAGGCTCTGATATCGACGCAGACAGCAGACTGGATGCAGGCAGGGAAAAAGGACAGGCAGAGATTAAAAGCGGTGAGAAGATACGAATCGTATTCTCCGAGAATTCAGCTTTTGAGCCTGTGATCGCAAATCTGATCCTTACCTTCGGAGAACCGGTAAATATCCTGAAGGCAGATACCAAGAATGTAGGTGGTGTAGCCAAGGGAGAGATGATACTGGAATTTATGGAAGGCAGTACCAGGACAGAAATGATGAAGCAGTATCTGAAAGAAAAAGGTTTAGCAATCGGGGAGGTGACAGAATATGTGGGATCATGAAACAATAATGATGATTGTCCAGGGTGTGGGAGAAACACTTTACATGACAGTTCTTTCCACAGTTCTGGGATACCTGTTCGGACTTCCTATGGGAGTGCTGCTGGCAGTGTCTGATAAAGAGGGACTGAAACCAAATGCAGTGTTGTATAAGATACTGGATGCAATTGCAAATATTGTGAGAAGTATTCCGTTTCTGATCTTACTGATCCTGCTGATTCCTTTTACCAGAGCAGTGGTGGGAAAGAGCTATGGATCAACAGCAACGGTAGTTCCTCTGGTAGTGGCTGCCATTCCTTTTATCGCACGAATGGTGGAATCGTCTATTAAAGAGGTAGATGCAGGTGTGATCGAGGCAGCCAGAGCTATGGGTGCCAGCAATATAAGGATCATCGTGAAGGTTCTTCTGGTAGAAGCCAGAACTTCACTGATCACAGGAGCGACTATTGCGATCGGAACGATCCTTGGTTATTCAGCCATGTCCGGTGCAGTAGGAGGAGGCGGACTTGGTGATATCGCCATCCGCTATGGATATTACAGATATCAGTCAGATATTATGATCGTCACAGTTATCCTGCTGGTGGTACTGGTACAGATTTTCCAGTCAGTGGGAATGATGATCGCAAATAAGATTGACAGAAGAAAGTAGTTTTAAGAAATCGTTGATTATAAAATGGTTATGAAAAAAGTTAAAATATAAAATTCGGGAGGACAATTATTATGAAAAAATTAGTGGCAGCAGTTTTAACAGGAGTATTAGTGGCAGGAACATTAAGCACAGGCGTTTATGCAAAGGATGATGACAAAACCATCACAGTTGCAGCATCTGCAACACCTCACGCAGAGATCCTTGAGGAGGCAAAACCACTTCTTGAGAAAGAAGGATATGACCTTGAGGTTACTGTATTTGATGATTATGTAAGACCAAACGAGGTAGTTGAGAGTGGAGAGTTTGATGCAAACTACTTCCAGCATATCCCATATCTGGATCAGTTTAATGAGGAGAAGGGCACACACCTTGTAAATGCAGGCGGTATTCACTATGAGCCATTCGGAATCTATCCCGGAACAAAAGACAGCCTGGATGATCTGGAAGACGGAGATTCTATCGCAGTACCAAATGATACCACAAACGAAGCAAGAGCACTTCTTCTTCTCCAGGATAACGGAATCATCACTCTGAAAGATGGTGCAGGGTTAAATGCAACTGTTAAGGATATTGCAGAGAATCCTCACAATGTAAAGATCGTAGAGCTGGAAGCAGCACAGGTAGCACGTGTTACAGGCGAGACAGCTTATGTGGTATTAAACGGAAACTATGCTCTGGAAGCAGGATTCTCAGTAGGAAAAGATGCACTTGCATATGAGAAATCTGACTCTGAAGCAGCAAAGACATATGTAAACGTAATCGCAGTAAAAGAAGGCAATGAAGACAGCGAAAAGATTCAGGCACTTGTAGATGTACTGAAATCTGATGAGATTAAAGATTTTATCAATGAGAAATATGATGGTGCAGTAATTTCTTTTGAAGAAAGCTCAGATGCAGAAGAAACAGATACAGAAGATGCAGATGATGCAGACAGCAAAGACGCAGACAATGCAGATGACACAGCAGAAGAAAATGCAGATACAACTGACACAGCAGAAGACGCTGAATAAGTAAAGATAACAGGAGATTCCTTTTTCAGGTAAAACTGGAGAGGGAATCTTTTTTTGTGCAAAAACATATAGGATTTCCATAAGTTTTCTGATACAATCTATAGTAATTCTATAAAAAGCGACAGACAATCCGATTTATCGGGAAACTGATATAAAATTATCATAGTGACGCGAAAAAATGTGACCCATTTTTGATTGTCGGCGATCAGTTATACCAAAGCAGGAGAGATTGTATGAAAGAGAACAAGATATGGAACGATTATTTGCCAGAAGACATGCAAGAACACTGGACTGTATATGAATGTCTGAAGGAAAGCGAAGATTCATCCACTTTCCTGGTGAAAGAGACAGCTACCGGAATCCTGTGCGTGCTTAAATGGGGGCGTAACAGGCAGACGGAGTTTCTGCGCAATGAAATGGAAATCATGAAAAAAATGGCGGACAGGAAATTGTCCGGGATTCCAAAGGCATACAGGATATTTGAAGAAAATGGCGAAGTGTATCTGGTAAGGGAATATATAGAGGGAATGTCTCTGGCTCAGATGGTTCTGCAAAAAGGTGGCATATCAGAAGCGGAAATCTGCAGGATCAGCAGGAAGATATGCCAGACAGCAGAGCAGTTTCAGAATCCGGATGAGCCTATGATACACCGGGATATAAAACCGGAGAATATAGTGGTCACACCTGGTGGTGAGGTGGTATTCATTGATTTCGGTACTATGCGCAGTTATAAAAAAGATGGGTCGCGTGATACTTTTGTGGTGGGTACCAGAGGAACTGCGGCGCCAGAGCAGTATGGCTATACACAGACAGACCAGCGTACAGATGTGTATGCAATCGGACAGACAATGCTGTATATGGTTTCAGAGAGCTATGAAATGAATCAGCTTTCTGAGTGTGCAGTGAGCCGGAGAATGAAAAAGATCATAGAGAAGGCCTGCTCTTTTGAGCCTGATAAAAGATATGGGGATGCTGCGCAATTAAGGAGAGCAGTTGAGAAATGTCAGGCGAACAATAGAAAAAAGGTTTATAAAAAAGCAGGCGCAGTCTTGGGACTGATTGCAGCAGGTTATATATTGGCAATTTTTTCCCCGGATGGCACAGTGATTGAAAACAAAAGGATTGAAACGGCAGAACAGAGTGCGGCAGAAGAACAGATACAGGCAGAGATAACCTTCAGAGAAGAATTGATAGAAGAAGCCGTGCGCAAGGAACTGGGGCTTTCAAAGACAGACAAAATAACTGCCTCTATGCTGGAGAATGTAAGGAAACTCCGCATTGTCGGAAAAGAAATTCTTGATGATGAGGACACATTCTGGGGTGAAGGCCGCCATGTGGATGGAAAGGATAGCAGCTTCGGATCTGTGCGCGGAAATATTACAGATCTTTCGGATCTGGCACAAATGGTAAATCTGGAGGAACTTGCGCTGTGTAACCAGAAAATCGAAGATATTTCCGGGTTAAAAGAGCTGCCTTTGAAAAAACTTTATCTGAGCAAGAATATGATCACAGATTTCTCTGTGCTTTTGAATCTGATAGATCTGGATACCCTCTGTATTATGGAGAATCCGGCAGAGAATCTGTCAGTGATTGGAGAATGCACAGGCATTTTAAGATTAAATATACAGGGGATGAATCTGACAGATATAGACTTTCTGAAAAATCTGAGCCTGGATTACCTGGATATGAGTAATGTGGAAGTAGAAAACAATATATTTGAGCCATTGGCAGAGATGAAGAAACTGGATACTCTGTGCATGTGTGATGTAAATGAGGCGGCTGCCGAAACTCTTTCGCAGATGAGTACCTTAAAGGCGCTGTTCATGTGGGGGGATAGTACCATACTGGAGAATCTGAAACCATTGAAAGGGATGACACAGCTGGAGACACTTGCATTTACAACACAGATTTCCTCGTTGGAAGGAATCGAACAGTTTCCTTCATTAAATTTCCTGTCAGTGAGTTTCAGCCTGGTGAAAGATCTGTCTCCTGTCACAGGAGCAAAGAATCTGCAGGTAATAGATATTTCCAATGCAGATATTGAAAATTTTGAACCGCTGTTTGGACATTCGGGACTAACAGAGGTACACTGTACAGAGGAACAAAAAGAAGAAATCATGAAGATAGATTCTTCCCCTGATTTTGAAATTTATACATAAAAAGGGACAAAATTGTCCCGCTCTAAAATGGGCAGATATGGTACACTTAACAGTATCATATCTGCTTTTAAATTATGGATCAGTCATCAGATAACGGATAGTGGTAAAGATCAAAAAAACAACCTCGGGTTTTGACAGAAGGGAGATATGAACAGGAAAGAGGTGTGAGAAGAAATGAAAGAAACAGAAGAAATCATGGGAATGATAAAAGAGGAAGGCGCCGCATATTTTGCAAGGGAACGAGGAAACAAGGTAGAGGTAGGGCTTTATCTTGAGCATATAATCGAAGAGCGTGGAATGAAAAAGAAAGACATTGTGCGAAAGCTGAATCTGGAAGAATCCTATGCACGAAAACTGTTTGGCGGTCAGCGAATCCCCACAAGGAAAATACTACTGCAGTGTGCGTTTCTCCTTTCTCTTGATCTGTCGGATACACAAAGGCTTCTGGATATCGGTCAGAAGCCGAGACTTTATCCGCGCGTACGTTACGATGCAGCAATTATTTATGGACTGGAAGAGAAGATGACACTAGAAGAGATGAACAGCTTCCTGGATGAAATAGGGGAAGAGATTTTACTGTAAAATATTTTTGAAAGATATCCCTGAAGGGATTCTGAACGCTGTCAAAAATGAAGATGGCAGTGTATAAAATTACAGAGGTACTAAAAAAATCATTCTCGCAAATTGTGCAAGCTGCGATTACATCTTGCAGGGTGCTTTTTTTAATACACTCAAATCCAGAAAAAGGAGGGTTTTACGTATGAAGAAAAAACAAGTCGCATTATTGTTGGCAGCACTTATGTGCATAACATCTGTGGCAGAAAGCGCAGCTGTTATGGGTGCAGAATTTTCTTCGGGGGAAGAAACTGTAGAGATGCAGGGCACGGAGGAAGAAGCCGAAGCAGAGGATACGGCAGAAATCTGGACATCCGGGGAAGAAGTATCAGATTTTGGTACGGACGAAGCGCCGGAAGTGGACGGATTTACATCAGAAGAATCAGAGGCATCGACAGACGCAGCAGGTGCTAAACAGGTAAAAGGATCTTTTGAAGTGGCATACATAACAGAGGAACAGTACAATAATGCCCTGCAGAATGAAGAACGTCCGGAAGTGGACATGAAAACAGTAGAAGACACTACTTTTTCAAGTGCGTTAAACAGTATCGAAGGAGAAAATACAGGATACTGTTTTGTAAGCGTCCAGGATCTGGAAGATGCAGCAGACTTTGTGGCTCCTGAAGGGATGACAGTACTGGTGGAGAATGCAAGAGCCAGAAGTATTACACCGAACGGAAACATCGCATTCTGGGGTATGATAGATCCGCCAGAGACGATTGAAATCAAAGAAGGAAAAGGAACGACAGCTTTCTTCTGTCAGGATATGAGAAGCGTATTAAAAGGAACTGGTTCCGATGATAAAGTGATCTTTTGTGGGCAGAATAATGCGATAGGTGGTATTTCCGGAGTGGAAAATATATATCTGAGAAATAACAGCCATGATCTGCAGGTATTTGGTGCCAGTGAATTTTTTAATATTTACAATGAAACGGATAATATCAAAAACAATCCACAGGAAGAAAATGCTTTTTTTATACACATTGTAAACAGTAAGACTGCTCCGGTATTCCATAAAACATTTGACTGGGGTACTGGCGAGTTTGAAAATGAAAATGGAGAGAAGTGGAGCAGTCCTTACGGAATTGGAATTATATATAAGACATCAGATGAGAAAAGTGAATGGGAAGATATTCCTGTTCCGGCTGGTACACAGGCAGTGAAGTATGATATGTCTGACGAAGATATTGTGGAAATGCTTTCCAGAATTTGGGTCTATTCAGAAGATGGTACGACTCAGGATATGAATGGAAAAATCTGGAATCCGGATAAAGATAATGCGGTTGATATTCAGGAATTCCAGGATTGTGAAGGAATGTCAGCACAAGAGATTTTCGAGGCATGCGGAAGGGCAGAATTCCCTGATGGAGGATGTGTGTGGATTAATGTCGCACCGACAGCACAGGCGGAAAGATATATAAATGCATATCAGAAGAAGAACAATGCCAGTGGTTATTATCTGATGAATATGAAAGCTAACACCAAGATCAGTGGAACGCTTACTGTTCCAAGTGCTGCGAAAGCACTGAAGATAGAGGGACAGAATAATTATGACGAAAGCACAGATACAGATCATTTTGTTCCGACCTCAATTTCTTCTGTAAATGTTCCGGCAGGCAAGAAACTGTCACTGTCCAGGATTCTTGTAAAGGCGAATACTTTAACCTTTACAGGCTCTGGAGAAGTGGAACTTATGAATGCCAGATTAAATGCAAATGTAACAGCAGATAAAATTAAGATTGCGGATGCTGTAGTGAAGAGCCTGAACTGTAAAGAACTGACATCAGAAGAGGGTGTATGTCTGGTTGTATCTGAATATCTGAATTTTGAGAAAGCAGTGATTAATCCGGAAATAACCATTTATGGACAGCCGGGAGCTTATCTGAAATTTGGTGAAATTGACAGTGCAGAATACTCTCAGACAGCAATTCCGCAGATTTATCTTGGAACAAACGGAAAACAGACAGCGCAGCTGTATATAGGTGGAGCATTGAAACTTGGTACATATGAAACGGAAGGTGAGACATATTCAAGAAATCTGATCGTTCGACAGTTTGATACAAAAGAAGCGCAGGCAGCAGGCGTTCCTGTATCGAAAGACTGTTTTGATCCAACATATAGGTATGCATGGGATGAGACAGAGGATAATGACTGGTTTTACTTTACAAAAATATACAAGAATGAAGAAATAAATCTTGTTACGGTCAATGCTAGTCTGGATGAAGAATATTCTACAAACAGATTTCTGGCGCAGTTTAGATTTGATGTAAATGGTGAGAAAAAATATGGAGTAGTACTTCCTCGATACATTCATCTGGATGAATTTGAAGGTTTAACAGCCGGAATTGATGGAAATAAACATCGTTTATTTTATGTAGACTGGTGGACAAATGAAGAGAAAATAAAAGCTGTTGAGATTCCTGCATACTATGAGTTCTCAGGTCAATCTCTGAACAGCATCGCATCTGCACAAATTTCTACAATCAAGACTCAACTTTATGCAGGTAAGGCGCTTAAACCGTCAGTAACAGTAACCTTAAACGGCAAGAAACTGAAAGCCGGAACAGACTACACCATTTCCTATGCAAATAACACAAAAGCCGGCTCCACAGCATCTGTGATCATTACAGGTAAAGGCAATTATGTTGGCACAGCGATCCAGAATTTTGAAATTGCGGCGATTCCGGCAAAGGGAAAGGTATACACATCCGGAAACCTGAAATACAAGGTAACTAAATCCGCATACAAGAATGGAACAGTAAGCGTTTATGCTCCGGCAGAGAAAACTCTTACAAGTGCATCTGTTCCTGCAACAGTAAAAATTAATGGTTATACATTTAATGTAACAGCAATTGGTGATAAAGCATTTAATGGCTGCACAAAACTGAAAAAAGTCACGATAGGATCCAAAGTAACCACAATTGGAAAACAGGCGTTTAACGGATGTAAAGCGCTGACTTCCATTACAGTTAATTCTAAAGTGCTCAAAACAGTAGGAGCATCTGCATTAAAGGGAATTTCTGCTAAGGCAGTAATCAAAGTTCCGGCAGCAAAATTAAGTGCATACCAGAAGCTTTTCAAGGGCAAAGGACAGAAAAATTCTGTAAAGATTACAAAATAAGAAATAGAAACAAAGATTATATAGCTAAAACCATACAGTTAAAATTATATAGAGGCAGAATCAGTAAAAATTTCTGCTACACATAAAGAGATAGTTCTTGAAGAAGAAGCCCGGAATTAGTGTACCGACAAGATTGTTTCAAGAATCAACTTGTCGGTACATCAGAGTTGTTGTCATGAGCAATTCTGTTTCCGGGTTTCATTTACCTGTATTTCTTTGGAAAATTCAGGTGATAAGATGGCTTTAAAATGTATGAACAATTAGAAAAATAAAAAAAATTAAAAAAGTTTCAAAAAAGGTGTTGACATCCGACAAAATCCATTATATAATAGCAAAGCAAGTTACGGAGCGGACAACAAATAAGCCGCCTGAAACAAGCACAATATGGAATCTTAGCTCAGCTGGGAGAGCATCTGCCTTACAAGCAGAGGGTCATAGGTTCGAGCCCTATAGGTTCCATATCTTAAAGAAAATGGCGAGATAGCTCAGTTGGCTAGAGCACACGGTTCATACCCGTGGTGTCGAGGGTTCGAATCCCCCTCTCGCTACTTGACAGAGAAATCTGTCACCAACAAATATGGAATCTTAGCTCAGCTGGGAGAGCATCTGCCTTACAAGCAGAGGGTCATAGGTTCGAGCCCTATAGGTTCCATATCTTAAAGAAAATGGCGAGATAGCTCAGTTGGCTAGAGCACACGGTTCATACCCGTGGTGTCGAGGGTTCGAATCCCCCTCTCGCTACTACACGAAAGATGAGTCTGTAAATCGAGTGAAAGGTTTACAGGCTTTTTTATGTTACCGACATATTCATACAAAAATATACAAAATTTCTTTTTACTATTGCCATAATCCCCAAAATCCTTTATAATGCAAAAAGGTGAAAGCAAAAGTTCATTGTAATGACAGTAGTATGAAATGATAACAGGGTAGTTATTCAAAAAAAGGATAACTGCCTTGTTTTTGATTATAGGAAAAATCGCTATTGTAAAACCTTTTGCCGAATCACATCAACATTCACGAAAGAGAGGGAAAGGAATGGAGAAACAAGAGAAAAACACAGTAACACCCTACGACCTTGATGGAAGGCCGCCACTGAAGCTGGCGATTCCTCTTGGTTTGCAGCATGTGCTGGCTATGTTCGTAGGTAATCTTACACCGCTTCTGATTATCACAGCAGCCTGTGGAATCGAAGCCGGCGGAGAACTGCAGGTAGCACTTCTGCAGAATGCCATGCTGATTGCAGGTATTGTAACATTGGTTCAGGTATTTACCATAGGACCTGTGGGTGGTAAACTCCCCATCGTTATGGGAACCAGTTCCGGTTTCATTGGCGTATGCCAGAGTGTTGCAGGAGTCATGGGTAATGGAGTGGTTGCGTATGGTGCGATCATGGCGGCATCCTTTATCGGCGGTCTTTTTGAAACTGTACTGGGAAGCTTCCTGAAACCACTGAGAAAATTTTTTCCGTCAGTTGTAACAGGAACCGTTGTATTATCAATCGGTCTTTCACTGATCGCTGTTGGTATCAGTTCTTTTGGAGGCGGAAGTTCCGCTAAGGACTACGGTTCTCTGGAGAATCTGTTTGTAGGTTTTGTAGTTCTGGTTGTAATTGTCGTATTAAAACATGGAACAAAAGGATTTACAAGCTTTGCATCAATTCTGATCGGTATTATCGTAGGATATGTGCTGGTAAGTATTATGGCGGCAGTTCTTCCTACCACATTTACCTATGTGGATGAAGCAGGCGCAACAGTAGAAGTTACCAAATCCTGGGTTCTTAACTGGGATAAAGTAGCAAGCGCATCCTGGTTTGCAGTGCCGAAGATTATGCCTGTTAAATGGGTATTTGATGCAAGGGCAATCGTTCCGATCTGCATTATGTTTATTGTAACAGCTGTAGAGACTGTAGGTGATATTTCCGGTATCACAGAGGGCGGTCTTGGAAGAGAAGCTACAGACAAAGAACTTTCTGGCGGCGTTATGTGCGATGGTCTTGGATCTTCACTGGCAGCAGTATTTGGCGTACTTCCGAATACTTCTTTCAGCCAGAACGTAGGGCTAGTTGCAATGAACAAGGTTGTAAACCGTTTTTCAATTGCAACAGGCGGTATTTTCCTTATCGCATGTGGTCTGTTTCCGAAGCTTGCAGCACTGATCTCCATCATGCCTCAGAGCGTACTGGGCGGTGCGGCAGTTATGATGTTCTCATCTATTGTTGTCAGCGGTATCCAGCTTATCACAAAATGGCCGGTAACTCCGAGAAACGTAACAATTGTCTCCGTTGCACTTGGTCTTGGCTATGGACTTGGGGCAAACTCAGCAGTCCTTGCACATATGCCGCAGGCAATCACATTGATCTTTGGTGGTTCAGGAATTGTACCTGCAGCACTGTTTGCTATCATTCTGAATATTGTGCTTCCACCAGATGAGAAATCCGAAGTTGAGATTGCAGAAGAGATTCTTGACATGAAGAAAAAAGAGGCACAGAAGAAATAGCAGCAGAATCAACTTGTTGGCACACTGGGAGTGTTCGAAAGTGAATAAGTAAAACAATAAAAAGCGTGAAACCGGGAATATCTGGTTTTGCGCTTTTATTCAGATTATAGCAAATGGATTATCTGGTGCAGATATGCGGCGAAAACAGACTGCAGATATCTGTAATGAATTTCCTGATAATGATAAAAATATGTTATTGAATGAAATTCAGGGTTGACAAATATAGTTTCCGGTGGTAAATTAAGTGTAAATTTAACAGATTAAACCGATGAAGCGGAAGTCAAAGCAGTCATGCGCGCACAGAGAATCCGGGAAGGTGAGAGCCGGGTGGAAATGCAGTCTGCCAAATGGGCCGCTGAGGGCACAGTGAAAGGTTGAAGATTACAGAGCAGACTAAGTATCCTGTGACGTGAGGCATACGTCAGTTGCCGGAAATATGAAGGTATTTCGCAAAGAGTACGGTTCAAACCGTAAATCAAGGTGGCACCGCGGGTGAAGTATATACGCTCGTCCTTGACAGAAACGATAATTCTGTCAAGGACGGGCTTTTTTATGTTCCTGGCAGAAACTGAATTAATCACAGGAGGTGTTTCCATGTATCCAACATTAGAAACCATCAGGCAGCTTGCACAGACAAAAGAATATCGTCGTATTCCTCTGTGCAGAGAACTTTATGCAGACAGATATACACCGGTAGAGGTAATGCGTATTTTGCGAAAAGCCAGCCGCCATTGTTACCTGCTGGAAAGTGCCAGCCAGACAGAAGTGTGGGGCAGGTATTCTTTCCTGGGGTATGAACCGTCCATGGAGATTACCTGTACAGACGGAACATTGAAGATCCGGACAACCGATGCTGAGGGAAAAACAGAGGAAACCGTAAGGCAGGTCACACATCCCGGTGATACTCTCAGAGAAATCATCCGGAAATATAAAACCCCGGTAATGGAAAAGATGCCTCCTTTTACAGGCGGTCTTGTAGGATATTTCTCCTACGATTATATTAAATACAGTGAACCCAAGCTGAAACTGGAGGACAGGGAGCAGCAGGATTTCAGGGACATGGATTTAATGCTTTTTGATCAGGTGATCGTATTTGACCATTTCAGACAGAAAGTACTTCTGATCACAGGTGTGATGACAGATGATCTGGAAGCTTCCTACGAGAAAGCAGTAAAGAAGTTGGAGGAAATGGCGCAGCTGATCCGAAACGGGGAGCATATGGAATTTGAACCGCTGAGACTTCAGTCAGAAATACAGCCGAAATTTCCGAAAGAAAAATATGCAGAGATGGTGGAGAAAGCCAAACATTACATCAGAGAAGGTGATATTTTCCAGGTAGTACTTTCCAATCCCATGCGTGCGAAAGCAACAGGAAGCCTGTTTGATACTTACCGGGTTCTTCGGGCATCTAATCCTTCTCCTTATATGTTCTACTTTTCCAGCGATGACATTGAACTGGCAGGTGCTTCCCCTGAAACCCTTGCGAAGCTGGAAAATGGTACCTTAAGTACCTTCCCTCTGGCAGGAACCAGACCAAGAGGAAAGACAAGAGAAGAGGATAAAGAACTTGAAGAGGGACTTCTGAAAGATGAGAAAGAGTTGGCAGAACACAATATGCTGGTAGACCTGGGAAGAAACGATATTGGAAAGATCAGCAAGATCGGAACTGTAAAAGTAGAAAAGTATCTCTGCGTAGAACGTTTTTCCCATGTAATGCATTTGGGCTCCACAGTAACAGGAATCATCCGGGATGATAAAGACGCTGTGGATGCAGTAGACGCAATCCTTCCGGCAGGAACCCTTTCCGGAGCACCCAAATTCAGAGCCTGCCAGATCATCGAGGAACTGGAACAGAGCAAACGAGGCATTTACGGAGGCGCCATCGGATATCTGGATTTTGCAGGAAATCTGGATACCTGTATTGCCATCCGCCTGGTTTATAAGAAAAACGGAGAAATCTGTATCCGTTCAGGTGCCGGAATCGTGGCAGACAGTGTACCGGAAAAGGAATTTCAGGAATGCTGCAACAAGGCAAGAGCAGTGGTACAGGCAATTGAACAGGCACAGGAGGGATTAGAATGATATTACTGATCGATAATTATGACAGCTTTTCCTACAACTTATATCAGCTCATCGGCGCAGTGGAACCGGATATCAAAGTAGTGAGAAACGATGAGTGTACACTGGAAGAAATCGCAGAGATGAAACCGGAAGCCATCATTTTATCCCCTGGTCCGGGAAGGCCGGAGGATGCAGGTATCTGTATTCCGGCGATTAAAGAATTTGCAGGAAAAATCCCCATTCTGGGTGTGTGCCTGGGACATCAGTCCATCTGCGAAGCTTTTGGAGGAACCGTTTCCTATGCAAAGGAACTGATGCATGGAAAGAAAAAACTGATGTATAAAACAGGAGAAAGCCGGCTTTTCAAGGACCTGCCGGATACCTTTGCAGCAGCCAGATATCATTCCCTGGCAGCGTTAAAGGATACCCTGCCTGCAGAACTTAAGGTGACAGCAGAGTCAGAGGACGGAGAGGTCATGGCAGTGGAACATACAAAATATCCTGTGTTCGGAGTACAGTTTCATCCTGAATCGGTAATGACACCGGACGGCAGAGTGATGATAGAGAACTTTATGGAGGTAGTGAGAAATGATTAAGGAAGCCATTATTAAATTATCAAAGAAACAGGATTTAGCTTATGCGGAAGCAGAAGCTGTAATGGACGAGATTATGAGCGGTCAGGCAACACCTGTACAGATGTCTGCTTATCTTACTGCATTAGCTTTAAAAGGAGAGACAATTGATGAGATCACAGCTTCCGCAGCAGGAATGAGAGCTCACTGTATCAAACTTCTCCACAACCTGGATGTGCTTGAAATCGTGGGTACCGGCGGAGACGGTTCTAATTCCTTCAATATTTCCACTACTTCTTCTCTGGTGATCGCAGCAGGCGGTGTTCCGGTTGCAAAACATGGAAACAGGGCAGCATCCTCCAAATCCGGTGCAGCAGATGTTCTGGAAGCACTGGGAGTGAAGATTACACTGACGCCGGAACGCAGTGCAGAGATCCTGAAAAAGATCAACATCTGCTTCCTGTTTGCGCAGAATTATCACATTGCAATGAAATATGTGGCACCAATCCGTAAAGAGCTAGGAATCCGTACTGTATTTAACATTCTTGGACCGTTAAGTAATCCGGCAGGTGCAAACATGGAACTGATGGGAGTTTACGATCAGTCACTGGTGGAGCCACTGGCACAGGTTATGGCAAATCTGGGTGTTAACAGAGGAATGGTTGTCTATGGACAGGACAGTCTGGATGAGATTTCCATGTGCGCACCTACTTCTGTATGTGAGATCAGGGATGGCAAATTTACTTCCTATGAGATCACACCGGAACAGTTTGGATATGAGAGATGTGAGAAGGGTGCCCTGACAGGTGGTACACCTGCAGAAAACGCAGAGATCACAAAAGCAATCCTGAAAGGTGAGGAAAAAGGTCCGAAGCGTCAGGCGGTATGTTTAAATGCAGGTGCAGCACTCTATATCGCAGGAAAAGCCGCTTCCATAGAAGAAGGAGTGAAGCTGGCAGAATCCCTCATCGACAGCGGTGCAGCACTGAAAAAACTGGGAGAATTTGTAGAAGAGACAAATAAATAAAAAGCAACCCCAAATTACTAATGTAAAGGAAATCTGTAACTGTCCGGTAATCTGCTGACTGTGGATATACAGAACAGTTACAGAAAAATCATAGAGATTATGAAGAATATATTAGAAGAAATAGCAGCCAGAACAAGAGAAAGAATTGCAAAAGAAAAGTCCTGTATTTTTGTTTCGGAGCTGGAGAACCGGATTCAGGAAGTAAATAAAAATGCAAGGCAGAAAATCACATTTCTCCAGGCATTACAAAAAGACGGTATGTCCTATATCTGCGAGGTAAAGAAAGCCTCCCCCTCAAAGGGACTGATTGCACCGGATTTTCCATATCTGGCAATTGCAAAGGAATATGAACAGGCAGGTGCAAGTGCAATCTCCTGTCTCACAGAACCTTTTTATTTCAAGGGAGCAGACCAGTATCTGAGAGAAATCGCAGCCGCTGTACAGATACCTGTACTCCGCAAGGATTTTACAGTAGATGAATATATGATCTATCAGGCGAAATCCCTTGGTGCTTCCGCGGTATTGTTTATCTGCGCCATTCTGGATGACGGAGAATTAAGAGCATACAGACAGCTTGCAAAAGAGCTGGGACTGGATGCACTGGTAGAAGCACACGATGAGTACGAAGTGGACAGGGCCTTAAATCTCGGGGCAGAGATCGTGGGAGTCAATAACCGGGATCTGAGAACCTTTCAGGTAGATATGAACAACAGCATTCGCCTGAGAAAAATGGCACCGGACAATGTGGTTTTTGTTTCCGAGAGCGGAATCCGCACCCCGGAGGATATCCGGCTTCTTTATGAGAATAAAGTGGATGGGGTACTGATCGGTGAAACACTGATGCGAAGTCCGGACAAGAAAGCAGCACTGGAAAGCCTGAATGGCAGCCCGTTACGCTGAAAGATCGAATATTATCTGAGAGGATAGAATATGACCAGAGAACAACAGCAAAGAACCAAAATCAAAATCTGTGGTCTGAAACGCCCGGAAGACATTACCTATGTAAATGAAGCAAAACCTGACTACTGCGGATTTATCATAGAATTTCCGAAGAGCAGCAGAAATGTTACAGGTGCATTGGTGAGAGAACTTACTGCAAAACTTAATCCGGACATTATCCCTGTAGGTGTTTTTGTAAATGCAGCACCTGAGCGTGTGGAGGAACTGCTTCTTGACGGAACTATCCATATTGCACAGCTTCATGGACAGGAAGATGAGGCATATATACGGAGAATCCAAAAGAATACAGGTCATCAGGTTATAAAGGCCTTTTCCGTAAAAACAGCTCAGGATATTGAAAATGCCCTGAAAAGTCCGGCAGATTATATACTGCTTGATCAGGGTGGCGGTGGAACCGGACAGACCTTTGACTGGTCACTGATCCCGGAGATAGACAGACCGTTTTTCCTGGCAGGAGGACTGGGTGCAGATAATCTGGAAACAGCCGTCCGGACTATTCATCCTTATGCAGTAGATCTGAGCAGCAGTGTGGAGACGGATGGAATGAAAGACAGAGATAAGATTTTGAAGGCAGTTCAACTGGTGCATATAAAATAAGATAACCGAATCAAGTAAGTCACCTGCTTCAATTGCGAAAAGCAATAAGCAGTGGGTGGGGACTTGCTTGTATCAGGAGGAGTGCAAGCTCCTTCTGATAAACTGCGGAGCAGTTATTCGGTGTAGAGCCGCGTAGCGAAGCGGATTGCGAATATCCGCTTGACTAATTCAGAAAGAACATAGAATACTCTGACCGACCATCTGACAGGCCAGGGATTACATACATAAAAGGAGGACATATACAGATGTCAAAAGGAAGATTCGGCATCCATGGAGGACAGTACATTCCGGAAACACTGATGAATGCTGTCATCGAATTGGAGGAAGCCTACAACCATTATAAAGATGATCCGGAGTTTAACGCAGAGCTTACAGAGCTTCTGAACGAATATGCAGGAAGACCATCTCGTCTCTACTTTGCATCCCACATGACAGAAGATCTGGGTGGAGCAAAAGTATACTTAAAGAGAGAAGACTTAAACCATACAGGTGCTCACAAAATCAACAATGTACTTGGTCAGGTACTTCTTGCAAAAAAAATGGGCAAGACCCGTGTCATTGCAGAAACAGGCGCAGGTCAGCATGGTGTGGCAACAGCAACAGCAGCAGCTCTTATGGGTATGGAATGTGAAATCTTCATGGGAAAAGAAGACACAGAACGTCAGGCATTAAATGTATACAGAATGCGTCTTCTGGGTGCAAAGGTCAATGCAGTTACTTCCGGTACTGCAACACTGAAGGATGCTGTTTCCGAGACAATGAGAGAGTGGACAAACCGTATTTCCGATACACATTATGTACTTGGTTCTGTAATGGGACCTCATCCGTTCCCTACAATTGTTCGCGATTTTCAGGCCGTGATCTCCAAAGAAATCAAAGAGCAGATCCTTGAAAAAGAGGGCAGACTTCCGGATGCAGTTCTTGCATGTGTAGGTGGTGGATCCAATGCGATCGGAACATTCTACAATTTTATCAATGACAAAGATGTCCGTCTGATCGGATGTGAGGCAGCAGGACGTGGCGT
>OIYW01000866.1_pt1 | contig 24165 bp, 13 predicted proteins | sample 1588351 | NCBI WGS metagenome assembly OIYW01 (sample SAMN03283268) | human gut metagenome | biome: human-associated habitat; material: feces | host: Homo sapiens | place: USA | collected 2013 | reverse complement strand
ATCGATTTAAAGGATTTTTCCACACGGCTTTACTTCAGCACCGGCTCTGATAACACGGCAACCTTTTGGGGGCTGTTTGACCATGAACCGACGGTGGATGAACTGCTGGAAGATGTAGGCTCCATTACATCCTTTGTGGTAGATGGAAGTTATATCTATTATCTGCAAGGCGGGCGGCTCTATAAGGTATTCCGGTGGACAGGATGGGAAACAGTGGAGGTCGAAAACACAGCATAAATCCAAAGTATAAAGCTTTTAGATGATAAGGCTTTCTTTTAAAAATGATTTATATATTTTAGATTTTCTGGGGGACAAAATCACAAAAAATGGATATTGCTTTCTGTTGCGGTTATGCTATGACATCACTGTATACCCTCCACTGGAAACTGTCCCTCGGCACTTTACGATTTGCTATCGCAACCGCTGGATGGTATACGGGACGTATGAGATGGTCAGTTACGTCCTGCATGATTGGGGCGGCGCTACGTCCACCCTGCAGTATGCAAAGCAGAAAAGGAAGAAAATCATCTCCTTTCCAACAGGGGAAGGGAGATGATTAAACCATCTGTACTGCTATTTCTGCTTATACCCCCACCCTCCCCTGCATTTTCGCGCTGACCTCCCGCTTCTTCTCGTCAAAGGCGTGGGTATAAATGTCCAGCGTAGTGGACACCTGTGCGTGGCCTAAAAGCCCCGACACCGTGGCCACATCGGCCCCGTCGGAGATCATCAGGCTGGCCGCCGTGTGCCGCAAGCTGTGGACGTTCAAGTCCAAGGGCAGGCCGTGTTTCTTGAGAATCAGTTTGAACCGCCAGGTGAAGGTGCTGGGGGTCATGGGCAGGTCGGCCCCTTGACGGCGGAAGATGTAGTCCTCTGGGGTGAGGGAGCGCCCCTCATGGAGCTCCAACTCCCCTTGGCAGAAAGAGCGGTATTCTTTCAGCAGGCTGGCCATCTCCAGGGAAAAGTAGACATACCGGTCCCCTGCGGTGGTCTTGGGTTCTTTCACAAGGATGTCCTCTCCCGTGACCTTTACCACGTTGCGGCAGATGTGGATGGATTTCTCGGAAAAGTCCACGTCCTTCCATTTGAGGCCGCAGCACTCCCCACGCCGCATCCCCGTAGCGATGATGAGCTTGAAATACGTCTCATATTTGATGCTCTCCTCCTCCAAGGCGGCAATGAGCTTCCGGGTGGTTTCCTCATCCGCTACATTGCGCTTCTGTTTCTTCTTGCCAGCGTATTTGTAGGTGCGCCAAGCCGGATTCTGCGACAAAAAACCGCCCTCCATGGCATCGGAGAGGATTCCACACAGACAGGCGTGGACTCCCTCAACGGTGCTCTCGGAGAGCGGTTTTCCCGTCACAGAGTTCTTTTGCTTCCGCAAGGTTGCGTAGAGATTGCGGAAGTGTTCGGGTTTTAGGTCGGTGAGCTTGTAGCTGCCCAGGGCCGGCAGAAACCGATCCATGTCCTGCTTGTCCCGGGCCAGAGTGGACTTGGCCAGCTTGCCGGGGGCGATGTGGGCCAGCCAATATGCGGTGTACTCCGCCAGAGTGATGGACTTGTCCACGATTAGGGGCTGGTTTTTGCACTCGCGCTCGAAGAGGGCGGCCTCTTCTTCCAACCATTTTTCCTTGGCCTTGGGTGTCAGGCCCTCTGGCGGATGGACGGTCTTTTGCTGGGGCTTGCGGCGGTGGCCCTCCGGGTCGTAACCCATGGACACCACCAGCAGGTAGCTGTTTCCTCGTTTGCGGATGCTTGCCATTTGTGTTGACCTCTTTCCTGTTGTGGTTTGCCCTGTGGAGGCAACCACACACTACCCCACGTGCGGGTGGAAGTCCAGCCCTGTTTTCATTTTCTACCCTTTGGACAAGAGGGGCGGCATAGCCTGTCTGCAAGCCCCAGCGATGTATCTGAATTATGCGCTGTAAAGGAGCACTGCGTTCATCTTTTCCGCCGCGTGCTCCTTCAAGGCCATTTGGGGATGGCAGTAGGTACGCTCCAAGAAAGAGGTATCCCCATGGCCTGCCAGCTCCGCAACGGTCTGCTTGTCCACTCCCTCGTGAAGCATGGTGGAGACGAAATAGTGGCGAAGGGTGTGGAGGTGGAAGGTGTCCGGGAAATCATTTTCCTCGAAGATTTGGCGCAGGTGTTTTGTGAAAGTGTCCGGGTGGATGGGGTTCCCTTTCTCGTTGACGAAGAGATACGGGCTCAACTTTCTGCCATGCTGCTCCGCGATCTCCCGCTGGTAGTAGAAGAATCCTTGCACCAGGGAGGTCATGTCCTCGGACAGAGCGATGGTACGAGAGCGGCCATTCTTGGTAGGTCCTTCCACCACACCCTGTCCAACCACCACAGTGCGAGAACGGGAAACCGTGAGCACAGAGCGGTACTTCTCCACGATCACAAAGTCATTCCACCGCAGGGCGCACAACTCACCCCGGCGGCAGCCAGTGTACATGGCCAGCACATAGAACAGCTTGTAGTGGTAAGGTTCATCCAGCAGAGCCAGAATCAAGTCCTGTGCCTGCTCATCTGTGGGGATGAACTGCTGCCGCTGTTCCGTGTCCGGCAGGTCAATCATCCGGGCGGGGTTCTTAGAAATAATCTCGTTGCGTTTGGCATCGCTGAGCACGGCGGACACCACGGTCAGGTATTTCTGCACGGTGGCTTCCTGGATGGGTTTGCCCTGGTGGGTGCGTTTGCGCAGCTCTATGAGCAGATTCTCCAGGGCCATGGGCCGCAGTTCTCCCAGCTTGATGGCTCCAATGTAGGGATAGACCCGCTCCAACATCCTCCGGTAACTGGCCAGGGTGCCGGGAGCGTATTTCACTTGCCGCTCCAGCCACCGGGCGGCGTAGGCTTCAAAGGTGGTGTCCCGGTCCTCAGCGAAACCGGATTTCACCAGGCGCTCCAGCTCCTCCGCTTCGTGAGCAACGTACTGGGAGATGCCTCTGGGCTTCACTGAATCCGGGACGGTAATGGTCTTGGCCTTGCAGATTTTCTTGCCACTCGGGCGGTAGCCGTTGCTGATGGTGATCTTGAATTTGCGGTCTGATATTTGTTTGATGCTTGCCAAATCGTTTCTCCTTTCTAAAATCTTTAGCGCGATGTTTTGCGGTTTTGCGTAAGCAAAATGGAGGTTTTTCAAACCTCCAAGCAAAACTCGGGGAGATGGCGTTAGCCATCTCTTTGCCAACTCAGCGCTTTGTCAAAGGAAAGCAAGCCGTTGGTCTTGCGGATTTCCTCGATGCACTGCCCCCGCAGTCGTGTTAAATCCTGCTGGTCTACGCTGCAGACAGCGGCGAGGATATTCTCCGTCACTGCCTGCTCCACTGCCATTTTGAACAAGAGCCGGCCCATGCGGTTGGAGCTTTCGTCCACGATGCCTTTCACCGTGGAGGGGATGACGTCAGCTAGGTAATCCTGGGCATGGTTGCAAGTGAGGTAGCCAATGTAAAACTGCAGGGCCTTTTCCATAAACTCACTGCGGCTGGCGCAGTTGTCCTTTTGGTACAGGGAATCCACCTCTTCCAGAAGGGAGGGGCGAATCCATAGGGCGAATTTGCGTTTCAAGTCTTTTTCTGCCATATTTTTCTTCATCCTTTCGTTGACCCCGGCGGTGACACCCGGGAAAATGGCTTGCCACCGGGAAATTTTGCTTTTCTGACCCCGTCCGTGACCCCAAGGCCCCAAAACCGACCCCGGAAAAAGGGGAAATTGACGCCTGGGAAAAATCCCTCAACGACCGGCTCTGCCGGGCGAAGTGACCCGGCACGGGACGCCTCCAGCGACCCCGGGCCTTTCACCTGCTCTTTTTTCACACCTCTCACCACTGCTGGTTTTTGGGGAACCCGTGTGCCTGATGGGAAGCCTAACGCTGGCGTATTCTTCGTTTGCGCTGGCGGCTGCTTTCCGGGCTGGGCTGTTTTCTTTTCTTTCTGCCAAACTGAGCCCTGTGTGGCCCAAACCGCCCCCTGACCGGGCTGGGACGGGTCGTTCCCCCACCTGGGGTGGAAACCGGCCAAAACGGGCCTCCTGGGGGCGAATCTGGGCCTTGCGTGGTTTTGTGGGACGGCTGGCTGTGGGGGGGTCCCCCCAGTGTCGGAAGGAACGCAAGGGACGCAGAATTCCACTAGAGGGAAGTGGACGGGATTTGCGTCACTTGCTGGGAAATCCACATGGACGCAAGAGGGGAAAGTGTAGGACGCTTTTCCTCCCGTGTCCCACAAAATACAGATGGACTTGGTCTGCAGCACACAAAATACAGGGTTTTATTCACGTGATCTACCCTTTTCCTCCTGTTACACACTCCGAACAGGAACGCAGGCAGCAGCAGGGAGGGTCGCAACCGGCTCCAAGTTTTCAGCATCACTTGCGTCACTGGTGGTAAAGGAAACTCTGTTTTTGCAAAGGGTTGGCCGTATTCATTCTGCAAATTCAAGACCGCAAGGCCGCAATGTGTTAGAAGCTGCGGCCTTGAATAACACAGCATCTATGGGTTTAGCTTTAGAAATCACACAAGATATGGAAGTACGCATGGGGAACGATTACGGTCTTGCGGTCTTGGTTAGTGGAGCGACCAGGCCCAGCAGTTTCTCAATTTTCTGGCTGTTACGTCCGGCATATTGCGCTTGGCCATCTCCACAGTGCGCCGGGAGATCCCTGCGTCTTTCGCCAACTGGTAGATCTCGTTGGCCAGCACAGGGTGCCCACCAGCCAGCTGTTCCCGGATCAAGTCCTCGGCCAGAGCGACCTTATTCCCATGGGTGGCGCCGCTCAACAGCTCGTCCGCTGTGAGATTTTCGTACCCCTCCTGCCAGTGAAGGGTGCCGTTGTCCAGGGTAAAGCCACGGGAGTTTCCCTCTGGGGCCAGGGAGGATTTGTCGTGCACCATCACCCGGATGTCCCGGTCATTCTTGAGCCGGCCCACCAGCAAAACGCTGCGAGCCGCCGCTCGAAAATCCATGGAACCCAGGCCTCGCTGGGCACTGTTGGCGGTCTGGGATTTGTTCAGGTGGCCTACCAGGACGATGGCGCAGCCGGTTTGATTGGCCACCTGGGTCAGGCCCTTCATCACCGTGCGCACTTCGTTAGCCCGGTTCATGTCCACCTTTTCTCCCAGGTACGCCTGCATGGGGTCGAGGATCATCAGTTGGGCATGGGTATCTTGGATGGCCTCCCCGATGCGGTGATCCAGCATGGAGAGAGGAAAATCCGTCTCGTCAATGGTGTAAATCTTTTGCAAGTCTGCCTTGGATTCCAGCAGCCGGGGCTTGATGGTGTCCCCTAAACCGTCCTCGGCGGTCTGGTAGAGAACGGTAAGGGGTTCGTTATTTTCTCCGCCGGGAAGGGCCTGGCCCCGGCTGCAGGCCGCCGCGATCCACAGGGCCAGGGTGGTCTTGCCCTCGGCTGGGTCGCCGTGAATGATGGACAGTTTTCCCAAGGGGATGTAGGGATACCAGAGCCAGCGCACCGGCTCCACCACAACGTCCTCCAGGGAGATGAGTTTCAGTTCGGGTTGATTCTTTGGCAAATAACTTCGCACTCCTTTCGATGCTCCCAGGGAAAAGGTGGGAGCAGTGTTTTTAATTGCGGAAAGCCACTGAGTCAGTCCTCTGCAATGGCTGAGGAAAAACTGCCCGGCGGACGGCTAAGCCGAGTTCAATTTTTCTTCCTGCAGTGGTGGAAGGGGGCCTTCTCCTCCGTGCCTTTTCATGTCTGCGAGGATACAAAAACTCCCACCTCTTTTGCAAAAGGTGGGAGTAGTATCCTAAAAGCATAAGAATGTTATAGAGAAATCATTTCCAACACCTCGCAAATTTACCGGACAGGAAATTTTATTTCTGTCCCAAAATGTGATTTCCATTGTAGAGAGAAGTCCAAAAGAAAACAAGGGGGGCCCCTGTCACCATGACAGGGGGGTACCCCTATATGCGGGCGTGAAACGGAAATGATTCTTCTGTATCTTGTGGTTTTTGAAGAAAAAATAGGCTCTAAAGTTAAATTCCTGACGCACAAACAAATTTGAAAATCTCAGCTCGTTTTTAGTAATTTTGCTGGTATGGATTGACGCTGGGCAGGAGATAATCCGGGTACAATGGAGAATGGAAGAGCCGGGCTCAGGCAGAAAAAAGAAAATCTCCGCCTTGAGTGAGCGGGGAAACAGGGAAAGATGGACGGCTTTGTTGGAGGGCCTTTTTCTTTTTTTGTCTTTGTTATGACTATTTTCTAAAAGATAATTAGGAGGACACACTCTCTTCTGCTGATACATGCTCAATTTATTTACGCTGAAGCCAAAAAGACCTGTTAAGTTGACAAAGAAGAGCGGTTATGCTACTATAATAGTGACCGAAATATTTTAGAAAAAGGAGTGGTTTTTGTGACGCAAATTTCCATTTCCGAACTGAAAACGAATACCGGAAAGTATGTGACCATGGCTAACGACCAGGATATCTTCATCACAAAGAATGGAAAGATTGTTGCCAAGCTGGTCACTGCGAAAGTCGACAAAAAGGCCACTTTGGATCATCTGCTGGGATTGTTCCCCCAAGGACTGGATGTTGACCTGGAGCAAGAACGGGAGGAGCGGCTTAGCAAAAAATGAAAGTAGCTTTCGACACCAACGTGATTCTCGACTTCATTTTGCATCGCCCCAATGCGCAGGCTGCTCTGGAACTGGTTCGGAAAGTCGCTGCCGAAGAGATCGGGGGAATCATTTCCGCAAACAGCATTACGGATATTTATTACATCGCTAGAAAGACTATCGGCGATGAGAAGGCTCGTGAGGCGGTCGCTGACCTTTTGGCTCTCTTTGACGTGGCACCCGTTGATGGTGATGGTTGCAGTAAGGCGTTGGCAACCCCCATGAAAGATTACGAGGATGCAGTCTTAGCTGTGTGTTCCGCACAAGAAGGGGCTGACTATCTTGTCACCCGGGACGAAGATTTCCTAGCTGCCGAAGGGTGTCCTGTCCAGGTAGTGTCGCCGGGGACACTTTTAGAGATGCTAAATTGAAAATTTCCCTCTTTCGCCCTGTTACTTTTCTCTTTCTGCCCGCCCTCTGACTACTGTTTGACTACTATTTCCTAAAAACCGGAAAAACCGCGGGAGCCCAGGCGTACCAAGGGTTCCCACGGTTTTTGCAAATGGGTGCTAATTTTGTGCGATGTGCCTGAAACCCGCATAAAACCTGGCTTTTTTCCTTGACGGCCTGATAACTCCGACTCTGTAGGCCGCTGGTTCGAATCCAGTCGGGCGCACCAAAACCTCCAAAGGAACAACTCCTTTGGGGGTTTTCTTATGTCTGAAATAACGGCAGAAAAGGCAAAGTGTACAGGAATAGAGATACGGATTTGGGATTTAGGGAGATTTTCTGTCGTAGTCAAATAGTGGTCAAAAATGAGATTGGTTCTTAAATTAGTACACTCATATCTAAAATTTAACATCCGCTTTTGCCCTTTGGATATCTTGATTACATTGACTTTTTCTCAATAATCTGGTAAAATTATCTTAATAATATATTTCTTATGTGGCATTATTTTGACCAATAGTTCCAAATTACAGCAACCCATATCTGCTTCCCAAAAATCTCCTAATCACACTTCAAACGCATTTGCTCCTTTTCTCGCAACAGTATTATAATTATGCGCTCGGAGGGATTCACTATGAAAAAAGTAAGACGAGCTTTTGCACTGCTGCTCTCAGCCGCTCTGCTGCTGGGGGTTTTGGAACCTGCCGCCATAGCCGCAGGCCCTGTGACAGGTGCGAATCTGCAAACCACCATCCAGACGCCACGCTCTATTGAGCCCCAAAGTGGAACTTGCGGAGACAATGCGACCTGGTCCATTTCCGCCGAGGGGGTGCTGACTATCTCGGGGACGGGGGCCATAGGGGACTATACCGAAAATGACGCGCCTTGGCAAAGTTTGCGAGCTGACATAACAGCCATTGTAATTGAGAAGGGTATTACAAGAATTGGCAACTATGCTTTTCATGACTGCTGGGTCGCCACATCAGCTGTCCTGCCCGAGGGCTTAGTAGAAATTGGCGAGAACGCCTTCCGGAGTTGTGGGGCTCTAGAAGGGATTGACTTACCACCGGAGCTTACAACCATTGGCATTGGTGCGTTCTATTACACCTCCGCTTTAACTTCTATCACGATTCCCGGAAGTGTAGAAACCTTTTTGGATGCTTTTAATGACTCCGGCTTGGAGACAGTGACGATTGAGAACGGGGTAGATGAAGTAGACAGCTATGCCTTTTGCAATTGTTATCACCTTAAATCTGTCACTTTGCCCGACTCCATCCAAAGCATAGGAAATTACGCATTCAGTGGCTGCCAGCAATTAGAGGAGCTCGACTTGCCCGACGGGATAACAAGTTTTGGCGAGTATGCTTTTGCCAATACAGCCATTTCGGAATTCGAGTTCCCAGAGGGTGCGTCCATTAACGCAGGTGTATTGCAAAACACCTCGATTACCAGCATTGTCATTCCCCAGGGCGTTGCGACGATTGGGCAGAACGCCTTCTACGGCTGCGAGAACCTGGCAACGGTCACCTTCCCCAGCACTCTCACCCGCATTGAGGGCGGCGCCTTCTCTTACACAGCGCTGACCTCCCTCAATCTGCCCGACGGCGTGACACATATCGGGCATTCCGCGTTCCGAGAGTGCAATGCTTTGGAAACTGTCACGATGACGGACAGCGTGACTACAATGGATGATAATGCATTCGACGACTGTGATATCCTGCGTTCCGTCACCCTTTCCGATCAAATTGAAACCATCGGCCTGCAAACATTTTCCCAATGCAAAAAGCTGGAAACCATCCATTTGCCGGCCAGCTTGAAGACGATTGGCAACGACGCCTTCCAATATTGTGAATCGCTCCGCTCTCTCACCCTGCCGGACGGAACGGAAAGCATCGGCAGTTTAGCGTTCCGTGGCTGTAGCGTTTTGGAGGCTGTTGTCATTCCCGCAAGCGTTACATCCATTGATAGTGGTTGGAACAACAATAGCGTTTTTGCATATTGCGGCGTCCTCACTCTGTATGTAACACCAGGTTCCCATGCTGAAACATACGCCAAAGAGCGAGGGATCACCTACGAATATCTGGCCGAGGGTAAGACGGTGCGGCTGGACGTTGTGGACGAAGACGGCAAGCCGCTGGACGAGGAGGACTACTCCATCCGCTGGTACGAGAACGGGGAGCGGCTGAGCGCTTCCGGCGGCTCCATCGGGGTGGACGGGGACACCCAGGCGCTGACCTATGAAGTCGCCCTGGGCGAGGAGCTGGCCTTCCAGTACCAAACGCCAGGGGTGCAGACCGTAGAGCTGACCGACACGGTTACCACCCTGGAATGCCAGCTGCAGCCCCTGCCCCAGGTGACCGTCACCGGCGCTGTGACGGACGCGGAAGGAAAGCCTCTGCCGGGGGCCTCGGTCACCATTTCCCAGAGCGCTGGGATCTACGAGAAAACCCAGCGGGAAAATCTGCCGGTGGACAGCGACGGGAGCTTTTCCATCCAGCTGCCCGTTCTCGAAACCACCGTCACCGCCGAAATGGACGGCTATTACACCCGCAGCCGCACCATCACACCCTCCGCTGCAGTCGCCGACCTGGGAAACATCGCCCTTCCGGCCATTCCCGAAGCCCGGGTGGAGCTGTCCTTCACCGTGGAAAGCGCTGTGGCAGCGGACGAGACCCCTGTGACCACCAAGCTGCAAACAGGCAACGGCATTACGGTCTCGGCATATAACGTGACTACGGAGAAAGAACTGACCAACGCCGTGTTCCAATACCCCTATCTGGTGCTGGGTGACAACAATGCGAAGTCTGGTGACGAGGTTCGCATCACTGCTACGGACACCTGGGGAAAGATGACCGCCGAACCAGTCACCGTCAAACTGACGGACGACCCATGGACAGCGGCGATCACATTTACGGAGAACGGCGCTGTCTCCGCTCTGCTTTCCGGGGACTTCCCCAAGCGGGCGGCGGTGTTTGATGCGGGCGGGAACCTAGTGCAGACCGCCACGGTGGATGGGCAGCTTTTCACCTCCCAGCCCCTGCCAGCGGGAAACTATCAGGTGGCCTTCCTAGAGAAAACATCCCAAATTAGTGCCATCCCCACCCTGGGGTATCTGACTACTCTAGGCCTGGTACAGGGGGAGAACTACGTCCTGCGGAGCTTCAGCGTAGAAAACGGAAAGATCACCACACTGGGTACCGTGACGGTCCCGGAGTTGGAGATGAGCTACCTGGCGGCGGAGAGCACTTCTGTCTCGGTGAACAAAGCCAAGGCGCCGGCGGGGCAGTATGTCACCGTTCGGGCGGCCTATGAACTGGATGAAAAAGTCTCCTCCACAGGCCAAACCCTGGTGGTGGATTTGCCAGAGGGCTGCGAGCTTGTAGACGGCAGCGTGACGGTGGACGGAGACAGCGCCAATTATTCCAGTCCAGATGATGGAACGGTGAGAATCCTCACGAACAAGGAAAAAGCCACAGTGCTGTTTTACGTGGCGGCGCAAAGCAGCGGGGAGTTTTCCGTCACCTGCAGCCTGGCGTTTACGCCAGAGGGCACGGAACAGGCGGTGACCCAGCCCCTGGGCAGCGGGTTCTTCTCCGCCACGGCCATGGAGCTGCGGGTATTAGACAAGACCTCGAAAAAAACGGTGCGGGTTTCCGGCAAGGCGGCCCCCAATGGCACAGTGGAAATCTACGACGGTTCCCGGCTGGCGGAGACGGAAACTGCCAACGCCGCGGGCACCTGGTTTGCGATAGTGGATTTACAGCCCCGGTATCAGTTCGAGGTCCACGATTTGCAGGCCAAAGTCACCACTGAGGGAACGGAGACGCTCTCCGATGTGGCCCGGGTGACTTACGACGCAAACTACATCGACCTTGCCTCCATCACCATGATCAACACGGCCCACCCGCCCACCAACCTGAACCCCATGGAATACGTGACGGAGATGGTGGCGGCGGATTACCAGGGCAAGTCCTTCTACTACCGCTGGGACCCCAACCACCCGGTATTCACCTTTACAGTGGAGTTTGACGAGAATGACCCGGAGCGCCTCTCCGGCGTGACGGTGGTGGCCGCCAACGCCCAAGGCGAGGAGACCCTGCTGCCCTGCCAGTATCAGGCAAGCGCCGGGGCCTGGACCACCTCCGGCACCTTCGACACGGTGGAGAGCCTGCCGGTGTCCCTCTCCGTGCGCTACAATTGCGACGGGGTTCCCAGTGTCTTTGGTGGTGGTAAGGAGGCAGTGGAGTCCATGATGACTGCCATTGTGGAGGACACCCAGGAATATCAGGAAGCGGTGGAACAAGTCATGGAACAGAAGAGCGCGAAGCTCTCCCTGGGGAAGGTGACCGCCGGAGAAGGCGGGGCTTTCTCCATGCCGCTTTTGTATGATGAAAAACAAATCGGCACCTATGCCGCCGAAGAAGTGGACTACACCCAGTTTGATTTAAACGAATGGAGAGAACAGGGCACTGTTATAGAATACACTTTGGAGGATGACAGCTGCTATTACACCAGGCGGGAGCTTTCTGGCGGGGAGGGAACTGTCACAATCTCCCAGTGGACAGCATATCCAGCTGATACGGTGCTGACAAAGGAGACCATCACCCTAAGTGAGCCTACCTCTCCCGTTCTGCGGTTATCCCAGGGAGAACGGCTGGCAGCGAGCCGGTCTGCCCAAACTCTGTCCAGCCCGCGGCTGGCGGCGGATTGGTCAGACCTGTTCGAAATCACCAATACCATCGCCCAGTGCCTGCCGGGCTGGGCAGGCAGCCTAGCTTCGGGCATCAATACCATCAGCGATGTGAACATCCTCCGCATGGGTGTCGACAGCAATATGTCCATCTTCGAGCTGGATTACAACAACGTCCTAGAGCTTTTAGACGAGAAATGCGATGATGGAACGCCCCGGGTTTCTTCCAAGCAGCGCACGATTTTTCTTGAACAGCTTGATGAGTTGAACCATATGGTATTGGACTATCCCGGCTTGGTATTTATGGCGTTCGCAATGTCCTACTTTGCGGACTATGTGGTGGGAAAGACCATAGGCGATCTGGTGCCCGAAGAGATCTCCGATCTGGCCGATTCGGAAAATATAAACACCATCTATTCCAGCTTAGAGGGCTTTCAACGGCTTATGATGAAGCTGGGCAAAAAGGACGGCGTAAAGCTTAGCGGACGCGGCGTGGATATGGTAGTTGGCGTCACCACCGGTCTCGTAGAGTTTGACACCAATGTTGTTACCAGCATGGTCTCGGATGCAACGAAGAATGTGCTGCAGCTAAATTTGGATGCCCAAGAATATATGGACCGCCGGTTCCAAGAGATCCACGGGGACTTTCAAGATTTGATGAAGCAAATCCAGCTGTCCTATGGAGAATGCAAAGACGATGAGGAAGAGGACGGCAAGGAAGATGGCGGCAATGGCGATGGGGGCGACGGCCGCAACGGCGCCAACAGCCTGAGTTTCGACATGACCGCTGGGTTGGATCCCTCTGGCTATGTGTGCGAAGCGGTACCCTCTAACGTGCTGGAAGGGGTTACCGTCACCCTGTATAAGATGGACGACGACAAAGAGGTGCAGTGGATCGCCACGGACTACGACCAGACGAACCCGGTTACCACCAACGCCGACGGCGTCTACGCCTGGGATGTGCCCGCAGGGCAGTGGAAGGTAAAATTTGAGAAAGAAGACTACGAGTCGGCCGAGACAGGTTGGCTGACTGTCCCCCCGCCCCGGACGGATGTGAATGTGTCCCTGGTGTCGCAAGAATCTCCCGAGATCGCGTCCGTCTCCGCTTACCCAGAGGGCGTGCGGGTGGAGTTCAGCCAGTACATGGATATTAAGAGCGTTAAAGATGAACTGAGCGTAACCACTAACGGAAATCCAATCACCGGATCCGTAGAGGCCGAAAACGCCGAGGAGTCTCTAGATGATCCAGAGACCGAGTACGCCAGCGTGTTCTTCTTCACGTTCAATGAACCCACGAAGAGCGGCAAGGTGACGGTCTCCGCCGCCGGTGCGGAAAACTATGCGAGGAAAACCGTAAAGGAAACTGCAGGAAGCAAAACGGCAACCATTGAAGTCGAGCCCACCGGTATTGCCGTCCAAGAGACGGCCTCTGTCGACTGCGATGGTACCGTGACTTTGGAACTGAGGGTGGAGCCTCCCGCAGCTGGGGCCAACAAGACCATTCGGGTGGCATCCAGCACCTCCCGCCTGTTTGAAGTAAAGCAGAACAATGCCACAGTGACCCAGGTAACAACAGATGAGGAAGGCAAAGCCACCCTCACCCTCAGCGGCAAGCTGCCCGGGGCGGGCCAGCTGACCTTCTCTCTAGATGGGACCTCCCTTACGGCAGCCACCCAGGTGGCGGTGGGAGACACAACGGAAGACCCGCCTGTCTGCGAAGCTGTGACGGCTAACCCGGTTCCCGGCTCTGTCGCCCCGGGGAAAGAAGTTACACTGCAGACGGAAACGGCAGGAGCTGTCATTTACTACACCCTCAACAAGACCTGCCCCTGCGATTTAGACAATGAGGCCCGCAAAGAGTACACGGGGCCCATTGAGATCACGGAGGACACCTACATCATCGCTTACGCCGTGAAGGAAGGTTATGAGGACAGTAAGACCAGCCACTTCTCTTATACAGTCAAAGAGGAAAATCCCCCGGTGGTGGAGCCAGGTCCTGGAGGGAGCACGCCTTCTAGAAAACCCACAGTGACAGTAAGCGGCACAGGAGGCACAGCTGTGGCTCAAAGCAGCGGTGTGGTGGTCATTACCCCTGCAACAGGGTATAGGATTGCCAAAGTGCTGGTCAACGGGCAGGAAGTTGCGATTCCGGCGGATGGAAAGCTTACGGGATTGCAGCCTAGTGACAAAGTGACCGTGACCTTTGAGAAAATCAGCGAGAGCGTTGATTTGCCCTTCACGGATCTTGCTGAAGAGGCATGGTATAGCGGGGCGGTGGAGTACGTCTATGCCCATGGTTTGATGCGAGGAATGAGCGAAATCGTTTTCTCCCCCAATACAAGCCTAACTAGGGCTCAGGCTGTGCAGATCCTCTACAATCTGGAGGGCCAGCCTGTTGTGAGCGGAGCGGCGACTTTCACCGATGCAGAGCACTGGGCCAAAACGCCTATCGCCTGGGCGCAGCAGACTGGCGTGGTGGACGGTTACGAGGACAACTCTTTCCGCCCGGAGAACCCCATTTCCCGCCAGGAGTTTGCTCAAATGATGTATAACTATGCTAAATATAAAGGTTATGATCTCGCCGCAAAGGGTAATCTGGATGCTTTCCCTGATGCGGACAAAATGGGAGCATGGGCCGAGCCTGCCCTGGCCTGGGCTAACGGCAACAACCTCATCAACGGCCATGATGACGGTACCCTGGATCCGGGAGGAACAACCATTCGAGCCCAGGCAGCAAGTATCCTCATGCGCTTTGACCTCAACATTGTAAAATAGCGCCTATGCAAATCTGAAAAGGAGCTCCCGGTTATTATTGCACCGGGAGCTCTTTTTTTCGTGATTTAAGGGTATATGCAATCATAATACATGAGACACCACGGATTAATAAATCAGTAGGCTAATATGGATAGTACGCTTGAAAAAGTGCATATTTTACGCAAATTTCCTTGCGATTCCCCTCAATGTCTGCTATACTTTAGTTAATTGGCTCGATTTTCTTGTTGAAGTTGTCGGAAAACCACAGCGAGAGGATTTGATGGGGGATGCGGTACTGCTACAACTGTTTCCAGTCTGTGCCGGACGGGGCAACCGTTTGCCCGTCCTGCGGATACAACGCCAGCGCCCAGACGGGCAAGTTTCCCATGGCGCTGCCGCCGGGCACTGTACTCAACGGGCGCTACATTCTCGGAAAGGTGCTGGGCCAGGGCGGCTTCGGCATCACCTACATTGCCCAGGACCATAAGACCGGCAGTTTGGTGGCTGTCAAGGAGTATTTCCCTGACACTATGGCCGCCCGCACGGACGGTCACTCTGTTTCTGCCTATACCGGCCAGCGGGAGGAGAACTTCCTCTATGGGAAAGAGTGTTTTCTCAACGAGGCCAAAACTTTGGCGGAGTTCATCGGCAACCCCAACATCGTGCGTGTGCATAGCTACTTCGAAGAGAACAACACGGCCTACTTCGTTATGGATTACGTCCAGGGCACCAGCTTCCAGGACTACCTGAAGCAGCATGGCCGCCTCTCTTGGCCGGAGACCAAGCGCATCCTTGAACCTGTCATTGGAGCCTTGGCTTCGGTGCACTCCAAAGGCGTTATCCATCGGGACGTGACCCCGGACAATATCTATATTACCAACGATGGTACTGTTAAGCTGTTGGATTTCGGCGCTGCCCGCTACAGCCTGGGTGACAAGAGCCGCAGCCTGGATGTGGTCCTCAAGCACGGCTACGCTCCCCGGGAACAGTATTCCCGCCATGGCCGGCAAGGGCCCTATACCGATGTGTACGCCTTGGGGGCCACTTTCTACTACGCCCTCACTGGCCGCCTTCCGCCCGATTCCATTGACCGGCAGGACGAGGACGAATTCATCCTCCCCAGCAGTCTGGGGGTCAAGCTCCCTGCCAAGGCGGAAGATGCCCTCTGCAAGGCATTGGCTGTCTCTGCCCAAGATCGTTTCCAGAGCATGAGCGAGTTCTACCTTGCCCTCAACGAGGGGGATGAGGAACCCGTGCCCCCTACGCCTCCTGTACCGCCTCAGCCACGGCCTTCTGGTGATGAGAGAGAAAACGGCAATTCCACTGGCGAGGAAAAAGAGCAACCCTCTCCTTCTCAGCAGAAAGAAAAGGAACGTGGCGATACCCCGCCCTCTCCCACGCCTCCTTCCCCTGTGGAGGACAACGGAAACAGCTCCCAAAAGGCCTCCTTTTTGCAAGAGAAGCTGGCGGCGCTGCGAAAATGGTTTGGCCAGCTGGCCCCGGAGCGGAAAAGGCTGCTGTATTTGTGTGCTGGGGCTGCGGCAGTGCTCTGCCTGGTGGTGGTTGTGGTGGTGTCCCAGAACGGGCAACGCTCCACAGCGCTCCCGGTAGCCAGTTCTCAAACGGAGAGCAGCCAGGCGTATTCTTCGAGGGCGGAGAGCGGGCAAGCTGAGGGCAGCAGTTCCTCTCAGGCAGCTCTTGATGAGGATGTTCTCGCCCCCGCTTCCGATACAGAAATGGTAAGCCTGGAAATTCGTAAAACTTATTATGATGAAACCGGCGCCATCGAGGACTACGAAACATACGAATATGACGATTGGGGCAACCGGCTGCGGCATAGTTATTTCCTAGCGGACGGTACAGTGGACCGCTATTACCAATACGTCTACGACGCACAAGGAAATGAGATAGAAAGCCGTCGATATGATGGCGACGGGACACCTTCAAGCTGGGACGAGTCCACCTATGATGAAAACGGCTGCCAGCTGACCTCGGTTTCCTACGATGAGGATGGGACGGTGATGTGGCGTTGGGAATATGAGTATGACGCATCCGGGAATAAAGTGAAGAGCCTGTACTACGACGATGGCGAGGATATACTGTCTGGTTGGTACGAGTATTCCTATGACAGCCAGGGAAATGAGGTGGAGCGCCGCGACTACGATGAAAATGATGCACTAGAGGGCATAGCCAGAAGAGAGTACGACGAGGATGGGAATGAAGTATTGTTTCAGTACTATAACGGAGATGAAGAACTTGACTCCTGGACGGAATACGAGTATGACGGCCAGGGAAACGAGCTCTCCTCCAGCGGGTACGAAGCCGATGGTACACTCTCTGATTGGAGTGAAACCGCTTATGATGACTATGGCTACTCCGTTTCTCACACTTGGACCTACTCTCCCGAAGAGGAAGACAGTTACTCCGTCTTCATTTACCAAAATGAGTACGATGAAGATGGGCATATCATCCGCAGGACCTGCTATTCCGATGGAGACCTTCGGAATGTGACGGAATATCAGGTGCGGGAAATCCCCACCACCCCTGGCGGCGACCCTGATTTGGTCCTTCCCGCGATGGGACCCGGCGGCCCTGTAGAGGACACGTCCTCCTCCCAGGCCGAAAGCAGCCAGCCCAGCGGGAGCGGCGGTTTCTCTGGTTCTCAGCACGGAATTACCGGTATGCAATACGCCATTGAGGACATTCAGAGCCTGGAGGGATTTCAAGACGAGTACAGCGGACTTCCCTGCGGCGGCCTGGTGGAGATGTTCGGCGGTCCATGGTTCCTGGGCCTGTATGAATTGGAGAATTCCGATGGGGGTACCGCTGTCTATTATTCCCTGTATGATTTGCGGGGCAATGGTCTGGTGCTTCCCGCATCCGATGAGTTGTTTGTCCCTGCGGGAGGCAATAGCGGCCAGGTCGGGATTTACCAAGATGGAGACGGAAGCTACTATCTGTTGGAAAAGCAAGGCACCAGCCAAGGAGCTGCGATGTACACCGCCTATACTTTCCACGCTTTGACGGAAGATGGTCCTGTGGCGGATGGGAGTTACTTTGGTTCCTCCGATGTGAATTATGATACCGGCAATGAGGTGTATATCATCGGGGACACGAAAACGGATGAAGCTGGTTTCCAGGAGTTCTTGGACCGTTTTACGCCCGTATGTTCCATGGACATTTTAGGGAACTATACTGGCAACGTGATCACCTTTGAAGAGTTCCTGCAAAACTATACATAACAGAGGAGGAAAAGCGATGCGCTACACAGAGTGCGCCAACGGCCATGTCTATGACGCAGATCAATACGCCGTTTGCCCCTACTGCAATCAGGCGCAAACAGAGATCCAGTTTGGCCCCGGTGGTGGGAGAACGGTGGCCCCTGGCGGCGCGGGCGGTACGGTAGCTCCCGGGGGGTTCGGCCCGGCCCCAGGAGGGGCTACAGTGGCCCCAGGCGGTTTTGGGGGGTCTCCCCTGGACGGGGAGCGCATCATGCCCGTGGGCGGCGGAGAGGACGCACAAAAGACGGTGGCCCCGGATATGTTCCGGCGGCAGGCGGAGCAATCCAACAAGACCGTAGCGGTGTTCCGGCAGCAGCACGGTATCGACCCGGTGGTGGGGTGGCTGGTGTGCGTCAACGGACCGGAAAAAGGCAACGACTACCGGCTGAAAGCGAAGATCAACACCATTGGCCGGGGCGAGGGCAACGATGTTTGCATTAAAGGAGACAAGACAATCTCCGGCCACGCCCACGCAAAGCTGGCCTATGACGCCCGCCGGAACCAGTACACGTTCCTCCCCGGCGAGGGTTCTAACATCAACTACTTAAATAACGAGGCAGTTTACACGCCTATGCCGCTCCACGCTTACGATGTGGTGGATCTGGGCGAGTCCAGTTTCCTGTTTATCCCTCTGTGCGATGAGCGGTTCCGCTGGGATGGGACATCCCAGGGGTGAGCTATGGGCATCTTCGCTTGGATGAAAGGAAAGCGGGGAACCCCGCCCCTACCGGAGAAAGCACCTCCTGCTCTTGGCTATCGGACAGCCTCTGTGCAGGGGATTGGTTCCCGGGAAGATCAAGAAGACGCTTTCCTTTTTGTGAACGACAGAGACGTGGTACGATCCCGGCAGGAAGGCCTTTTCGCCGTAGTGGCGGATGGCATGGGGGGGATGGCTTCCGGCCAAGAGGCCAGTGCCATCGCTATAGCTAGCCTTGCGGACAGTTTTTCCTCCTTTGACAGAAACGAAGCCCTTGCCCCTCAGCTCCGGCAAGCTCTCTGCGAGGCCAGTGGGAAAGTCTTTCAACGGCTGAACGGGTTAGGAGGAAGTACCGCAATCGTCTGCCATATCTTTCGGGAACAGTTGTGGTTTGCCTGTGTAGGAGACAGCTCTCTGTACCTGTTGCGGGATCAACAGCTGAATAGGCTGAACCAGGAGCACACGGTATGCACCCAGCGCTATGAGGAAGCTCTCCTCTCTGGCTCCACAGATCCCAGTTCCGGCAGAAACGATCCGCAATCCCATGCGGTTACGTCTTTTTTGGGCCGGGAGGAATTGAATCAGATAGATTGCCTTTTGCGCCCCTTACCATTGCAGGCGGGAGATGTGCTGCTCCTCTGTTCCGATGGGGTGAGCGGGACCTTATCTGAGGAAACACTGCTGGCCTGCCTCCAGCAGGAAACTCCCGAATACAGCTGTATTGCTATGGAAGAGGAGATCAAAACACGGAATAAGCCGGGCCAGGATAACTATACCGCACTGGTCATCCGCTGTGAAAACTAAAGAAAGAAGGGTCCCCTATGAAAAAGAGAATCGTATCCTCATTGCTGGCCGTTTTCCTGCTGTTGGCGATTCCGTTGACGGCATTTGCAGATTTTGACCCCGAGACCCGCAACAGTGTGGTGGTGGTGGAAACCTGTCTGGAACTTGATGCAGGTACGGTCAGCTTCGGGTGGGGCACAGGCTTCTTTGTGGGAGAAGACGGCCAGGACCCCATGTACCTTATCACCAACCACCACGTTATCGAGCCCTTCTTAGAGAGCGGCGAGGGAGAGCTGGTGCAGGCCGAGACCACTGAGGGGGTTCTAACAGGCCGCAGTAAGATCCGGGTTTATTACGACTCGGACGATTATGAAGAGGCTTACCCTGTGGCATACGATGAGATCAAAGACCTGGCGGTGTTAAAGCTGGGAGCGGCCACCTCCAAGCGTACTCCCCTCCCCCTTTGCAGCCCCACGGATGACATGGTGGGTAGCACCATCTATGCGGTTGGCTACCCAGGCCTGGCGGAAAATATTTTTGCGGACGCCACTTCCACTTGGGGTCCCTCGGACGTGAGCGTTACCAGCGGCAGTATCAGCCGTCTGCTCACCACCTCGGGGACTGGCCAAATGCGACTGCAAATTGATTGTGTGATCCGCCATGGAAACTCCGGTGGCCCTCTGGTCAATGAGAATGGCCAGGTATTGGGAATCGCTGTGTCTTCTGTCTCCGATGAAGAGGACAGCTCCATGTACTACGGCGTGAATATTGATGAGGTCATCCCCTACTTAAAGCAGTACGATGTACCCTATGTCCTTCAGGAGGCTGGAACGGCTCAGCCCAGCGGTGAGACGTCTTTAGCGGAGGGGACTACCCCTGCAGGGGACACAGTTGTGGTTCCCGATCCCGTAGAGGAAGAACCGGAAGAATCCTCTGGCGGCGTGCCAATCGCTCTATGGGTAGTGATTGGTGTAGCTGTAGCAGCAGTGGCAGGCGTGGCCATTTTCCTTCTACTCCGGAAAGGGAAGGCAGGGTCTCCCGTCCCAGTGCAGCCCGTACAGCCGGCGCCCGCTCCAGCACCTGCCCCTCAGAAAGTGCCTGTGCTGCGCTCTTTGGCTCAACAGCACAACGGGGTGCGGATTCCCATCCAGGGCAGGCAGATCCTGATTGGTACCAGCCAGGGAGAGTGCCAGGTGGTGTTCCGGGCGGGGACGCCAGGCGTCAGCCGCCGCCATTGCTCCATCTCCTTTGATGCCGCCACCGGGGATTTCATTCTAACAGATTTGGGTTCGTCCTTTGGTACGTTTTTGGAGAACCGTCAAAAGCTGGCCCAGGGTGTGCCCACAAGGCTGCGGCCTGGAGACAGGTTCTACCTTGGCTCTCCTGAGAACTTGATGAGCACGGGACTGGAGTGAGCCCATGATCGACAGCTTTTTCTTTACCGTACCCGGTGGTCGGGAGCATAATGAAGACGCGATAGGCCAGCGAGAGATTCCAGGGGGTACGCTGTTCCTTCTGGCTGACGGGTTAGGTGGTCATCAGAGGGGGGCGGAGGCCTCTGCCCAAGTGATCACTTCCATGCAGGAGGTTGCTCCTCCAGAGGGCGAGGAAGATCTGGAACAATGGCTTACTCGTGCGATTACACAAGCAAACGAAGTCCTGCTTCGGCTGCAAGCAGATTCCGGGTCTACCATGCGCAGCACCTTAGTGACTCTTGCCCTTACAGGGGACAAGGCCGTCTGGGCCCATGTAGGGGATTCCCGCCTGTACTGCATCCGGGGAGGGAGACTCATTTCTTTCACCAACGATCACTCGGTGGCTTACACCAAGTATAAATGCGGGGAGATTACCCGGGCTCAAATCGGCGAGGATGAAGACCAGTCTTCTCTCCTGCGCTCCCTGGGGAATCCCACACGGAACCAGCCGGATTTAGCTTCCTTGGGTGGTCCTCCCCAGCCAGGGGATGGATTTCTCCTTTGCTCCGATGGGGTTTGGGAATATCTCTATGATGGAGAGATCCTTGCCGACTTTTGCAAATCTGCTTTTGCAGAGGACTGGGCACGGCGGTTGCTGCTCCGAGTGATGGGCCGAATTCAGCCAGGGAACGACAATCTTTCTCTAATAACCATCATGGTCTCTTGAAATGGCAGGGAGGATCGACATGAAAAAGTGGATCGTTTTGCTATTACTGTTGTTATTGGGACTCCCGGTTCAAGCTTTGGAGGTCACTTCCGGCCCCTGCCAGGTAACGAGTGCCTATTACAACGGAGAAACTCTCTACGCGTTTTTGGAAGGTCAACCACCTGAAGAAATGGGGCTGCTGCTGAATAATGCGCAGGTGGCCCAAGGGACCCCTACTCCGGTTTCTGAAACGGAAGCAACCTCCCACTATCTATTCCTCATGGATCTTTCCACATCCATGCCGGATTATCAGCAGTGGATTTTTGCCTTTACTGACGCCCTGTTCGCGCAGGAAACACAGCCGGTGGAGGTAACCATTGCCGGGTTCGGTGACAGGTTTGAATTGTTGGACGAGGGAATGACCACCAGCGATGAAGTGCGCAAGGCCATTAACGGTGTTCATTACGATCACACAGCCACGGACCTTTCTGGCTGTCTGGCCCAAGCCCTGCGTTATATGGCAGAAACTCCCGTAGGAGATGGGGCGGTGGCAAACATCATCCTGTTCACCGACGTCATCCCATGGCCCGACCAGGGGGATGGGTGGGAAGAAGAAGCTGCCGTTATCACGCAGGATCTGGCTCAGGCCCCTGAGGTGATATTCCATCTTGCCGCCTTTGGCAGCCAGGGGAACAATGACTTGCGGGAAGCGCTTTCCAGCGGGAAAGGGCTTAGTCTCTCCATTATGAGCCGTTCGGACGCTGAGGCTGCTGGGGTAGCAGTGGCACAGCAGGTGGACTCGCTCTACACTCTGGCACTTCAGCCCAACATGGATCTGGCAGAGCCCCGGCTGGAAGGACAGCTGTTCTACCAGGAGGAAGACGGCTCTACTGTTTTCCTGGATTTGGATAATATCCGCAACTACCCCGTGGCGTTGCCAGAAGAAGCGGTTGTCCCAACGGAGGAACCTGCAAACCCTCCCGAGCCGGAACCCACCCCCGAACCAGAACCGACGGCAGCGCCCGAGCCAGAGAGCTCCGCTCCGCAGGGGAGCTCTCCTCCTGCGGAAGGAACGGTGAGCGGCGAGCCCCAGGTGGAATCCTCACAGGAACCCAGTACGCCTTCTGTTTCCTCGGGACCGGTAGCTTCGGAAGCGGACGATGGTGAAGAAGAGGCATCTTTCCCACCCATCTGGATGATTGCGGCGGGTGGCGGTGCCGCGGTTTTGATAGTCCTTATCGTAGCAGTTGCTCTCTCGCAAAGAAAAAAACGCAGTGTCCCAAAAGAGGTGGAAGCGCCGGGAATCGCATTGAAGTTGGAAGTGTTCCAAGGGAAACCAAAGAAAAAGCAGGTGGTCTTTACTTTGGCAAATTCCCTTACTATCGGGTCTTCGGCTTCCTGCGATATCGTGTGGAATGACCCGGAAATGGACGGCGTCTGCGCTCGAATCTTCTTGGATGAACAGGGCGTGTTTATCGAGAGCGTTTCCCCTCGCACCCAGGTGTTTGTAGAGGGAATTCTGATCCATGGTCCTAACCGGCTGCGCAGCGGCGACAGGGTTACCATTGCACATTCCACATTCTGTCTACGCTTTTAATCAACAGAAAAGATGCGGTCATCCTTACTTACAGGATATCCGCATCTTTTCTCAGTTGGAGGAATCCGTTTTACACCCCCACCCTCCCCTGCATCTCCGCACTCACCTCCCGCTTCTTTTCGTCAAAGGCATGGGTATAGATGTCCAGCGTAGTAGAAACTTGCGAGTGTCCCAGCAGCCCTGACACCGTAGCCACATCCGCCCCTCCGGAGATCATCAGGCTGGCTGCCGTGTGCCGCAGGCTGTGGACATTTAAGTCCAAGGGCAGGCCGTGCTTCTTCAAAATCAATTTGAACCGCCAGGTAAAGGTGCTGGGGGTCATGGGCAGATTTTCTCCATGGCGGCGGAAGATGTAGTCCTCCAGGGTCAGCTCTCTGCCCTCATGGAGCTCCAACTCTCCCTGGCAGAAAGAGCGATACTCTTTCAGCAGGCTGGCCATCTCCAGGGAGAAGTAGACGTACCGGTCTCCGGCTGCGGTCTTGGGCTCTTTTACAAGGATGTCCTCCCCGGTGACCTTCACCACGTTGCGGCAGATGTGGATGGACTTCTCGGAAAAATCCACGTCCTTCCATTTGAGCCCACAGCATTCCCCACGGCGCATCCCTGTGGCGATGATAAGTTTGAAGTAGGTTTCGTACTTAATGCTCTCCTCCTCCAGCGCGGCAATGAGTTTCCGGGTAGTTTCCTCATCCGCTACATTACGCTTTTTCTTCTTTTTGCCGGCGTACTTGTAAGTTCTCCAAGCCGGATTCTGCGACAAAAAACCGCCCTCCATGGCATCGGAGAGGATTCCACACAGACAGGCGTGGACTCCTTCAACGGTGCTCTCGGAGAGCGGTTTTCCGGTCACAGAGTTCTTTTGCTTCCGCAAGGTTGCGTAGAGATTGCGGAAGTGCTCAGGCTTTAGTTCAGTGAGTTTGTAGCTGCCCAGGGCAGGCAGGAACCGGTCGATGTCCTGTTTGTCCCTGGCTAAGGTGGATTTTGCCAGCTTGCCAGGGGCGATGTGGGCCAGCCAGTAGGCGGTGTACGCCGCCAAGGTGATGGACTTGTCTACCGGCAGCGGTTCATTCCTGCACTGCCGCTCGAAGAGGGCGGCTTCCTCTTCCAGCCACTTTTCCTTGGCCTTGGGAGTTAGATTCTCGGGTGGGTGGACGGTTTTTTGCTGGGGCTTGCGGCGGTGGCCCTCCGGGTCGTAACCCATGGACACCACCA
>OIYW01000860.1_pt1 | contig 24288 bp, 22 predicted proteins | sample 1588351 | NCBI WGS metagenome assembly OIYW01 (sample SAMN03283268) | human gut metagenome | biome: human-associated habitat; material: feces | host: Homo sapiens | place: USA | collected 2013 | reverse complement strand
TTCATTTTGAACGAAAAGTCCTCTTTTTTCGTAGAGGCTGTTATTTCACAGCCCCATTTTCTCCTCTCAACTTATCTTTTCAAATGTTACGCTTCTTCTCTGTCATTGGTCAGCTTCAGCTTATCCAGCACATAGAAGATCAGGCTTAAGATCATGGCAACCACACAGGCAAGCACCATTCCTGTAAGCTGGATGTTGCCGAAATTCACTTTGATCCCGGATAAACCGGTCACAAATACGATGGATGTCAGCATAAGATTCCTGGAACGTCCGTAATCCACCTGTGAATCAACCAGAATACGAATACCGGAAGCTCCGATCATTCCATATAAAAGGAAGGAAATTCCCCCAATTACCGGTCCCGGAATGGTCTGGATCAGCATTGCAAGTTTACCTACGAAGGAACAGATAATGGACAATACTGCCGCTCCGCCGATCACTCGCACACTGTACACCTTAGTTACAGCCATAACTCCAATATTTTCGCCATACGTTGTGGTCGGCACAGAACCGATCAGACCGGATAACATGGTCGAAAAGTTATCACCAAATAAAGAACGGTGAAGTCCTGGTTTTTTCAAAAGATTCCGTCCCACGATCTTGCTTGTCACAACCTGATGTCCAATGTGCTCCGATGTGATAACAAGAAGCACCGGCAAGATCATCATGATCGCTCCCAAATCGAACTTCGGTGTCTGAAAGTTCGGAACCGCGAACCATGCCGCCTCTGCCACCTGTGAAAAATCAAGAATACCACAGGCAAGCGCCGCAATATATCCTGCAATTACAGCAATCAGAATCGGAATAACCGACAAAAATCCGCGGAATAAAATATTTCCAAAGACAGCAACACCGAGCGTTACTGCAAACACAATCACATTTTTCATATCTATGGTTTCATCCAGCAGTCCGGCATTACTTGCCGCAGAACCGGAAAGTTCCAGTCCGATCAATGCTACAACCGGCCCCATTGCCGCCGGTGGCAGAACAATATCAATCCAGTCTGTCCCACATTTATAAATAATAAAGGAAAGAACGCAGCCACAAAATCCTACTGCAACAAAACCACCAAGCGCATATTCATAGCCCATTTCAGCAATGACAATTCCCGCCGGAGCAAGAAACGCGAAACTGGAGCCAAGATAAGCCGGAGCCTGCCCTTTCGTCACCGCGATAAAAATTAAGGTACCAACTCCGTTCATGAATAACACGATTGCCGGATTGATACCAAAAATAAACGGTACCAGCACAGATGCTCCAAACATTGCAAACATATGCTGAATACTCAGAGGAAGCAGTAACTGAAAAGGTACCTTATCCTCAACTTGAATAATTCTCTGATTTTCCATTTGATTTCCTCCTACTTGTATGAACTCTCACTTTTTATATTCTATCATACAAGCAGGAGGAAAGAAACTATCTTTTTCTTCCAGCTACAGCATTTGCATCCTTCCATCTTCCACCCTGCATATTTCTGCCCTGCTGGCTAAGAAGAAGTGATACAACATTAAACATAGCTGCTGCCGAAGTGACTGCATAGAAACGGGTGTAATTTTCTTTATTCAAATTCGCAGATACCCAGCCCATGCCCACAAATATATTCACCAATAACAAGATTACAATGAGTATCACAAATGCCTTCCTGACATCCGTGTAAAAATATAAACCAACTGCACACAGCGCACTGTATAGCAGCGCAGCCACTGCTGTATTTCTGTAGTTTCGCAAAAACTCTCTCTTCTTCATACTGATCAATAATATCAGAAGTAAAAAGATTGCAATCAACAGAAATTCCAGCGCCACCTGTTCCTTCGTTATCACTTGAAGCCCCATGACGCCCATTCCGATAAATGCGTGGACAGCAGGCGCCAGAAGGAGTGCTAATATCTGGAACAATACCAATTGAATTCCAAGCTTTGATGTACATTGAAAGACCAGCTCTGTCGCAATAGAAATGATACACCACGCCGCGAAAAGCCATGTAAAACGTCCACTTCGGAATATATTTCCAAAGAAGAAACTTAACACAGCGCTTAAAACAAATCCATAGATTAAAATCAGCCCTATGGTCCGATTTAATTGACGCACTGTAATATATTCTTTCTCCGTGTCCATACTTAGCACATCTTTGAATACTTCCGTGAGACGCCCCATCTTCTCTTCAAACACTTCACTGTCCATCGTCTCGTACTGAACATTATGCTGTCTGATATATCGGCACATCCACTCGATCTCTTCCAGATTCTTTTTTTCTTCTTTCAGCTCTTCTAATCTATATTCTGCTGCTTCCGGAAGTTCCAATTCGTTTTCAATGATTCTTTTAATATCCTTTACCGAAATCCCAAGAATTCTCAGATGTTTGATCTTACGGAGCGCCTCTACGTCTCTGTCACTATACTCCCTATAGTTATTGGCTTTGTTTCGTTCCGGTGTGATCAATCCTTCTTTTTCATAAAATCGAATATTAGCTCTTGTCATTCCCGCAAGCTTTTCTACTTCTTGTATCGTCATATCTAACACCTGCCTTTCCTTGTTAAGGAAATCATAAACTATAAACCTTGTTTACAGTCAAGTGCTTTCAAAATCTTTCGCTTACCTCTACTCCATTTTCTCTAAAAATGCTTTGTATCCGCGATAGCCCTCGTAAATATCCGCTTTACTTGCAATTTCCCAAGGCGCATGCATAGACAATACTGCCATTCCACTGTCGATGACATTCATTCCATAATTTGCCATAATATAGGCGATCGTTCCGCCGCCGCCTTTATCTACTTTACCGAGTTCCGCTGTCTGGAAGGCTACGTCTGCCCCGTCAAAGACACCTCTTAATTTCCCGATATACTCAGCATTTGCATCACTGGAACCACTTTTTCCACGACTTCCGGTATATTTGTTAAGACAAAGACCGTTTCCGAAAAATGCCGCATTTTTCTTTTCAAATACACCGGCAAACATCGGATCATATGCCGCACTCACGTCTGAAGACAGCATATAAGAATTCTGGAGGGAGCGTCTCACTTTCAGATCAGATTCTCCAACCGTCAACGCCATAATCTCTGCCACTGCATTTTCGAAAAATTTGGAGTGCATTCCAGTCGCGCCCACGCTTCCGACCTCCTCTTTATCTACTAAAAGGCAACAACTTGTGCGTCTTGGATTTTTCACTTCCAACATGGCAAATAAAGACGTAAATGCACAGATTCTATCATCCTGTCCATAGGCAAGAATCATACTCCTATCAAGTCCGCAATCTCTCGCTTTTCCTGCCGGAACCACCTCTAATTCTGCCGAAAGGAAATCTTCCTCCTCCAGATCATAATTTTCTTTCAGATAACGAAGAATCATTGCTTTCACCAATTCTTTTTCCTTCTTGCCTTCTTCAGCCTCTCCTTCTTCTACCAGTGGTCTTGATCCCACCAATACATCCAGAACCTCTCCTTCAATGACAACACTGGCTTTTTTCTCCATCTGTTCTCCCGCCAAATGAATCAAAAGATCTGAAATCACCAGTACCGGATCGTCCTCTTTCTCTCCAATGGTGATATTTACAGTCGTACCATCCTTTTTTGCCACTGTTCCATGCAGCGCAAGAGGAATTGTCGCCCACTGATATTTCTTAATTCCGCCATAGTAATGTGTGTCAAGATATGCAAGCTCTGACTCTTCATATAACGGATTCTGCTTCACATCCAGTCTCGGAGAATCCACATGAGCACCAAGAATATTCATACCTTTCTCTAATGGTTCCTCGCCAATCTGAAATAACGCAAGCGCTTTCCCCATCTGATTGACATATACTTTATCACCGCATTTGAGTTCTGCATTTTCTTTTACATATTCCGCAAGATCTTTGTAGCCGGCTTCTTTCGCCATATCAACTGCAAGACTGACGCTTTCTCTCTCTGTCTTTCCGGCATCCAGACAGCTCTTATAGCGACTGCTGACTTTTTCCACTTCCTCCAACTGCTCATTGGTGTATGTTTTCCAACGATTTACTCTTTCCAATTTTATGCCCTCCGTTTCCGTCTTATATTTCCTTTATTATATACTCTGTGTAATACTTGTGCAAACTATTCAATTTTCATAATCCTGATATACTTCAGCGGAAGGTGATTCTTCTATTATCCATTCTCGCAGAAGATATTTATGAAAACAACTCTTTCACCGTCGGATAAATCTTGCGGAATTTCTGATACCTCTCTTCATACTTGGCGACTAGTTCTTCTTCCGGCTCCACTGTATCAATCACTTTCACAAGCTTCTTGGCAATGGTTTCCACATCCTCATATTCTCCACATCCGACAGCTGCAAGCATAGCACCTCCAAGAGCAGGACCTTCCTCACTCTCAATGACATCCACCTTCATATTCATTACATTGGCAATGATCTTCTTCCAGAGCGTGCTCTTTGCTCCACCGCCGCAGATCTTCGTCCGCTCCATCTGAATCCCCAGACTTCTCGCAACTTCCAGAGAATCACGCAGTCCGAACGCAACGCCCTCCAGAACCGCCTGCGTCATATCTTCCCTTGTCGTGTCCATAGACATTCCGATAAACATCGCTCTTGCATCCGGATTATTATGAGGAGAGCGTTCGCCCATCAAATACGGGAGATAGAATACTTGATTCTCCCCAAGCTTTGTAATTCCACTTTGTTCTGCCGCGAAATCTTTTGTCTTCAATATTTCTTCATTCCACCATTTATTGCATGAAGCCGCACTCAACATACATCCCATCAAGTGATAATATCCATCCGCATGAGCAAATGAATGAAGCGCATTATGCTCATCCACACCGAATTTTTTGCTGGAGATAAAAATAGTTCCTGATGTTCCAAGAGAAATGTTGCACATTCCTTCTCCTACCGTTCCTGTTCCCACTGCCGCCGCGGCATTATCTCCGGCTCCTGCGATCACCTTCACATCTGTCGGCAGTCCTAATTCCTCCGCGATCTCTTTTCTCAGCGTTCCTACTACTTCATAACTCTCATAGAGCTTTGGCAGCATCTCTTCTGTGATACCACAGATGTCAAGCATTTCCTTTGACCAGCAGCGGTTTTTCACATCCATCAGAAGCATTCCCGACGCATCGGAGACATCTGTACAAAAGGAACCGGACAGCTTATAAGCAAGATAATCTTTTGGAAGCATGATCTTTTTGATTTTCGCGAAATTATCCGGCTCATGCTTTTTCATCCACAAAATCTTCGGCGCTGTAAATCCGGCAAATGCAATATTTGCGGTATATTCCGATAGCTTTTCCTTCCCGATTACCTGATTGAGATAATCCGTCTCCTCACCGGTTCGTCCGTCATTCCATAAAATAGCCGGACGAATCACTTCGTCATTGTCGCCAAGCGCTACCAGACCATGCATCTGCCCGCCGAAACTAATCCCTGCCACCTTCTCCTTGTCACACTCGGCAGTTAACTCTTTGATTCCGTCCATCGATTGTTCGAGCCAATCCTCCGGCTTTTGCTCTGACCAGCCCGGATGTGGGAAGTACAAAGGATATTCTCTGGAAACAATTTTTTTAATCTCTCCTTTTTCATCCATCAATAACAGCTTTACTGCTGAAGTTCCTAAATCTACACCTATATATAACATCTTCTCAGCCTCCTCATTATGCACCATATACATCATATTATTCACAATTATAGCATATTTACAAACTCTCTGTCTCTCCGATTACACTCTCTGTCAAGATACTTCTCTCACTTCAATCATATTTCCGTCAAGATCATAGAGCCGGACTGCACGCTTCTTGCTTTCTCCTTCTTCCGGCAAATAAACATACTGAATTTTCTGCTCATACTGTTGAAGCTTTTCCAAAAACAAATCAAGGTCTGTCTCTTCAAAGTAAAGTTCTGAAGCATGATTTTTCCAGACAACGTCTTGCCCGAGCGTCTCTTCCCACACCTTAGATTCCTGCAAAACCAGACCTTCTGTCAGGATCGCATTCCCCTCTTGGTCAAGAATGACATCCAGACCGAACAGCTCTTTGTAGAATTGTTTGGATCTTTCTATATCTTTTACAACGATCACAATATTTTTCAACTTCATTTCCCCGTCCTCCTTCTTTCTTCCATCATAAAAGACTGCCCGCCATATGGCAAGCAGTCTTTCTATTTTCTCGTACCTTCTATTTTCTTTTCCACTCAGTCAGAAATATTTTCTTATTGCCAAAGCAACGCCTTCTTCATCATTGCCTGCCGTAATATCATCCGCTGCCCGTTTCACCTCAGAGGCTGCATTTCCCATAGCCACTCCTGTTCCTGCCGCCTCAAGCATCTCCAGATCATTTTCACTGTCCCCGATTGCCAGAACCTGATTCATGGAAAGATCCAGATATTCGGTTAAAAACAACAGCCCTGTTTTCTTAGAGACTCCCGCTTTCGTAAATTCAAGATTGGCGAAGCCTCCATCTACTACATGAATGTACGGACATCCTTCCAAATACTGTTTTACTTCTTCCCGATTATGATAAGTTCCGTCCCGGTCTTTACTAAAATTTAAGGTGACTTTCTGGATATTCACCGGATATCTCTGGATATAGTCAACCAGATCATCTATCTCATGACAGTTCTCCCTGAGACTCTCTTTTACATAATCCGGCAGTTCCAGCTGTTCCAAATATGCCAGACATTGCGTCGGCGTATAATTCACTCCATCAATAAAAACACTGAGATACACTTCTTTTTTCAGAAGATATTGAAAAATAGGAATCAGCATTTCACGTTCCAGACATATTTCCTGTAGACATCTGCGATTTCCCGTCTGATACACCGCACTTCCATTGGTCGTAATCACATAATCAATCGAAATCTCCTTCAGCTGCTCCCATGGCATTCCATTGTAGTCTCTGCCCGATGCAAGTACAATACTTATTTTTCTCTCTTGCAATTTACGAAGTTCAGCTATTGAAGCAGGAGTAATCTCGCCGGCAGAATTAAACAGGGTTCCGTCAATGTCCAGAGCGAGAAGTTTTATTTCCTGTGCTTTTATTAATTCTCCCATCTTTGTCTCCTTCTTAGACAATGTGATACACATATGCTCCGTAAGGCTCTAATGTAATCTCTCCGGAAAATGTCTCCGGCGCAGTTTCATAATTCGATAAGAGAAGTCTTCCCTCTTTTTCTTTCCATTCATCCCCTAAACGATACATTATCGTTTCTTCTGTAAAATTCGCAAGTACAACCAAGGTCTCCTTTTTTCCTCTTCTCAGGTATGTATACACTTGCTCATTATCAGCATCCAGAAGTTCATACACGCCGTCAGTGATTATCGGCATCTCATGACGTAGCTTAATCAGTTTTTGATAATAGTAAAAAACAGAATTTTCATCTTCCAGACATGCCTTAGCATTGATTTCTCTATGGTTTGGATTCACACTGATCCACGGTGTTCCTTCTGTGAAACCGGCCTTTTCCGAATCATCCCACTGCATAGGAGTTCTGGCATTATCACGGGATTTTAATCGGAGTAATTCCAGAGTATCTGCTTCGCTAAAGCCCTTTCTCTCCGTAAAATCTTTGAAAATATCCAACGCTTCAATGTCTCGATAATCTTCAATTTTATCGAAAAAGGCATTGGTCATTCCAAGTTCTTCACCCTCGAAAATATACGGTGTTCCCTGCATCATATGAAGTACTGTCCCTAACATTTTCGCAGACAACACGCGATACTTCGGTGTTTCATTTCCAAATCGTGTAACTGCTCTTGCCTGATCATGATTACTCCAATAGAGGCTGTTCCAACCGCCGCACTCCTGCATCTTTTCCTGCCACGTAGTCATCACTTGTTTTAAGTCCACAAGATTAACTCTCGTTTTCGCATATTTTCCATTTTCATCATAATCCAGATGCATATGGTCAAAATGAAAGACCATATTCAACTCTCCCCGATCTGCGGCTGTATACGGAACTGCTTCCTCTGCACTGGTATGCGGCGCTTCACCTACAGTCATAATGTCATATTTACTCAATACTTCCCGATTCATCTCCTGTAGATACTCATGCACTTTCGGTCCACTGGCACATCCGGCATAATAACTTCCATATGCCTTATTCTGTATCACCGGGCCATCCGGATATGCCGGATCTTTTGAAATCAATGTAATAACATCCATGCGGAATCCATCGATTCCTTTATCCAGCCAGAACTTAAGAATATCATATACTTCTCTCCGAACGTTCGGATTCTCCCAATTGAGATCCGGCTGTCCCTTGGCGAAAAGATGAAGATAATACTGGCCTACAGTTTCTACATATTCCCATGTAGATCCTCCGAAACTGGACCCCCAGTTATTCGGCACTTCATCCTTCCAGATATAATAATCATGATACGGATTCTCTTTGCTTTTCTTGGCCTCTTCAAACCAAAAATGTTTATCAGATGTATGATTAACAACAAGATCCAGAATAATTTTAATCCCTGCCTTATGTGCTTCTAAAAGCAGACGGTCAAAATCCTCCATCGTTCCCAGTGTCGGTTCAATCTTTCGATAATCAGAAATGTCGTAACCGTTGTCAACCTGTGGCGACTGATAGATTGGATTCAACCAGATCACATCAATACCCAATTTCTTTAAATACGGAAGTTTTTCAGTCAGTCCGTTCAAGTCTCCGAAACCATCTCCATCTGAATCCCGAAAGCTTTTCGGATACACTTGATAAACGACACTTTTTTTCCACCATTCTGTCTCATTATTCATCTTCATCATCCCCATCATCCACAATATCATTCACATATTTCATTTCCATTCTGGACTCTTCCACAATCTCACGCATTCTTTCTATACTGATATAATCGTCTTGCGGTTCCATCGCAATCTGAAATGCTAACGGAAGATTCATACCACTTACGATATGAGTGTGTGGACGGTTTCTATATTGAAAAAACTGCTGATTCACACTTCCGGAAGTCAGATCTGTTAACACAATGACCTCATCATCTGCCTCAAATTGATTCATCAGATCGGTCACCGCCTGTTCAATCGGCTGATTATCTACATAGGCAGAAAGTGCAACCGTTTCCTGCACACCGCCGGATACAAATTCCAAAGTTTCCTTTAATCCGTCTGCCATTTTATAATGAGACGCTGTTACTAATACTCTTTTCATCGTTTTCCCCTCCTATACAGCCAATATTCCAAAAAAGGAACATATCAGTGCAATCACAATAATCAGAAGAATCAACTTCGTCGGTGTCCATTTTTTATTACCAAGAAGTTTATATACAATCAGTGTCAGGAGAACCGGAAGAAGTGCCGGCATGATCTTATCTAAAATATCAGCCTGAAGATCCAGTTGTACCTCTCCCACTTTAAACTTTAACGCCGTTGTCATTTTTACCGAAGTTGCGATCAGGGCGCCTACAACACTCAAGCCCATGATGGATGCCGCTTCCGTAAATACAGACAACTTCTTTCCTAAATTCGTAATCAATTTCGTACCGGATGTATAACCGATCTGGAACATTTTTGACTTCACAAACCAGAAAGCAATATTACAGATCAGCCATACGATTGCTCCAAGAGGATTTCCCTGCTGTGCCATATAACCTGAAATTGATCCCATAATCGTTGGCCAAAGTACCCACACCAACGTATCTCCGACACCTGCAAATGGTCCCATCAAACTGGTCTTCAAAGACTGAACGGTTTCTTTTGCTTCAATTCCATCTTTTTCTTCCACAGCCAAAGTTGCTCCAAGAATTACGCTTGACATTACGGTTGTGGAATTAAAATAGTTAAAATGGTTATTCAGCGCCTCTTTATACTCTTCGTCCTTTTTGTAAATCTTACGAAGCACCGGAGCCATTGCCCATGCAACTGCAGGTCCCATCTGAGATTCGTAATTAAAAATGTTACATGCCATAAAATTATATCTTGCTGCTGTTTTTTTCAGATCGCGCTTTGTAACTTTATACTTTTCGCCATTCTCCATCTCATTGCTTGTTGCCGCATTTATCTCACTATTCATCTTGTTGTTCCTTTCATTATTCATCGAAATCGTCCCCCATTTCATCTGCCGTTATCTCTATTGCCGGACCGCCTGCTGCCGCCGGCGCTTCCGCCTTATTGATTTCTGTTGTAAAATACCAGAACGCTGCTGCAAAACCAACGATCGCAATTCCCAATACCGGAACACCTAAATAAGCAGAAAGTACAAACCCTACTAAAATAAACGGGAGGAATTTTTTCACCGGCATATAACGCATTAACATTCCAATACCGACTACCGGAAGCATGCCTGCGGCAATTGATAATCCATCCGTTACCCATTGTGGGATAAATTCTAATATAAAGTTCACAACATCCGCGCCAAAGCAGACTACAATAACTGTCGGTATCAATGTCTGCAACGAACAGAGTACCGGTCCGATCCACGCCTCCCGATTCATTCGGTTCCATTTGCCTTCATTATTGTCTGTCTGCATTTTATGTGCGACAAAGTTATTAATAATACGCACGACCACCTCTAACTGGATTGCCAGAAGACCAACAGGAAGTCCGACTGCCAGAGCCGCATCTGTTCCGGTTCCGGTACGCACTGCTATAAAGGTCCCGATAATTGTAGCAAGTCCGTAGTTCGGTGCAGATGCTCCTCCGAGAGCAGCAACTCCAAGTGACATTAACTGGAAAGTTCCTCCAATCACAAGACCTGTGTTCATATCTCCCATAATCAGTCCTGAGATCATTCCGACGATAACGGAAAACCAGGACAATACAACCGGACCATTTTGATCGATCGTCATATATCCGGCTAAAATCGTAATTAAAATATTCTGTATCACTGCCATAGCCTTTTACCCATTCCTTTCTCTGTTTCTCTCTACTTGTATTCTTCTTCTGCATCTGTTGGTATGTACTGGATCACAACCGGTACTCCCATCTTCTTAATTGTTTCAAGATCTTCTTTTTCTTTCTCATTTAATGCAATGAATTTAGTAACCGCTTCTCTTCCATTTTCATTAAAGATAATTCCAAGATCTACCTTCGGAATTTCCACTCCACCTTCCATCAACTGAATCAATGTCTCAGGTTCTTTTACTAAAATTAAAACTCTTTGACCATCATATTTTCCTGCTTTAAAATTAGTGATCGCGGTCTGTGTACTAATCACTGACACTCCTGTCCCTGCCGGTTTCGCCATTCTCATACTTGCTTTAATATCCTCATTATTACAAAGCACATCATCAACCACCATAAATCTCTTTACCTGAAGTGCCGGTGCCCATTGATTCACTACCAGTCCATGAATTAATCTTTGATCCACTCTTGCCAATACTACCATTTTGTTTACCTCCTGAATTCTCTTTTTTTATTTTGGTATCGTTACCAATTTTCTTTTTTATATAAGCCGTTGTGAATCATTTGCTTCACAACAGCTTGATATTCTTTTACGCTGACTGCCGGATAACTAATTCTAACTCCAGTTCTTTCCGAACAGTTTCTTCTGCTTCTGCGGTAAGCTGCCTTACCATTTCTTTTGCCGCATATTCTCCTTCTTCCCGGATCGGCTGCCGAATCGTTGTCAGCGGAACCTGTATCAAAGATGCGATCGGCTGATCATCGACCCCCATGATCGCAATATCCTTCGGGACATGAACTCCACACGCCAGAGCTTCCATCACCATCCCTGCCGCCACTTCATCACTTCCTGCGATTACAGCATCCGGACGATCTTTCAACTCTAAGATCTGATGCATGACCTTTCTTCCGTCTTCTAATGTTCCTATCCCGGAAAACAGCCAATTAGGATTTGCTACCAGTTGATTGTTACTCATAGCTTCCACATAGCCTCGATAGCGGTCACTGTCAATATTGATGCCCTGCGGTTGAATAGATAACGCATGACTTCCTGTGCAATATGCAATTTTACGATGTCCCTTTTGGATCAGATATTCGGAGGCTTCATAGAAACCTTCGTACTGCTTTCCATAGATCATGGACACATCTCTATCGTCATTATATTCATTGCACGCAACTACTTTTCCGTATTGCCCATAGCTTTTTAGCTTCTTCCAGTCATTTTCAATCGCACATAGAATAATCCCATCTGCATGATGCATCCGCACCAATTCCATAGCCTCTTCTTCCCGGTCCTTCGCTCCGTATGTCTGCGTGATCAGTGTCCGGTAATTATAAGTCCTGCAAGTTCGTTCTATAGAATCAACCAGACATGCAAAAAAGTTGTTCATAATCGTTGGAACAGCCACTGCAATATTTCCCGATCCTGATCCCCGCATCTGCCTTGCTGCCTGCAGCGGACTATATCCCAGTGCATCCATAGCTTCCTGCACCCGCCTTTTCTTATCCTCTGAGACATGCGGTTTATTATTAATAACTCTCGATACCGTCGATACGGACAAGCCTGACAATCTCGCAACATCTGATATCGTTGCCAATTTATCATCCCCTAACTCTTTTCCTCTTATTTCCTTTTGTAAATACAGAATATACCTCCCACTACAGATTGTCAAACCAAAAATTGATAACGTTACCAATTTTGTAATTCAGCACAAAAACAGGAGATAGATTTTATTAGATTTTCACAAAAAATTGGGGCAGGTTATCAAACCCCGCCCCAATTTTTCATTCGTTTATTACACGCTCTTTGTATTTCTTTTACTTTCCTTCGTATTTCTTTAACTCTGCCAAAGCTTCATTTCCCATCAAATACAAGATTCCGATGTTGAAGATTGTCATCAGGCCAATCCCCACATCTCCAAGATCCCACACAAATGTATATGTTGCGATTCCTCCGATAAAGAGCATGACAAGTGCCAGAGCTTTATACGCTGTCTGCCAGCTCCATTTGTCTCCAAACAGATAGGATACATTACTTCTCGCATAAAACAGAATTCCGAGAAATGTCGAAAAGCTGAACATAAATAATGTTGCCGCTATAAAAATAATTCCAAACTGTCCGAGATGGTAGCCCATGGCTGTCTGTAAAAGATCCATTCCCTCCTTGCCAGAGATCACAGACTCCGGCACAAGAAGCATGATCATAGCAGTACAGCTGCAGATCACGATCGTATCGATAAATACTCCAAGCGCCTGTGCAAGCCCTGCCTTCACCGGCATATCGCACTCTGCCGCAGCCGCTGCGCAAGGTGCTGATCCAGAACCTGCCTCATTAGAAAACAGTCCTCTCTTAACTCCATTCATAACGACAGCTCCAAATCCTCCGGCAACAACCTGCCGCATACCAAATGCTTCTTGGAAGATTCTTGCAAATACCGCCGGGATACTCCCGATATTTTTCACAATAATAAAAATCGTGATCACAAAATAGCACACTGCCATGATAGGCACCATAATATCCAGCACCTTCACAGTGGCATTTTTACGGAGTACTATAATCGCCGCTCCGATCACAAGTACAATCGTTGTGTAGATCGGTGGAATATGAAACGCATTTTCAAAAGAAGACGCCACAGAATTACTGATTACCTGACTGATCCCGCACCAGCAGATAAGCCCTGAGATTGCAAATAAAACTGCCAGCCATACATGCCTTTTCTTCTTTCCACTCCTTCTTTCTATATAGTGGTGGATATAATATGCCGGACCTCCGCGGTAACCGCCGTACAACGGATCCTTTTCCTTGTGAAGCTGTGCCAGTGTCGCCTCCACAAACGCAGTAGAAGATCCAATGAGCGCTGTCACCCACATCCAGAAAACTGCTCCCGCTCCCCCGGCAGAAACCGCAGCAACAACACCGACCAGATTTCCCATGCCTACTCTTGTTGCAGTAGACACAACCAGTGTCTGAAAGGTCGAAAGACTATTCTTCTCTTCTTTCTTTCCCTTCAGCGCACGCACCATATCCGGGAATAACCGGATCGGCAAAAATTTTGTCCGCACCGTAAAATAAATTCCTGTAGGTATCAACAGAATTACGAGAAGAGAAAGCCCCAGACTATTCCCTCCCGGCAACGGAATCGTTATAATATCACCCCATAAAAAACGATATACTGCCTCAATCAATGCAACCATATTTTCTCTTATTCCTTTCTCTGCTTTTCGCACTTTAACGCTATGAAGCATCATACCATAAAAGTCTATCGCGCGCAAGAGGCTATGCTCATTTCTTTAATAGGACGCTATGTTCTCAAGTACCTTTTGATTCAATCTCTCCACCGATCGCATGTATGTAGCTTACAAAAATTGCATCCGCATCACCAATACAAGTTTCTTGATCTTTTTCATCTCTCTTCATTTATTTTATTTTCGCATTTCCATGCCATGGCTAACCTTACCGCATGGCTGGTATAAGCTCTAACAAATCACAAAATTTCTCAATTGACGGATATTCCTCTTCTACTTGTCCAAATCCGTATTGAGCATAGATCATCGGAACTTCCGCCTGTCTGCATGCATTCGCATCCCCTTGCGTATCACCTACATATACAACCTTCTCAAAGCCGTTGCGTTCCATAATGATCCTTATATTTTCAGCCTTTAATTTTCCGGTATCGCCGGGACAAGTATAATCAGCGATCGCATCACCCAACCCGGTATTTTTCAAAAAAGCTTCGATATATCCGGCCTGACAGTTACTGACAATACAGACTTTATATGTCTGCGCCAGCTGCCTGATTACCTCCGGAACCCCTTCATATACTTTACACGGCGCTGTTTCCATCCATTTATTTTGGCGAAGGAACAATGCTTTTGATAACTCCAGCTGATCTTTTTTCGTAAGTTCCGGGAATAAATCTTCCATTATTTCTTCTAAAGGCTTGCCAAATTCTTTTTTCAGTTCTTCACTTGTCACTCTTCGTTCTAAGTCCGTTTCTTCTCTTAAAACTTCATTCCACGAGGCTGCCACTTCATCTGTAGAATCCCACAGCGTACCATCAACATCAAAGATAACTGCATCCATTTTAGTCCCTCCGAAACAATTTATTTTCTCTATTTTCATCCCCAACTCCACTCATTATATCATTGTCTTTTATAAAACGAAATGATATAATTGATTTAATTCAAAAATTATTTAAGACTCTTTAAAAAACTTTAGAAAAGGAGGATTTATGTATTATGAAACACGGAATTTACTATGCCTATTGGGAAAAAGAATGGGCTGCGGACTACTTGTATTATGTTGAAAAAGTCGCACGCTTAGGCTTTGATCTTCTGGAAATCGGTGCTGCACCATTGCCGGAATATAGCGCAGATCAGATTAAAGCACTCCGCGATTGTGCCTCTCAGAACGGAATCCAGTTGACTGCCGGATATGGTCCTACTTACGACCATAACATGGGCTCTTCAGATGCGGGTATTCGTGCCGGTGCATTAGAATGGTACAAACGTCTCTTTGATGTTATGGAACAGCTTGATATCCATCTGATCGGCGGCGCTCTCTATGGATATTGGCCGGTAGACTTTAACAACATCAACAAAGAAGAGGATTGGAAGCGAAGCGTTGAAGGAATGCAGCTTCTTGCTCCTATCGCCAAAGAACATGATATCAATCTCGGAATGGAAGTACTGAACCGCTTTGAATCCCACATTTTAAATACTGCCGAAGAAGGTGTTGCCTTCGTAAAAGAGGTCGGACAGGAAAATGTGAAAGTAATGTTAGACACCTTCCATATGAACATCGAGGAGGAAAGTATCGGTGATGCAATCCGCACTGCCGGCAATCTTCTCGGTCACTTCCACACCGGTGAATGCAACCGTATGGTTCCAGGAAAAGGACGCACCCCTTGGAGAGAGATCGGAAATGCTCTCCGCGATATTGAATACGATGGAACTGTTGTCATGGAACCATTTGTCAGCATGGGCGGTCAGGTTGGTCGCGATATTCATATCTGGCGCGACATCAGCCGTGGTGCATCTGAAGCAGAATTAGATAAAGACGCAAAAAATGCAGTTGCATTCCAGAAATATATGTTAGATTGGAAGTAAACTCCAAATAAAAACCAGAGCGGTCAACAATTGGCTCCTCTGGTTTCTTTTTTATGGTTCTGACACAACCTCGCTTTCCCCTTACATAATATGAATCATTTACAATGATAGCGCGGTTTCCCTTCGCTCTTCTTCCCGTATTCAATTGCTTCCACAGGGCAACAACAAATACACGCCATACAGTGGGTACATTCACTGCCCCAAGCAGGTCTGCCTTTTTCCAATCGAATATTGTTTAACGGGCATAGCGACACGCATTTTCCACAGCCGATGCAAGAATCTTTGGCATAAAATGGTGTTGCCTTTACAAACAACGGATAAAACAGCCGATTCACCACTCCACTGAAAAGCCCATCCCACAGATGCCCCTTTCGCTGCGGAAATTGCTTCGCCATCTGAATGCAGTTTATTGCTTCTTCAATCACAGGCTCTGCCGCTTCTATTATTTTTTCCGCCTCGTTTTCCTCCGGCACCGGGAACATGGCAATATAATTCTCCGGCATAACAATCTTCATTGTCCCCATGTATTTCCAGTTCTTTTTTGTGCAAAGTTCCTGATTGTATCGGTCTGCTCTTCCGATAGAATCTCCGCAATCCATTACAAACCACACATGTTCTACATCGACAAATGACGTCTGTAAAAGCCACTCTTTGACTAAAGTCGGAATCCGCCACGCATAGGTAGGTGTCACGATGATCAAATCTCCTGATACCGATACAGAACTGCTATCCTTACTTTTTATTCGCTCATTGATACAAATCATATCGTCGCTTCTTTACGATATTTCATTCCCATAATAACAAATCCTTCTTCATTTCTCCAAGGTTTTTTACTACCATTTACCATTTTCTTAAACGAATCAGCAATTCTGATTTCATCACCTCTGCCACGAAGTAATCTCTCCACGAAAAGCGGTGGAAAAATCTAAATGATTTTCCCACCGCCGTGTCTGGATCACTCCGTCAAAATAGCATTGTGTCCGTAAATGTTCGTATCAAACGACTATTTATTTTTTTAATGCATTCTTTTTCTTTAATACCATTAATACAGCAATACCTAATGCACTGATGATTGCTAAGGAAATGAATAAACCTACATTTGTCTGGTCACCAGTTTCTACACTGACATTTTCTTTATCCGACTTGACCGTTGCAGCCTTAACAGTCACTTTGATTGTCTTTGTAACAGAGGCGCCTTGGCTGTCTGTTACCTGATAGGTTACTTTATAAGTTCCTGCTTTCTTTGTATCGACTGTATTTTTGATAACCTTGATTTTCGATGTAATATCTCCATCTTCGTTATCCTTTGCAGTTACGCCTTTTAATGGTTCAAACTTAGCGCCAACTACGATTGTTTTATCACTTGCACTGATGGTTGGCACATGATTAAGTGCTACCGGTGTAGGTACAACCTCTACTTCAATCTCAACCTCGATCGTCTGATAGTTGGCTGTATCTTCCGGTGTGTAAACTGCCTTAAATGTATGTGTTCCCAATTCGTCAGCAGTCATTGTTTCATCCACCCATTGGAAGTGTTCCGGCAATTCGATTTTACTTAACGGTTGTCCTTGTCCAAGTACAAGTCCTGTTACTTTCTCGTATGCAGGAATTGCTTTTGCGATTTCAAATCCCACCGGTGCAGATTCCAAACTTGTATAATTTTCAGTTCCTGCCACAGTTGCCTTTACATAATAAGTTCCGGCATTCTTTGGTACTTCGCTTGTGTATGTACCGTTTTCTTCACTGCTGTATGAGAATGTAATATCTCCGAACTGCGCCTTAGCAGTTGGAGCATTTGCTTTATCATTGTATGTCCAGCCTGTGATAGAAGGTTCTTCTACCCAAGCGTTTGTTGCCTGTGAAATCACAAAGTCTAATGCTGCGCTTGCTGAATTGTAATTGTCATTTCCGGCAAGTTCTACAACTACTCGATAAGTTCCGACTTTGCTTGGTACAGATGTTAAATCTTCCCATTTTGGAGTATCAACCGAACCTGTATTTTTTTGCCATTTAATTGTTACTTTTCCATTACTTCCTGATGTTATGTATCCAGGAGCACTTACTGCATTTTCATCATATTCTTTATCAAGAGACTGTGTCGTAATAGTAACGGCACTATCGGCATTTTTCACTTCTACCTCAACATTTCTAGTTACTTTGTGAGTATTCGGATCATATCCCTCTACATTTGAAAAATCTGTTGTACTTTCTAAGCTCATTGTATCAAAAGTTGCCGGATATGATTTTGTTCCCGCTGACAAAGAAGTATCTCCGTTTTTCCAAGACCAGCCGCTATCGCTCGGTAATGCAACCTCGGATAATTTCAATCCTTCTTTGTAAGTTGTCGTCAATTTCGCAGGAACTACAATCACAGTATTTCCATCTTTTAATGTTGTAATATCCACACTATATTCATCTGATGGCTGATAGATACCTTTTCCTGTAAATCGAACAGCTAATTTGTATGTTGTATCTGCCTTAAGATTAGATAATGTATTCTTATTTTGTTCCCAGTCTCCATCATTCCACTTGTATTCAATATCGCCGAATTTATCTTCATGGTTTGTTACTGTTGCGGTAATGGAAGTTGCTGTTTTAGATATTGTTACTTCCGGTATTGCTGATTTTGGTAAAACGGTTGCTGCCGGAAGTGTAATATTCACATCACTTGTCGGTGTACCTGCGATAGTAAATCCATTATCTGTTTTAGTTGCTGCCAATCCATTCAATTGTCCTTGAAGATTGTTGATATAATCATCTGGAAGATAATATCCGTCATTTACTTTAATTGTAATCTCTGTGATAGCCCCAGACATATTAGTTTGTAAGATATTTCCACTATTTACTGTCAGATTTTCTCCGACATTTACTTTCACATTATGTCCGCTACCTTGTGTCGCTTCCTCTGCATAAGTAATTCTATCGCTTGTTGTTTCCAGCCAAACTTTACAGTTTTCAAAGGAAGTTAAGGAAGAATCTATGTCACTAGCAAATACTACATCATTACTTGAGACTTTTTTAGACCATGCACCTTGACTGTTCTGTACGACAAGATACGTATTCTCATTTGTAACATCTGTTACTGCAATACTTCCTTTTGATTGACTGATTGTTGCAGTTCCAATGTCAGTTTGAGATTTGTGGCGCAATGTATATGCGTCATTTGTATTCAAATTTCCATCAGATGTTGCTACTGGCGCAGCAGATGCAAAGAGGACAGATGACAAATCGAGTTCAAAAGCGGGCACCAGCGCATTAGCTTTGTAGACATCATCGTGGAGCGCTTCGTCATTCTCTTTCGTGCTCAGCCCATAGTAGTTATAGTTTCTGTACGGGCTCGGCGCGCGGAGCCAAAAATAACTGTTTCCAAAGTAAACATTATCAACACGAAGACCGTTGTTTAGATTATCCTGGCTATTTGTTCCTACTGTGATATAAGAGCCAAAAAATTCTCCATACGCAAGATATAATTTATCAATTGTTGAATATGTTCTGCTATTTTTTGTATCGTTCGTATAAATGGTTGTATTTGTCATCAAGTCTTGTTCTGAATTTGTAAAATATGAAGTTTCTAAACCTTTTACAGTCTTCTTAATATCACTTGCCCCATAATGGTTTGCATTAACAGTTTTTCCATCATATGTTCCATCACTAGTACTCGATTTAAATGGCGCTCTTGTTGCCAATGGGCTTGCTGCAAACAATGTTAACCCTTTATCTTGTTGACTTCCTGCAATCCACCATCGTTGACTGTTGTTACCAAAATAAACCTTTGCAGGATTTTTTCCATCTTGGTCATTTGTATCAAATGTCTTTAATTCTTCCGCAGTTGCAAACTGTTCTTTTGTCGGCAACTGATTTTCTGCCGCATGAACTTCTTGGGCAAGTTTCGGCACTGCTGTCACAACCATCACAGTCGAAAGTAATGCCGCCATCCCTTTCTTCCAAAAACGTTTCATGTTCTCTTCTCCTCTTTTCTTTTATCTATGTGCTGTCTTTCCTCAATACAGAGAATGAATTTTTCATTACACTTTATTATAACAAATATCCCTCTACCCCCCCCCTGCATTTCACACCAAAACACATACACTTTACGAATTACATTCTCTTTTCCTTCCTGTTCTGATATAATAATACATATTTTTACAAAGGAGTTTTTATTATGAAACTTAACATTGCAATCTGCGATGATGATAAAGATGACATTCAAAGACTTCATAATCTTCTCCAGACATATGCACTTGATCAGAGCCTTCTGATTCAGCTTACAGAATTTTCCAATGGAGAAGACTTTTTATTGGCTTACGAGCAACAGCCATTTGACATTGTATTTATGGATATTTATCTAACCGGAATGAGCGGAACAGAGGTGATTGCATCCTGTAATTCCGAATCTCTGCAAACAGTTTTTACGACGACAAGCCGGGAGTTTGCCATTGAAGCTTTCAACCTGAACGCTTCGCATTATCTCTTAAAACCAGTCACTTACGAAGCCATTGATGATGCGATAAAGCGCTGTCTTGCCACGAGGGATGTACAACACTTCCGGTGTCTGGAGATTAAGACAAACCAAGGACTCGTATCTCTTCCGGTTCACCAGATTCTCTACATTGAAGTATTCAATAAGGTTTGTCTGGTACACACAGAAAAAAATACATTTCATACCTATTCTTCTTTGGATTCTCTATTTGAGCTTTTAGACAGCCACACATTTATGCGGGCTCAGAGAAGTTATATTGTAAACATGAATGATATAGAATCGTTCTACTTTGACCATATTGTGTTATCAAATGGCAAAGAGATTATGCTTTCAAGAAATACGAGATCGGAATTGAAAAAGCAGTATCAGCAATTTCTATTCCGTCTGGCAAGGAGGAAATCCCATTGATCTTTTTACGACTTTGTTTCGGTTATCTTGTGCAGCTCGTTCCATTTGCACTTTTATGCTTTTTACCGTTTATGAATCATTTTCGTTTTTCCAAAAGAAAGACTACAGTTTTAACTGCCTGTATCATTCTGGGGTGTTCCTTCGTATTTTCCATATCAGGAACATTTCTCGCCGGCATCCTGCCGGGAAACCATTCCTTATTTCAGGCTGTTAATCTGATTTTTATGTTTTGCCTCCTGCCATGCCTTTTCTGGTATATTTATGCGATTAAGACTATTTGGCAGAAAAAACTGTTTATTTTTTCCTTCACCCTCACCTGTGCCCTGATCATTACTTCTATCGGCAATATGGTCAGTACATGGATTTATTACGATGCTTCAACAGACGGACTTCCTTACAAAGGATATACAACTGTCATCTTGCTTTTTGTTTCTGTACTTTTTCTTCCTCTCTGGAGCTTTCTTTTAAAGAAATATTTTGTTCCGCTTGAAGAAGTCTTTGGCAAGAAAGAAAGCGGTCATCTGGCGATATTATCCCTTATATTGTTTATCGTACTTTCCAGTTGGCTTTCCTTCTTTAACTATGACAGTCTATTTCGTGAGCCGACGCTATTTTTCTTATATTTTGCATTACTTACCTCTGCCTATATGATTTATCTTCTGTATTTTAAGATGTTTTCCTCTCTTCAGGAAAAACATGTTACGGAAAAGCGATATATGGAAGTGGAATATAATATGCAGCTTCTTGACAAGCAATATACACAGCTTCAGGAAAATATTGAAAACAGTCGTCGCTTAAAGCATGATTTAAAACACCACATGCTTGCAATCTATGAATATTTGAATCAACATGAGAATGAAAAAGCAGCCGATTACATTCAGAAATATCTTCACACACTACAGGAATTTGAGCTCCTAAAGTTTTGTAACCACCAGCTCATCAATATGATCGTCAGCCATTATTATGCCCTTGCGAAGGAACAGGATATTGATTTTCAAGTACACATCTCTCTTCCTAAGGAACTTCCAATCGCTAATTCGGATTTGGCGATCCTGTTGGGCAATCTTTTGGAAAATGCAGTAGCTGCCGCTTCCAAGTCCAAACCAGACGAACGCAGCATTCAGCTAAACATCATCCTGCATCGGAAAATGTTAGCCATTACTTTGGACAATAGTTTTAACGGGGAAATCAAATGCTCAGACAATGGAGAATATCTTTCAACCAAAGAGAAGCATAACGGAATGGGATTAAAGAGCATTGCGGACATTTCTAATAAATATAACGGTGGAGTAGAATTCCATCATGATGACCGGGAATTCCACTCCTGTGTTATGATTGGGACAGAATCTTCACTATTTCGCTAAGTTTTGTATGTAACTAACAAAGGGGTGTTCTTTAAACCGGATTTGCATCTAAATTCGCCGATAAATTGTCTAATGCTTCTTTCTCATACCAGTCACGGGCTTCAGGGTCTTTGACCTGTAATAATGTTCTATAATGTGACCACGAAAGCAAAATACCGGATTGTCTACACGCCGTGTCGACAATTTCGGGACTTCTTGAATTTATATTTTCCTTTTCCGTGACCGGATACCGGTTCAATAATATCTGCCTTTACCAAATTGGAAAGAAGTTTTGAAGCACCTGAACCTTTTAACTCAAGAAGCTCCATAACTGCACTTCTTCCAAACACCTCATCAAAGCCAAACTTTTCAAAAAGTCTATGAATATGAACCATCGTTTTTTCCGAGAAATCGCTGCCTTTTTTCGGAAAATACACTTTCAATATCCACTTTATTGTCTTGAATGTCCACTTTTTCATTTTCAATATCCACTTTCGCATCCCCAATGTCCACTTTTTCTTCGTTCAAAAGTCCACTTATATGAAGATTTCGATTATGAAGCTCATTTTTCTCATTCAAAAGCAGATTTCTGAGAAATGCTTCCAGATACTCTGTTGTTTCGTGAATGCCTTTTTGAAGATTCGTATAATTTGCACGGACAAGTGCATTTCTAAAATACCACGCATTTTCCGCAAAAATATCATTGGTTGCATAGAATCCAAGTGTCCTTAAATATTTAATGAAGAACACTGCCGTTGTTCTCGTATTGCCTTCCCCAAAGATATGGATTTGCCATAACCTTGAAATAAATACCGCAAGATGATGGATAATCTCATCCATTGAAAGCCCTTTATAACTAAAATCCTTGGAATATTTTTCCTGCGCATACATTATATATTCCATTTGCTTTGAACCTTCCTTTGACTGTAAATACTTTTCTGCATCCTCTTTCTTCATTCCTCTTTTTATATAATCATATAACGTTCCATCGGATAATACTTGTTTTCCTCTATACCGAGGGATTCTTCCGTGCTGTTTTCCAGTTTCTCCACACGTTCCATGGTTTTCGCCTATTTTACCAAGGCTCAACTTCCCTTTTCTCTCTTTCGAGACCTTTTTAACGATACGGCAGAATTCACTTGATGTTACGGTCTGCATGATTGCTCGCACCTTTTTCAAGGTTACTTTATCCACTCGCTTAGCACCCTGTATTACTACAACGCACCGAGTTTAGCTACACGGCTCACTGGCGATTACCGCGACCGGACTTACACCGGCAAGTGTAGTCCAGCTTTGCTGGACACACGCAAAAGAAAAGAGGTGTCGCAATTTACTAACACCTCATCATTTGCTACTGCCAAAAGAGATAGGGGCATTATCTGCCCCTATGCTTTTCCTTTCGTTTCTGTTGTTTCAAGTCATATCTGCGTTGCTTTTCGGCTTCTCGTTTCTCTTTACTGATTGTTTTCCTCATCAGTTTATGTTCTTCTCTTTGCAGTTGCAAGGCTTGTTGCGACTTCGTTCCAATACCATACTCAGCAGTCTGCTTTCGTGCTTCCCTTTGTATTCGTTTTGGATTTGTCGTTTCCTTTCTGACAGTCACATCAACAGCTGGACTGAATTTGAGCTGACTGTAATATTTCAGAACAAATTCCAATATTTCATAATCTTTTGGTTCTGCTCCAAATGTAATCTTGCATACAGATAATTTTTCATCTTCTATACGCTCAAATACACCAACCCAAAATGGGGCATCAAAATACACTGTCAGCTTTCCGATACTTTCGTCCATAACGAAACCCTCCTAAAATGTATTTTGCAAGAACGGACAACCCGGAGGGCAGGTTACTTACCTGAATGTTTTTCAGACGGCTGGGCTACCTACCAGCTCTAACACATCATACGATGTGCATTGCGTTTTTATCCTGCAATTATATAAAGTGCATTACCACACAATATATCTATTGATAATTTTGTAGTTATAAATCAATCTTACTAAAGATAACAGTTTGTCCTTTCATAGATATTTTCTCGACCTTATACCCATATTCCGTAAGCTCTTTTTTAGGTAAAAAAACGCATTAAAAATCTGATTATCCGCTAAAACACAGTATCTATCAGCATTTTCAAGGAAACA